>Ga0157375_10003895_pt1 | contig 12943 bp, 9 predicted proteins | sample M35metaG_FD_115311 | JGI IMG/M metagenome (GOLD analysis project Ga0157375, IMG submission 115311) | Miscanthus rhizosphere microbial communities from Kellogg Biological Station, Michigan, USA - M3-5 metaG | ecosystem: Host-associated > Plants > Roots > Rhizosphere > Soil | place: USA: Michigan...
ATTGCTACTCCACAAAACTGGAAAAATGCAGCCGATATGTATACTTCTGTATTGAAACTTCATGCGGCAGGAGACCTGAATATGACCGGAAATTTAAATATCAGAGGTGTTAATAGTAACTATTGGACCAGTACAATTTACTCGAACAATAGCCAGGCCTATTACCTCAACAATGCAAGAACAAGCTATAATGATAAAGCAGTAGGATTACCGCTGCGCTGTTTAAAAGATTAATATAAATAATAAATATAGAAATGATCAAGAACCAATTTAAAAACGCAGTGCGGCCTTTATCCATTGCATTTTTATGCCTGCTTGGAGTCCACGCGAACGGACAGGACGTTAGTCTGAAAATACATTTATCAGGTGTGTCCAAAAGTAAAATCACTTTACAATCTATCTCAGGGTCTTCTCTGAAAACCATAGCCGAAAACCCTGCTGTTAAAAACGGTGAAACAGCAGTATTACAAATTCCCAAAACACAGCTGCCTGCCGAATTTGTTCTGCGTTTTGATTACCTGGAAAAAGAAACCAGTAATCCTTATCCTGCAGAAAGACATATTTTTATCAATCAGCAGAACCTGGAATTATGGGTGCGTCCTAAAGCAATCAATCATCCGGACAGTACTTATTTTCAAAAGGGAGAAATAGAGAATACTTTGTTTGCCGCTTTTTCAAAAGACAATGAAAAGAAAAGAGCGCAATTAGGCTTGCTGCAAAATTTCCTGATGAATTATGATCAGCCTGATTCTAAATTTTTCATGTTGGGTACGCAAGAGTATGAACAAAGAAGACTAACCTATAACAGCTGGGTAAAGTCACAGATTGAACAACATAAAGCTACCTTTATCAGCAACAGTTTTGCCTTCCAGTATGTCTCTCCGATTTTATGGAAAGGAACAGAAACCGACCGGATGAACAGCGTTATTGAACATTACTTTGACGGAATGGATTTCAAAAATCCAATGGTATTGAAAACTGCAGATCTGAAAGACTGGATGGATAAATACGTGAACATTTACGGGGCGATGTCTACAACCGTTCAACTGCGTGATTCTTTATTTACACTGGCAGGAAAGAGAGCAATTGAAAAAGTACGTACTGGTGACCCGCTGGTTTACGGCTGGATGGTTGACTATTTCTATACCGGTTTTGAAAGTTTCAATATGACCGCCGGGATTAAAATGCTGGAGCCTTACCTGAATGATCCGTTATGTCTAACAGCCAAAAGAAAAGCCATTGAACAAAGATTGAAAGGAATGGAAACCCTGGTTAACGGATCTGTTGCTCCTGATTTTAGCTGGACGCTGAGTTCTGGTAAATCGGTGCAGTTCCATGCTTATAAAACGGAAGCTAAATACAAATTAGTATTGTTCTGGTCGGCAGAATGCCAGCATTGTAAAGATCTGCTGGATAAATTGCATCCCTGGTATCAGCAAGCAGCAAACAGAGAAATGATGGATGTATTTGCCATTAGCCTGGACGAAACTGAAACGGAGATTCCAGCCTGGGAAAAAGCAAAAGTTAACCTGCCAGCCTTTAAACATAAAAGAGCGGAACAAGGGATCAGAAGTCCGGAAGCCAGCGCATATTTTGTATTGTCCACGCCAACATTGGTTTTGGTAGATGCGAAAACCAATAAAATTGTTGCCCAGCCTGAAACAGTAGAGCAGTTGCAGGCAGCTATGAAATAACGAATCAAAAGATCAGATGAAGAAAATAATTGTATCAATTGCGATGGGGTTGCTGCTGTTTGGCAGCCAGTCCTTAAAAGCCCAGTTAAGCGTGGGTACTGATGGGCTGTTTATTCAGAGTGGAACAGTATTCAGTACGGACGGATTAACTCTGGTGCCAACCAATAACTGGGGACTAAATAACCTGAAAGTGATCCTGAGCCCCGCTGTTGTGATCTGGCCAAGATATAATAGTATTCAAAGGATGTACAGGTTTAGTAAACCTGTCACCTTTGAAGGAGAAGTTGCGTTGAGTTTTCTGGATATAGAATTAAATGGAAACGAAGCCAGAGACCTGGTATTGGCGCATTCTAAAGTAACCAGTACTAACTATAAAGATTATACGCTGGTTAAAGAGAGTGTCTCTTCTGAAAAGGAACGCTATGTTGGCCAGCTGTTCACTAAACCTATTGTCATTTCAGATCTGAATGCAGTCAGTATGATTTCTACCAGTGCTGTGCTTTATAAAGATATAGAAGCCAATAATATGATCACACCATATGGAGACGGAGTTAATGATGTGTGGATTGTAAAAAATATACTCCAGTATCCAAACAACGAATTGAAGGTCTTTGATCGGGAAGGGCGGGTAGTTTATTCTAAAATCGGATATGACAATACCTGGGATGGACAATATAATGGGAATCCATTACCAGAGGATACTTATTACTATATCCTTTACATCGATTCAGGAAAAGCACAAAAGACCGGGTTTATTACACTAGTTAAAGATTAATATTAATATAATAAGAATGATAAAATTTCTACATCAACAAATTGTTTGTGCAGCCTTATTGACCATCGGCTTGTTGACTGGTTTACAAAAGGCTTCAGCACAAATAAGACCTCTGGGCACTCAATATTACGAAAATCAATATATCAGTAATCCAGCCTTTGCCGGAATGGACGAGGGCATGAATATCAACATCAGCTACCGGAATCAATGGAGGTCGATACCTGGTTCACCAGTGACAATGGCGGTGAGCGGAGATTACCGGGTAGTGGATAAAGTGGGAATTGGTTTCAATGTATACAATGATAAAGCCGGGCTGATCGGACGAACGCGCGTGATGGGGACTTATGCTTATCACTTGCCGCTGAACCTGGAAAACAATGCACTGCATTTTGGGATCTCTCTGGGTGTAATGAAAGAACGTCTGGATGAAAATAGTATTATTGCTACGCCAGATGATCTTGCTGCTGCAAGATACAATCAGCGCAAGAGTTATGTGGATGGAGATTTTGGTATAGCCTATACTACCGAAAGGCTCACTTTGCAAGGAGCTTTGCCTAACCTTAAAAAATTCTTTAAAAAGGATGAAGCGAATACAGTACTGGGATCAACTTATCTGGTTGCGATGTCCTATAAAATAGGGACTACGCTGGATGTGGTATCTATAGAGCCTAAGATCAGTTTCAGAGGGGCGAAGGATATTGATAACATCTGGGATATCGGTACCAACCTGAAGTTGCAAAATAACCTGATTTCTTTTCTGGGGATGTACCATAGTGACAAGAGCTCAACCTTTGGGGTAGGCCTGAACTATGAGAACTTCTTTATCCAGGGTTTTTATACGAGTCAGCTGGCAGGAGAGCGTCAGCGTACGGGCGGAGACTTTGAGATCAATCTAAAGATTAACCTGCTTAAAGATCAGCGGAGATAGTTATATAGCTTGTGTGGGAATGACAATAGTAAAGGTTGTTCCCACACCAGCTTCGCTTTTTACAGTGATATTGCCTCCCATTTCTGTAGTTTGCTTTTTGACCAGGTATAAGCCGATCCCATGGCTGTCCTGTTCGGTATGAAAAGTTTTGAACAAACCAAAAATCTCACTTCCATATTTGTTTAAATCGATTCCCTTTCCGTTGTCTGTTATAACCAGGTGTATGTTGTTTTCCTTTGGGTGGGTTTTGAGAGAAATCTGATTTTTACGCTTTGGGTCACGGTACTTGATTGCATTGGTAATGAGGTTTTGCAGGATACTTTGCATATATATTTTAACAAAGGCGACCTCCCCGGCCTCACTAAAATCAGCGTCAATAACTGTTCCCGAATGTTCTATTTGTATTTTGTGATTATTTTTAACCTCTTCCAGCAGTTCAGCAAATACAATCGTCTCTTTAAGCAGTAAACCATTTTTCTGCTGTTTCAATAAAATAATAAGATCATCCAGTTTATGAAATAAGCCTGTGGAAACATTCTTTAACATTTTGAATACGGGATCATTTGCTTTATCACGGTCCTGTTCTTCCAGAATTCTGGTCAATGCCTGGATATTATTTAATGGCCCCCTGAGATCATGTGAAATGATATGCGTGAAATGTTCCAGTTCCGAATTTCTTGACGAGAAGGTCTCACTTAGATTCCGCAGTTCCTGCTGATGAGTCAGCAGCCGTGAATTTTGTTGTTCCAGTGCATCAAATAAGTCAGTTATTTTTCTCTGGCGTTTCTTTAATTTGAAACCCATAATACCAATAACCACAATCACGATCGTACTGAAAAATAATAAGCTGATCTTGGTCCGGGTCAGTGTTTCAGATACTTTCTGATCTTCGTTCTGGATATTTTCATAGAAATCTTTTAACATGTTATTACAGATCTCCCTGATTTTATTCATTTGATTCTCACCTACATCAGAGTTAATCTCCTCCAATACTTGCGCGTCTTTATGTTGGTTTTTCAACTGGATTGTTCTTTCGAGCTCCGTACATTTTTCTGCAATAGCTTTGTTGAGCATAGCCACATCATTGATACTCTCTGCATTAAAGTATTGGGTAATATGGTTGGTTAGTCTTTTTTGATTGTCAAAAACAACTTCAATTGCCCGGGTGTAGGGTATAATATATTTCTTCCTGCCAGTCAGGATATAACCCCGTTCTCCGATCTCAGCATCTTTCATATTGCCCAGAATACGGCGCGTGAGCAACATAGCCTTCTCATTTTGTTCTCTTTTTCTCAATCTGTCTTTATTCTGACGGATCAGGTGAAAGAAAAATACACCGTTAATCATGATGGCCGCGAAAATAATCAGGATCAGGAGTTGTACGGTTCGTTTGCTGTAAATATGCTGGAGTTGATGCCGTGTGTTAAGCTTCATAGGTATTTCGACTTTATTGGTGATCAACGGAGAGCGGTTTATTTGCCGGATAGTTGCTGTACTACTCCTTCCAGTTTTTCTTTTAACAATTGAGAGGAAAAGGGTTTAGTGAGGTAATCATCGAGATAAGTATAACTAAAAGATTGTTGTATATCTACGTCACTCGAAGCTGTCAATGCAATAATCTTAATCTTTGACATATTCACATCTGGTAATTCTCTGATGTGCCTGGAAGCTTCGAATCCGTCCATAACGGGCATGTGAATGTCCATAAGTACGACATCAAAACCTCCGGTTTTTACCATGTCAAGGGCTTCCTTGCCATCTTTGGAAAGCGAGTAATTACAGTTCCACTGGTCAAGGATCTTTTTGAGCAGCATAATATTGATAATGTTATCTTCTGCAATCAGGATGTTCAGGTTACTGATCGTAGAAATGGTTCCGGTAACTGGTTGTTCGGTTTCCAGGGGAACTACAGGTACGGCTATTTCATATTTAATTTCAAATGAAAATACTGAACCGACATGCTCTTCGCTTTCCAGGATCAGTTTACTAAGATGCAGGCCAATCAGTCTTTTGACAATAGCCAGTCCCAGCCCTGTTCCTCCATAACGTTTGGTAATGTTATTATTCGCTTGTAAAAAGGGCTCAAAAATAATCTCCTGTTTGTTTTTAGGAATACCGATGCCTGTATCTTTAATGGCAAAATGTAAGAGGATATGTTTGGCGGTCTGGTTTTTTGTTGCGACCAGAATTTCTATCTGTCCGCCGTTATCTGTAAATTTAAGGGCATTGGAGATCAGGTTGTTTAATATCTGGGCAAGTCTGGTCTGATCGCCCATAATATGCAGTGGAACATTTTCAAAGTCTGCATTCAACCGGATGTCAATTTTTTTCTGTTCTGCTTTTGGACGGAAAGATGCCAGTATATTCTGCAGCAGCATGCTCAGGTTAAAAGGAGATTTATTCAGCGTAATCTGATCTTCATTCATTTTACTGAAGTCGAGCGTGTCATTGATCAGCGCGAGCAGGTTTTCGGCCGAAAAGCGGAGTACAGCCAGATTTTCTTCCTGATCTTTTCTTGGGTTTTCTACACTTAAAATATTAATCAATCCAATTACTGCATGTAAAGGAGTGCGCAATTCATGAGACATGGAAGAGAGAAAATCAGCTCTTAATTTAGTGGCTTCCTGTGCTTCTTTAAGCGCTGATTGCAATTGGGTATTCAGTTCTCTTTCTTTAGAATTACTTTTAAAAAAGGATTTAAAAAATTCATAATGCATAGTAATCAGAATGCCGAAATTGACAATCAGCGCCAGCATAAATGAGCTGTTATTCAGTTGCAGTGGAGTAACCGTCATTTTTCCATTCTGACCACTGGTTAACAACAGATGCAGGATAATTGGAATTACGCTGGCAAGTGAGTAAACTATGCCCCAGTTTTTTCCCAGTATATAAAAACTGGCAGAAATAATGATTAAAGTGATTTGTAAGCTGACCAGGTTAATGCCAAAGGTGTACATCAATATATTCGTCCAGATCACGCTGCAAAGCGATAAGAGAAAAAGATGGCCTGCCAGCTGCCAGTTATTCTTTTCGAACATCAGGTAGAGTCCGGAAGACATCGCGCTGATCGAGATCACTAATCTTGCCGCGGTCTTATAATCTCCTCTGATCAGTGACTTTATGGTAATGACCGATAATAGGGCAATCATCAGGATTAATCCAAAAGTTAAAATTCTGATTCTGGATTGCATTAAAGGAATTTGCTTATCTCTTAATAAGGCTGCATACTTTTCTCTGAGCCTGATAATAATATTCATACACCTGATCTTAGAGTCAATATTACAAAAAAAAGAGTTCGGTTTTTAGGAACAAAGATTTTTAATAATGTTTAACTTTGCGGTAAATGTTAAACCGTCTGATTGCAATTGTTGTATTAGTCACGCTGATAGGTGCCAACCTGTCAAGGTTTATTGTTTACGCCGGTTTTGAAGCTAATCAGCAGTTTATTGCAGCAAATTTTTGTGAAAATAAGTCGCGTCCCTGGATGCATTGCAATGGACATTGTTACCTGATGAATAAATTAAGACAGACAGAGGAAAAGGAGAAAAAACAAGAACGTGCGGAACAGAAGAACCGTTTTCATGAAGTTTTACCTGGTGAAACGCTGAAAATAGCATTCAAATTCCCTGTTTTCAAGCTTATTTATCCTGAATGTCTTCCTCAGAATACGGTGCAGCGTTCATTTGACATCTTCCACCCACCGCGAAACGTTTAATTTTTATCTTATAATGTAATGCTGCTGTTTGTACAAAACGGTAAGCTGGGCTATGCCCTGTCCATTATTTCTTAACTGTTATTTATTTACTCCCTGGCAACTCTCCGTAGTAGTTTTCAGGCAAGGGCTATGCTTAATGGTATGCCTTAAATACTCCTATACGATGAAATATTATCATTTCTTAATTTTTTAAAGAGCCTGACTGACAGCTCTTTTATTCAAAACAAAAATTTACAACAACCAATTTGATTTTTTATGAAACTAATATATAAATACGTTATCGCGATTTTCTCCTTGCTGACCGTCCTTACAGCCTGTTCTAAAAAGGATGATGTGCAACCCGCCTCTGCTAATAAAGCGACACTAAGCCTGCAGTTTGATAACATTGTCGGGGACCGCAACCTCCAGCTGAACACGGGTACTTATAAAAATGCTTCCGGAGAACAGTTCTCTGTACAATTGCTTCAATATTTTATCAGCAATATTAAAGTGAAAACTAAAGACGGTCAGGAGTTTACTGTTCCCCAGGACGAAAGTTATTTCCTGGTGAAAGAAAGTGACGGAGCCTCACAGTTCTGTAAGGTCAAAGTTCCTGAGGGCGATTATCAGACGCTTACCTTTACTTTGGGGGTAGATAGCTTAAGAAATACAATGGATATTACTAAGCGGACCGGTGTGCTGGACCCGACTGGTGGAATGGACGATGGAATGTATTGGGGATGGAACAGTGGTTACATTTTCTTTAAAATGGAAGGGACTTCTGAACAGGCACCGATTGATCCGACTGGTGTCCGTAAATTCAGGTTCCATATTGGTGGTTTTGGTGGTTATTCGGCACCTACTTTCAATAACATTAAAACGGTTACGGTAGATCTTTCTGCTGCTGGAATAGCCCGTGTAAGAGCGGGCAGAGAAAGTAATGTCCATTTTCTGGTGGATGTGATGAAAATGTTCAATGGCAAAACCAATATCAGTATCGCGGCTAATCCACAGGTCATGTTCAGTAATTATAGCGTGAATGTGGCCAATAATTTCAGCAACATGTTTTACCATGACCATACTGAGAATTAAGAAGATGAGCAAGAGAATATTCTATCTTATTCTGCTGGCTTTTAGTCTATTTATTTACGCTTGTAAAAAAGAAACAAATATCCAGGAAGCAGTCAGTACATTTCTGGGCTTTCAAAAGCCTTCCAATTTTCCTGAGCCAGTTTATAAACTGGAAAATAATAAACTGACTGAAGCTGGTTTCTTACTCGGCAGGGCTTTGTTTTATGAACCGCGTTTATCAAGGGACAATACCATCTCCTGCGGTTCCTGTCATATTCAGACTTCAGGATTTACCCAGCACGGGCATGATGTAAGTCATGGAATTGATGACCGTTTAGGCAGCCGGAATTCACCACCGATTATGAACCTGGCCTGGAATAAAACTTTCATGTGGGATGGTGGGGTTTTCGACCTTGATTTGCAACCCATCAGCCCGATCACCAATCCGGTAGAGATGGACGAAAAGGTGGAGAACGTGCTGTTAAAGTTAAAACAGATGCCAAAATATGTCACCTTGTTTAACCGGGCTTTTGGGACAGATGAAATTACCAATGCAAGGATGATGAAAGCATTGTCTCAGTTTATGGTGATGTGTGTGAGTGCAAATTCAAAATATGACCAGGTGATGCGCAAAGAGAATGGGCAAACTTTTACAACTGATGAGCAGGCCGGGTATACCATTTTTAAGGAGAAATGCAGCAATTGCCATAGTGAGCCTTTGTTCACTGATGGGGCTTTCCGGAACAATGGGTTAGCTATCGGGCCCAACAATGATCAGGGACGCGCTATGGCTACACTTAACCCTAGAGATGACTATAAGTTTAAAGTGCCAAGTCTGAGGAACCTGAGTTATACGGCTCCTTATATGCATGATGGGAGGTTTTTAACGCTGAGTGGTGTACTGGCACATTACGCGGAAGAAGTTCAGGCAACCCCGAACCTTGATCCTTTGCTGCAACAGAACGGTAAGCTGGGAATCTCTTTAACTGCAGACGATAAACTTAAATTACTTACTTTTTTAAAAACGCTGGATGATAAGGATTTCGTAACCCGGAAGGATCTGGCAGAACAATAATATTTCTCATGAAAAAATATATTTTATTACTTTTTATCAGCCTTTGCGGCTTCAGTACTTTTGCTTGTGATATTTGTGGTTGCGGCGTAGGAAGCTATTATCTGGGGCTTTTGCCTGAATTCAATAAACGTTTTATTGGGTTGCGGTATCAGCATAAAACCTTGAGGACTCACCTGGGGCCTGGTGGAAAAACCAGTTACCTGACTACGAATGAAACTTATCAGTCGGCAGAGCTTTGGGGCGGCTGGAACCTGGGCAGTAAATTCCGTATCCTTTATTTTGTTCCTTATAATTTCAATGAGCGGAATAGTGTGGAAACCAAAGGGCAGAAAAGTGGGCTGGGAGATATCGCCCTGATGGGTTATTATAATCTTTTCAGCAGCAGAAATACTATAAATGACCAATTATTGGTGCAATCGTTGTGGATTGGTGCCGGGGTAAAGGTGCCTAGTGGTAAATATGAACCACGTGACAGGGATGTGCTGACAGAATCTCCAAATAATTTCCAATTAGGGACGGCCAGCACAGATTTTACATTGAATGCAACTTACGATGTGCGGTTAATGGATTTTGGGATAAATGTAAATACCAATTATAAAATTAATACCGCCAACAAATACGATTATCGTTATGGGAATAAGTTCACCACCAATGCGCTGGCTTACTATAAAATCAGGATTGCGAAAACGTTGACTGCAGCACCAAATGCGGGTGTACTTTATGAAACTTCTGCGAAGGATACAGAAAGCAAGAAGTTTGCTGTTGATGTATCTGGTGGTTATTCTCTGGCTATTTTAACGGGTTTGGAGGCTAATCTCAAAAGGATTTCTTTTGGCGTGAATTATCAGGCCATTGCTGCTCAAAATCTGGCATCAGGAAGTGTAAATGCGGGAAACCGGTTAATGATACATACTTCGGTTGCTTTTTAAGAAAGCCTGAGGTTATATTGAATTTTTGCAGAACGGGCCCGGTTTCCGGGCCTGTTCTGTTTAAGAAGGGATTGGTTTTGGTACGTTTTGCTGTTGATTTTTGTTAACTAATGGTGTGATTTCTTAATACAGACATATTCTGATGCTAATATAAGGGCATTTAAATTTGCCGAAAAAATAAGTTAAAATCACATGATGAAAAATTTACTCTGCACAGTACTCTTACTGTTATTTTGTTGTTTTTTTAAAAACGAATTAGCAGCGCAAACGACTCAGGCATCTATCTCCGGAATTATAACCGATGACCTTAAAAAAACTATTCCTGGTGCATCCGTGCAAGTAAGGAATGAGTCTACAGGTTTTACAACCAGAACAACAACCAATGCCAAAGGGGAGTACACTTTTAAAGAACTTCCTCTTGGAACACCTTATACGGTTACCGCTACGTATATCGGGTTTGGGGAACAAAAGAAAACAGGCTACTCTCTGAATCAGGGTGACGCTTTAAGAATAGATATTTTAATGCAGGATGCTGTAAATAACCTTTCTGTAGTTGAGATTGTAGGTTCAGGAATGAAAAACAAGACGGAAACCTTAGGGGCAGCGACCACCATTTCGGCCAGAGACATTACCAGACTTCCGGTAAACGGACGTAATTTTGCTTCCCTGACCGATCTTTCTCCATTAAGTAAAGGCACAAATATTTCAGGTCAGCTGGGTTCGTCTACAGGTTTTACCATTGATGGGATGACTGCTAAGAACCCCACCTCTGCAGGTTCAACAACCAGCAGAAGCGGTGCACCATATTCGATTTCGATTGAAGCAGTACGTGAATTCAAGGTAGTGACCAACCAGTATGATGTGACTCAGGGAAGAAGTGGTGGTGGTGCAATCAGCGCGGTAACCAAGTCAGGAACGAATACGTTAAGTGGTAGTGCATTTACTTACGGACGCGCTGACTGGTTATCCAGTCCTTATGATATCAATGGAAATAAACGTAAATCAGATTTCTCTACTTATCAATATGGTTTCTCTTTGAGCGGCCCGATTATTAAAGATAAGTTACACTTCTTTATGGTTTGGGATCATGAAAAGGATTCCCGCCCATTACAAATTGCTAACATCCTGTCTCCAGCAGATGAAACCAGGTTGAAAATTAATCAACCTACACTAGATCGTTTTGTTGATATCTCACGCAGATTATATGGGGTTGCAAATACACCTCAATTTGGTTCTTTCAATAAGAAACGCGGATCTGATGCTGCATTTGCACGTATAGACTGGCAAATCAATGAGAAAAATCTGTTAACGGTCCGTGACAATTATACGAACAGCAGAAATCCACAAGGGTTAGAAGATAATACTGCTATCAATTTATATGAGTCTTATGGTAATGATAAGAATATTGATAATAGTTTGCTGGCTTCCCTGCGTACTTCTATCAGTCCGAGATTAACCAATGAATTAAAAGCACAGCATTTATACACTTATCAGTTAAGTAGTCCCGGTGATCAATTGCCTTCGGCAAATATTCCGCGTGCTGTTGTGGAAGGCGTTACTTCTACAATTGGTGCAGGTTCACTGTCAACAGATATTCAATTGGGTGGTCATCGTTTTGCCCAGGAAGGTTTTACAAATAACGTATACCAATTAGTTGATAATCTTTATTATAATACTGATAAAATCAAATATACCTTTGGAGTTGACTTCATGTATACCAATGCACATTCAACTTATGGAAGTGAATTAAACGGACGTTTCTACTTTAGAGAAGATGCTAACACAGGAACTTCCGCGCTGGATAATTTTGAATCAAGAACTCCTTACCGTTATACCAGGGAGGTGCCATTGGTGGCTGATCCTAGTGTGAAACAAGGGATTTATAATTCTGCAATCTATGGTCAGATGCAGACGAAACTTGCTTTAGGACTGGATATGGTTGCAGGTTTACGTCTGGATTACAGCAGCTATCCTAAAGGTAAATTTAACCAGCTGGTATTTGATGAACTGGGTTTAAGAACCGATAACTCACTTTCTACACTTCAAATTCAGCCACGTGTTCAGTTTAACTGGGATATCAATGATAAACACCAGGATTTTGTTCGTTTTGGTGCGGGTATTTTTGCTTCAGACATTAACAACTATGCGACGATCAATAATATGGTGTTTGATGGAAATCACCTGGCTTCAATTGACGTAAGAGGGGCGAGTGTACCAAGACCTGATTTTCCTGGTTACCGTGCAAACCCTGGCAGTGCTCCGGGGCAGGATTTGTTTGGTCTGCCTGGTGTGAATAAATTAACAACAATCAATGCCAATGCAAATGATGCGCAGGTTCCGGTTGTTTATAAAGCCAATGTATCTTATAGCCGTTTTATTACTGACCGTTTGAAAGTTGGTATTACGGGCTACATGACTTTAGGAAGGCATAATTATATGTATGTAGATCGTAATATGGTTGCTGATCCTTATTTCCGTTTATCGAACGAGGGTAACCGCGGAGTTTATGTACCAGCTGAAAGTATCCAGAATAGTTCTCCGGATTGGCAGAAAGGGCGTATCAGTGATAAGTTAGGCCGTGTACTGGAACTAAACAGCAAGGGTAAAGTAAATCAGTTTGCTGTGGTAATTGATGGTAGCTACCAATACTTTAAAGATGGTGCAATTTCATTCAGTTATACCTGGAATGATGCCAGAGATAATACTTCTTACAATGGTAACGTAGCTAATAGTGCAACTTTATCTTTACCGGTAAAAGATGATCCGCGTGATTTGAG
>Ga0157375_10003896_pt1 | contig 12941 bp, 8 predicted proteins | sample M35metaG_FD_115311 | JGI IMG/M metagenome (GOLD analysis project Ga0157375, IMG submission 115311) | Miscanthus rhizosphere microbial communities from Kellogg Biological Station, Michigan, USA - M3-5 metaG | ecosystem: Host-associated > Plants > Roots > Rhizosphere > Soil | place: USA: Michigan...
CGAGGCGACGAATGGCCCGTCTTTGCTCGCATTTTTGTTTCTGACCGTCTGGGCCGGAGACACCGTGGCGATGTATGCCGGGCGCGCGCTGGGAAAACGCAAGATGGCGCCGAACCTCAGTCCTAACAAGACGTGGGCTGGAGCTATAGGCTCGGTGGCTGGAGCGGTTGCGGTGACGGGCATTCTGCTTGCGCTTAGCTCTTATCTCGCGCAATGGAACTCCGTGAAGCTGTCGTTTGCCGATGCGCCGCCCTGGTATTGGCTGGGGTTAGCGGTGGTGGTGAATGTGGCTGCCCAGGTAGGCGATCTGGCTGAATCTGCACTCAAGCGCTCGGCGGGCGTAAAAGACTCCGGAACCCTGCTTCCGGGGCATGGCGGTGTTCTCGACCGCATCGATGCATTGCTGCTGGCGGCTCCAGTGCTGTGGTACGCTCAGGTTATCCGGCTGCGTTTTTAGACAAATACGATTGAGCTGTTACTTATTGTTTTGAATGGATTTAGCAGAACGTTGAAACGACTCGCCATACTCGGTTCCACTGGCTCAATCGGCCAAAGCACCCTGTCTATAGTTGAGCAGTTTCCCGACCGCTACCAGGTCGCCACGCTGGCGGCTGGCCGGAATGTCGACGCGGCATTTGCCCAAGCCGTGCGATGGCGGCCGAAGGTGGTTTCGCTGGCCACGGAAGAGCTCGCGACAAATTTGAGTGCACGGCTGAAGAAGGCGGGGGCGACGGATACTCAAGTCGTCTGGGGCTCGGAAGGAACGGTGGCCTGTTCTACCCACCCTGAAGCCGACTTCGTGGTTTCGGCGATTGTTGGAGTTGCGGGGCTTGAGGCCACTCATGCCGCCATTCTTGCAGGCAAGCCAGTAGGACTGGCCAATAAGGAATGCATGGTGGCTGCGGGAGAAATTCTGACGGCGGCCGCTCGTGAGCGCAATGTCCCGATCCTTCCCATCGACAGCGAACATAACGCAGTGCATCAGTGCATGCGGGTAGGCGCACATACCGAGGTCAAGACGATCTGGCTTACGGCTTCCGGTGGCCCCTTCCGCCAGACGCCCCTGGCTGAGTTTGCGAACATTACGCCAGAGCAGGCGCTGAAACATCCGACCTGGGTAATGGGACGTCGCATCACCATCGACTCCGCAACCATGCTCAACAAAGGGCTGGAGATCATCGAGGCCTGCCGGCTTTTCGATGTAGCGCCCGACAAGGTACGGGTAACCGTGCATCCGCAATCGACGGTGCACTCGCTGGTTGAATACGTAGACGGCTCGATCTTGGCGCAGATCTCAGTGACAGATATGAGGTTGCCGATTCTTTACGCGCTCGCTTTTCCTGAACGCCCGGCATCGACTTTGACCTTTGACCTTGCCGCGCTGCGCCATCTTGATTTTGAAGAGCCGGACTTTGAGCGCTTTCCCTGCCTCCGCCTGGCCTATGAGGCAGCCGAAAAGGGAGGCGCTCACTGCATCGCTCTTAACGCTGCCGACGAAGTAGCCGTGGAAGCCTTTCTACAGCGAAAGATCCCCTTCAACGGCATACCGGGTACAATTGAAAAAGTGCTTGCGTCCACGCCGGAGTCGCACCCCGCAACCATCGCTGAGGTGCTTGCATCGGACCGGGAAGCGCGTGACAAGGCTCGCGTGCTGGTTGACTAAGTCCGAAACTTTGCTGCGTTGGGACGCGCCATTTGTGAGGCTGAATTTTCTCGTTTATGCATGATTTCCTTGTTTCCGCAGTAGCTTTCATCGTCCTCGTTGGCGTGATGGTGGTAGTGCACGAATTCGGGCACTTTCTGGTGGCCAAACTTTGCGGAGTCCGCGTCGAGGCCTTTTCAGTTGGATTTGGTCCCCGCCTGTTCGGGATCCAGTACGGAGACACAGACTACAAAGTCTGCCTGTTGCCGCTTGGCGGATTCGTAAAGATGACCGGTGAAAATCCGGGCGATGAGCAGGTTAGTGAGGACCCCGGTGCGTTTATGAACCATCCTCGCTGGCAGCGGATGCTGATTGGCGTGGCCGGTCCGGTCTTCAACTTTATGCTGGCCTTCGTCCTGATGGTGTTCTACTTCAACTTCATTAACGAAGTGCCCGACATCCGGACGACAAAAATTGAATGGGTCACTCCGGGTTCTGCAACTGACCAGGCGGGCCTCAAACCGGGCGATGTTATCGCGGCATTCAATCAGACGGCCAATCCTGACTACCAGAAGTTCCACGACTTGGTCGGGGAAAACACCAACAAGACGGTTCCCGTCACCGTAAACCGTGGTGGGGCTGTAATAAAGACTCATATCCACTTGCCTGGCAATATCGATGCCATGCGCGATGACCTGAGCAAGGCCGGAATCTTTGTTGAGTACACACAGAGTCCGATCAAGATCGACCAGGTAAGTGCCAATTCGCCCGCCCAGAATGCCGGTCTGCAGTCCGGTGACAAAATTGTCTCTGTAGACGGCCATGCTTTCCACACGGTGTTTCCGCTGGTGGATTACATGCAATCTGGCAAGGGCGCCCCGGTGAACCTTGCGATCGAACGCAAAGGAGTGATGCTGCCGCCGATCACGGTTCATCCTTACGTGCAGGAAGGTGGCTGGCGACTCGGATTTCTCCCGGACCTACCAGGCGAGGTTCCGGTACGCACGGAGCCGATGAGCTTTTCGAGCGCGGTGAAGGAATCGCGAGATTTTTGCGCCCAGGGCTCGCTGCTGATTGTGAACGTGCTGAAGAAGGTTCTGACTCACCAGGTTTCAGTGAAGCAGCTGTCCGGCCCCGTTGGTATAGCGGTTGCCGCCGGACAGGCCGTGAAGGAGCGTTACTGGCTGGCCAAGTTTGATCTAGCCGCCGGCATCAGCCTCAACCTCGGCATTCTCAATCTTCTGCCTTTCCCGATTCTGGATGGCGGACTGATTCTGCTGTTAATGATTGAAAGCATCATGCGGCGCGATATCAGCATGATTGTGAAGGAGCGCATCTACCAGGCCGCATTTGTGGTGCTGGTGGCGTTCTTTGCTTTCATCATGTTCAACGACTTCAGCAAACTGCAGATCTTCTCGCACCTCAAACCGTAAAACAGTGGTCAGTGATCAGTTATCAGTGGTCAGAACAGCAAGGAAAGACCCTTTGCGATGGCAGTGATTACCCACCAGGTGCGCGTGCGCTATGCCGAAACGGACCAGATGGGCATTGTCTACTATGCCAACTACCTGGTCTGGTTTGAACTGGGTCGCGTAGAACTGCTGAGGTCACTCGGCCTTGCCTACAGCCAATTGGAAAAAGAGCACGAGTGCATTCTTCCCGTGGTGGAGGCAACGTGCCGCTATCGTTCTCCCGCGAAGTACGACGATGAGATTCTGATTGAGACGCGTCCCGCGATGCTGCGTGGATCGGTGCTGAAGTTTGCCTATCGCATTCTGCGCAAAGGAACAGATGGCGCGGAGCCAACCTTGCTGGCGGAAGGCGAAACCGTACACGTAGTCTGCGACGACCAGTTGAAGCGGAAGGCGCTCCCAGTACACTATGCCGATGCCCTGCGCAGGCTGATGCCCGTAAAAGCGTAGTTGCCACCCGGCAACCTTCCCGCCGAATCATTGAAAGTAAAAAGTAAACCATCTGCGCTTTCGAGAATGCGGCTCAGCTTTGGTGTGCGAATTGAGTGAGGGCTATTCGGAATCAACTGACACTCATCCAGTCAATAAAGCCATTATTGGCTCCCCTTGACATCCGACAAGAGATGCGAGATGCTGTTGTCGAATGTCGAGGGGAAGATGCCGCCATCTACTGATTTACTGCAGGGAACGCTGGACATGCTGATATTGAAAACGCTGGCTACCGGGCAGGAACATGGTTGGGCCATTGCGCAGAGAATCCAGCAGATGTCGAAGAACGTCCTGCAGATCGGGCAGGGCTCGCTCTATCCCGCTCTTCACCGCCTTGAGTACAAGGGCTGGATTAAGGCCGCGTGGGGCGCATCCGATAACAATCGTCGTGCAAGGTTCTATTCCCTCACAGCTGCAGGACGGAAGCAGCTAGATGCGGAGCTTGAGAACTGGGATCGGCTCACTGGCGCAGTGAATCTGGTGTTGCAAGGCGCATAGCGCCCGAATGGTCGGCAGGTGAAAAATGTTCAGCGAATGCTGGTCAAAGCTTCGTTTTTTTGTCACTGGCAAGAAGCGCACAGAAGTGGACGAAGAACTCAGGTTCCACATTGAACGCGAGACGGAAGCCAACCTGGCAGCCGGCATGTCAGCCGCGGAGGCGAAGCGGCGAGCGACGATCACCTTCGGCAGCACCGAGCGTGCGCGTGAAGAGTGCCACGAGCAGCGGCCGTCTTTCTTCCTGGAATCATTAGGGCGCGATCTCCGGTTCGGTCTGCGCGGGCTGTGGCGCAATCCCGGATTCACAATCATGGCGGTGTTGACGCTCGGTCTGGCGATTGGAGCCAATGCCACGATCTTCAGCCTCATTGACCAGGCGCTGATGCAATCCCTGCCGGTGCGCGATCCCGCACAACTGGTGGTGCTCAACTTCGCCGGCGCTCGTCCCGGGCATTTGCACTCAGAAGGTGGCGACACTCCCGGTCACATTCACGAATTCTCATACCCCATGTACCGTGATCTGCGTGAACGGAACACTGCATTGAGCGGCCTGATTGCCGCGTCTGCGGATACGCTTGGCGTGGTGTGGAACAACCATGCGGAATCCGTCAAGGCAGAGATGGTGAGCGGGAATTATTTTGAGACGCTAGGTGTGCAGCCGGCGCTTGGTCGCCTCTTCGTTGCCGCAGATGAGTCTGCGCCGGGTGCGAACCCGGCTGTCGTCCTGAGCTTCAATTACTGGAAATCGCATTTGGCGGAAGCGCCTGTCGTTGGCAAGACACTCCTGGTAAACGGAACTCCATTTGTGATCATTGGTGTAGCGGCTCCTGGATTTCAGAGCATGGTGTGGGGTCAGACTCCAGACGTTTTTGTTCCGCTCTCAATGGTGGAGGTGCTCTCACCGGAATGGCCGTACATTCGCGATCGTCAATCCTACTGGATCGACGTTGTGGGCCGGCTGAAGCCGAACGTCACACGATCGCAGGCAGAGGCATCACTCAACGCACTTTTTCTTGCGCTGCGTGCGGAAGAGTTTACGCGGTTGCGCGATCAGTCTACAAAAGCGCGTCAGGATTTTGTCGCTTCGGCGCATCTGCATGTTGACGCAGGAGCGAAGGGCTTCAGCCCGTTACGCGACGATGTTCAGACGCCGCTCACCATCATCCTTGCCATGGTTCTTCTGGTCATCGGGATGGCGGTGGTGAATGTTGCAAGCCTGCTGCTGGTAAGGGCTGCGGCACGCGCACGCGAAATCTCAGTCCGCTATGCGATGGGCGCCAGCAGCATACAGATCTTGCGGCAACTACTAGCAGAGGGGATGCTGCTCGGTCTCTCGGGCGCGGCGCTGGGGCTTGCGATTGCTCCTGAGATTCTGGGGCTGCTAATTCACTGGATGTCAGGCAATGCTCAGGGTCAGTTGCCCTTCGCGCCAACACTGAACTGGCGCGTGCTCGGCGCTTCACTTTCGATAACCATGCTGGCAAGCCTGCTGTTTAGCCTCGCGCCTGCGCTACAATTCCGCAATCCTGCTCTCGCTGAGGTGATGCAGCAACGTGCGGGAACCGGTACCGGAGGGTCGCTCAGGTTCCGGCGCTCCTGCGTGGCATTGCAGATTGGATTCAGTCTGCTGCTGATTGTTGCTGCCGGAATGTTTGTGAGAACGATTACGAATCTCCGCTACGTTCAAACCGGATTCGCGACAGATCATTTGCTGGCATTCGAACTGAATCCTTCACTGGCTGGATACCCAGGCAAGCAGGTCGCGCCGGTTGAGCAGCGAGCGCTCGACGCAGTTGCCACATTGCCCGGGGTGCGCGCGGCGGGTGCGACCAATGACACGGATCTCGTAGGCGACGACATCCAGGGAGACATACTTCCACAGGGATATCCAGAGAAGCCGGACGATGAATTTGACGCAGAGCTTCCATGGGTGAGCGACGGATACCTGCAGACGCTGGGAGTACCGCTGCTGGCTGGACGGTATTTCAATGCAGGAGATACCGCTACGTCGCAGCGAGTGGCCATCGTGAATGAGAGTTTCGCGAAGCACTTTTTTGGAAGTTCACAGGGCGCTCTCGGGCGCACCGTGCTTCGGCCGCATAAGCCTCTCACGGACGCGACCATCGTCGGAGTGGTCAGCGATGTTAAGCATTCGAGCGTCCGCGATCCAGCATTTCCCACCTGCTACACACTGTTCTCGCAGGCCACGCGCCAGACGGGGCTTACGTTTTACGTGCGAACATGGCAGCCGCCTGACGCAGCCACGGCGAGCGTACGCGCGGCCATCGCGGGCATCGATCGGAAGTTGATTGTGGGTAACCTGCGGACCATGACCGAGGAAATTGACGCGAACCTGCTTGCCGAGAGAGCGATCGCCATGCTGGCCACGGCATTCGGCCTGCTGGCGACACTACTTGCGGGCATCGGATTATATGGGATCCTTGCCTATTCAACGGCGCAGCGAACGCGCGAAATAGGAATACGCATGGCTCTGGGCGCGCGGCGCATCACGGTGGTCGGACTCATTCTGCGCGAAGTGCTGTTGCTGGCCGGGGGCGCAATCGCGGTGACGATTCCACTGGCTGTGCTGGCAACGCGAGCCGTGCGAAGTCAGCTCTTCGGTGTGTCGGTAGCCGATCCCACGGTATACGGGGCAGGCATCATGACAATTTGCATGGTGGCTGTTTTGGCTGGTTTCATACCAGCGCGGCGCGCTGCGACCATCGATCCAGCGCGAGCATTGCGTACCGAGTAGATGGATAGTCTTCAACGGTGTTAGTGACGCATGTTCCTCGCACCGGTTATTCGTGTCAGTGACGAAAGGCTTCAGCCGCTTCGCAGGGATGGGAAAGTCTGAATCGACTTTGCGGGTAGTTCTCCGCTTTACGACGCCGATTTGTGTGCGCGCGAGTTGCAATCGGCGCAGGTCGTGAGCAGGTTCTCAGCGCTTTCGTCTCCTCCTTCTGCTGGAGGCTGCACATAATCCGTGGTTGCCGTGAACCTCGTAAGCTGTTTTTCGCAGCGACGGCATTTATATCCGTCGCGTTCGAAGACTTGCATGCGCTTTTGGTGCTGAGCCTTGTTATCGAGAGGGAATAAGGCAGGTTCTTCGGCCATGCGTTCAGCGCGGAATTTACGACAAGCTTCAATCTCGTCGGGGATGAGCACGCGGTAAAGAGTTCCTTGCCGGTTTGGTTCGCCAAGCTTCTGGATTGCGCCGATCTCTTCGAGCGCATGCAGCGTGTCCTGCACTTTGCCGATAGAGATGTTGTTTTCGGCAGCATTGGTATAGGACGACTTTACGACTGCACGGCGCAAACTGCTGCGGCTCACGCGAATTTGCGGAGTGCCGTCCTTCGCAATGGAATGGCGAAAGAGAAACCAGTAGAACGCGGCGTCATAGGCGGTCAGGATCGGCTGCAGGTCGTCGACAATTTCGCCGATGATGTCAGGCAGTTCGAGAGCTGAGAATCCAGCGTCTCCTTTTGGCGTCTTCGCAGTTTCCACGTCCAGTTCATTGAGAAGCTGGCGTATCTTTTCGATGCGCGGATTCATTCGAGAGCATTCTAATCCTTTGATCCGAACCGGCGCTTTTAAGCGCAGGCCTACATGCCGGGATGTGTCAGTTGATTGGCGCGAGGCACCAGGTGCATGTAGACAGCTTTTGGCAGCTCCGTCTGCCAGTGATTGGTGGAGCGTGCGAGCAGAACCAGGCCGAAGAAGATGTAAGCGAGCACGCCGCAAACGGTTAACGGAGTCAGTACGCGGCGGCGCCAGCGTTCTGCCGGTGTGCTGGCTTTTCGCGGCGGAAGCGCCAACTGCAGCGCATTCTGCGCAGAGCAGACGGCGACGCACTCCATGCATGCAGTGCACTCGACGCTGCGAATTTGCACGAGCTTGTCTACGGCGATCCCAGCGGGGCACGCCTTGGCGCACTTCCCGCAGTCGATGCACGCTTCCTGATCGCGCCGTATCTTGACGGGGCTGAAAAGGGAAGCCAAACCCATAAGCGCGCCGTATGGGCAGAGATAGCGACACCAGAAATTCTGGATCAGAGTTGAAAGCAAGGCGAGCAAACCGATGACGACGGCCGCTGTGATGCCGATGTCGCGGAAGAAGTTCAGCATCTTTACATCCGCGACCAGGCCATAAGGCGTCGCCATGAAGTCATCAAGAGCCGCCGCGGACATGGCGCCGATGACCGCGACAAACAGGCCGAGGAGCAGATATTTTAGTCCGCGCAAAGCGACGTCGATCCAGCGCGGCAGGCGGAGGTTGCGGCCGTACACCCGACGACCGAGTTTCCAGAGGAATTCGGAAAACGTGCCGACGGGGCAGAGCCAGGAGCAGAATGTCTTCTTGAGTAAAAGGCTCATAAGCATAAAGCTGATGAACAGGAACATGGCGGCTGGATGGATAGACGGCACGTGACCGGTGACGAGTAGATACTTCGTGTTCATCAGGCCTGCGATGGGAAGCCAGCCTTCGACTCCCGCCGGCCTGGAAACGAACAATCCAGAGCCGCCGCGCTCAAAGTAGCGCGCCCAGAGATAGAACTGCAAACCGAGCCAACCATTCAACAGGAGAAACAAGCCCTGCACGACATGACGCGCGCGTTGTGAGCGATCAGGCGAAACTCGGCGGATCAGAGGCTTCTTTACGGGTGGGAATGGCAGCGGTTGTACGGGTTGGGCGCTCATAAAGTTCTGCTCTCATAAGCAAGGTACGGGAAGGGCAAAGCATGAGCAGCGACTTTGGTCACACGAGTAGCGAAATGAGCTGATACCGATTGAGAAATGGGGTTATTGGGCTACTGCGCGATTACGATAGGAGCGCGCCAGAAGGCGGCCTTACTGGTGGATGGATCGAGAACCGTGACCTGGCACTCATACTGACCGGGCTTGAGATTGGCGGCGCTGAGGTTGAAATTCAAGGGAGTTACTCCCAACCGCGTCGCAGAGTTAGGGGAAACGGCAATGGGCTTCGTCTTCAGGGCTTCCGCTCCGTTGGCATACAACGTCACGAACGCCATCAGGGGTTGAGTGGTGGGCTGCGGCGCCGTTGGCGCGTTGCTGGATGCGGGATTAGAGGGAGGCTTGTAAGCCTGAAGAAATACGTAGATGTCCCGATTCTGGTTGAAGACGCGCGTCACGCTGGGAACCAGCTTTTTCCCGTCCTGGACCAGCGGGTTTACGGCATCGTCTTTCGCGCGATCCTTGGCCTTGGCTGCATCGTAGATCGCATTCTTCAACTCAACACGTTGGCTGCTGAGAACTACGGAGCTGATGGGAACGCGCTTGTCTTCCTTGTTTAGGTTCGGAATGACGAAGGTTGTCTGGTAGGTACCGATGCGTCCGGTTTCGTCGTCCCGGGCCAGGAACTTGATCATGTATTTGCCAGGCAGCAGCGTGAAGCCGGTATCGTATTCGATGGGACGGTGAGCAAGCTCGGCCGCTGTCGCATCTGAGAGCTTGATGTTCACAAAGTCGCGCACATTTGAAACTGTTGTGCCGCCGATCATGTCTTTGATTTCGCCAACGAAATCGATCAGCGTGTGTTCGGCGCCACCACGTTTAGCCAGGGCGAGTTCGCGACCGGGTATCTTGACGACAATGGGTACAAAATATTCTGCGCGATTGATTTGGAAGTGATCGACCTCCATGGCAATGGAGAGCTCGGTAACCGGATCTTCGAGCATCAGCGCCTCTTCTAGCTGGCGCTCTTTGTCTACGGCTGTGAATTTGCTGAATTCTTTGTCAGCGTAATAACCCTGGCGATAGTCGAGCTTGGCTTCGAGATTCTGGTTAAGGGCAATCTTCACGCGACGGAAACGGCCATTGCGCGCGGGATTAGTGGTGTAGTAGCCGATGATGTAGTAGTCGCCTATGGAATCTTGCGCTTGAACGATTCCATGATCGAGATCGTTGGTATCAAGCAGGGCCTTTCCGCCGGTGTCCGCGGCCAGCGAGTAAAGCGTGTCTTGCGAATACTGGAAATTGGCGGTTACAGCGTTGGCTGCGCTACCGGTGTAGATGCCGGAGTTGCCTTGAGAGCCCTGGGTTGCATCGCCGAGCGGGGCCTGCGCAACGAGGCCTCGCGCATCGATGGCCCAGATGGAGACTCCGGCTTTGATTGCCGCGTCGACGGTGGCGTGCATCTGCGCCTGGTTATCGACACCGTTGAGGCGCATGCCGCCTGCAAAGTAAATCAGAGACTTCTTTTCGTTAAGCTGGCCGAGCATGCGAGAGGCTGTCTGCAGCGCGGAGAGTTGCCGGTCGGTGTTGAAGATGTTGAATTCGCTGTCGTCCTGGCCGAATGCAGCGCCCGTGTCGGCGCTGCTGGCGTCGCTTACTTCTTCAGCTGAGTCCTGTCCCTCACCGACGATCATGGTCTCGAGAATACTGAGCAGACGATCGCGATCTTGCGTGAAGTCCTGCAGAATATCGACGGAGCCGGAGTTGTAACGCATGATCGAGACGAGGTCGACCGAGGTCATCTGCGTGCGAATGAACTGTTCAGCCGCCTGCAGAGCGCGCAGCTGGTCAGCGGGCCGCATTGCCGACATGTCGAAGTAGAGCGCAAGCAGGCGGCGGTTCTTGTAGCGCTCGTTATCGGTTGTTTCCGGTGCAATCTTTTCGCGGGCGAGCCGCTTGTAGATCTTTAGATTCTCATCGCGACGATTGGATGGAGGCAGCGGCTTGGCAATTTCAGCGAGGTCTTGATGCTCGCAGAATTTGATCGTCTGCAGCACGTTGTCTTCGGTGAGGGTGAAGTCTTTCGCTGTGAGGCCGTGAACGGGATTGCCTTGCTTGTCTTTCACCACCACGGCCTCAATGACGAGTTGAACCTTCACAGACATGGTGTAGTCGTTTTGCGCGTCGCCGGAGCGATTTTGCCCGATCTGCTGCGAAGTTGAGGAGACCGTGAAGAGAGATGCGATTAGCAGAGCAGCAAGTTTCCGCATCGTTAGAACCTCACCCGCATGGTCGCCTGAAGACTGCGCATGGGCTCAGCCGATAGAGGCAGACCAAATTGCGCGCTCTCGAGAGTCGTGACCCAGCTGCTGAAGACTGCGCGATTCAAAAGGTTGGTTGCGTCGATGCGCGCGTCGAGGAAGAAATGTTTGCTAGGGCGAAAGGTGCGCTGCATACCAGTGTCGAGGCTGAATTGATTGGGCCCGGTGATGGAGTTTCTTCCTGCATTGCCCCACGCGCCTGGAGCCGGAATTGAGTAAGCTGCAGAATTGAGGTGGGCGCCATTGAGGCCCCTGTAGATTGGCGCGCCGGACAAACTTGGTCGCAGCGATCCGATCCAACCGGTGCCAGGGACCGCAACGGGAATCACCGGCGTCTGGGGCAAACCTGTGCCAACATTCAACTGGGTGAGGATCGTCCACTCCTTGAGCATTTTGCCACGCCAGCCGCCGAGGAGCGTTCCACCTTCGAGTCCCTGGCCCGTGGTGTACTGTGCCTGGAGATTCAGAAGGTGGCGTTGATCGAAGGAAGACAGAGAACGCTCGGCCTGAAGGTTATGCCAATCCTGTGCGATCTGTGCGTTCGAGGACATCGCCGTAGAGGATCCCGCGGAGAAATCGGTTTGCGTAATGCTGGATTGGTGTCCCTGGCCTCCGAGGGATGCGTCGTTATCGATGGATTTGGAATAGGTATAGAGCAGGGAGGCGGCGAAGCCGGCGCGCAGCCTGCGGCGCAACTGCAGCTGCCCCGATTGGCGCGTGGAGTTTCCGCCTGAGGTTTGGTAAACAAATCCCGATGGACAGCTCGGACAGGGATTGTCAGCGCCGAGAGGATAGCTGTTGGGCAAGAGTTGCTGAACGCCGTGCGTGCCTTTGACGCCGAGATAGGTTGCAGTCATTTGCAGGGCCCATGGCAGATCGCGCTGGATAGAGACCTGCCAGGTTTGGGCGTAGCCGACGCGGAAGTTGGGATCGATGGCAAAGGTGTCGGCAGTGGTTGTGCTGCACTGGGTAAAGCCGTCGGCGAGCGTGAGGGGACAGGCCGCGCTGTTCTGCTGTCTTACGCTCTTTGATAGCGGCGCTTGCTGCGCGAGCTGCAGCAAAGGCGAGAGATAGACCGAAGTATCGTGGTAGATGCCATATCCTGCGCGAACGACGACGGTCGACGCCGGAATGGGCCGCCAGGAAAGTCCGATGCGTGGCTCGATGCCAAGGCGATCGGCTCGCACCAGGGAATGTGGATAGGTCTGGCCGCTTATGGCCCCGACGGGGTTTGATGCCAGTACCGGTGCGGCTTGCGCGAATCCAGAAGAGACATCGAGATTCACAAGACGATTTTTCAACTCTGTCATGGGCGCGCCGTATTCCCATCGCATACCGGCGTTGATGGTGAGAATGGGCAGCACGCGCCAGTCATCTGTGGCGTACGCGTCGTAAACAGGTTGGCGAAAGTATTTGTCGGCGTTACCAAATGCTATGGAACTGGTGTCGGGAGTACCGGTGAGGAAATCAGCGAAAGCTGATCCTGTGGCAGAACCTGTGAAGATAAAGCTGCCGCGCGGGTCCTGCTGGAAGTAGTCGTTATATTCCTGTTTGCGAAAATCGCCTCCAATCGTGATGTTGTGATGACCACGAAACATTCCGATTGAGGCAGAGTAGCCATCGGTGCGATTGCGATTGAATGCACTTTGCGCGTCGGAAAGGGCTGCGATTCCGCTGGAGAAGCTTAGGGAGGGAGGACCCCAGTTTGCAGGTGTCTGGTCGTTGCCGTCGATGCCGGCCGCACCAGATATGTTTTGTTTGTTTGCGAATTCGGGTCGCACCAGCGTGCGCAAGCGGCTGAAGTGATATCCGGCGTAGAGAAAGA
>Ga0157375_10003897_pt1 | contig 12936 bp, 11 predicted proteins | sample M35metaG_FD_115311 | JGI IMG/M metagenome (GOLD analysis project Ga0157375, IMG submission 115311) | Miscanthus rhizosphere microbial communities from Kellogg Biological Station, Michigan, USA - M3-5 metaG | ecosystem: Host-associated > Plants > Roots > Rhizosphere > Soil | place: USA: Michigan...
ATGTCGAACTACAAGGGCTTCCCTTCGAGATCAAGCGCAAGACTTTTTGATGCGCAGCGACGGATAAGAGGCTCGTCTTCAGTAGTCGACCACCGTGCAAAGGCGAAGCGCTGAGGCAGCAAGAGTGCGGACTGCCAAACTACAACCGGTCATCGTGCAGCGTTCGTTGCTGCGGACCCTGATGAAAGACGCGCGCCGGGGCTCCATTCGTTAGGCGAGAACACCGAGCGGTGTCTGCTCGACATGATCGAGCTCTCCCGGCGCGGGTCCAACCCTTGACTCATCAACGCTTGGTCGTCACGCGGAGGCGGGAATGGGATTTGTGGTGCTCAGGCCTCGATCAGCCTGAAGTCCTCGCCCTTGGCGAGCACGGCCCAGGCCATGCGCGCGTTCTTGGCCGCGATCGCGATGACCGCCTTCCAGTAGCCGCGTCGCACCTCGAGTGCCATCGCCCAGCGGCTGAGCCGGTCCTGCTTGTTCCTGGCCGCGGCCAGCACTGACTTGGCGCCCAGGACCAGGAGAGTTCGCAAATAGCCGTCGCCAGCCTTGGTGATGCGCCCGAGGCGGGTCTTGCCGCCCGAGCTGTACTGCCCGGGCACCAAGCCGAGCCACGCTGCGAGCTGACGACCGCTCTTGAAGTCGCGCGCGTCCCCGACCGTCGAGACGAGCGCGCTCGCCGTGGTACAGCCAACACCTTGTAGCTGCATCAGCCTGGCGCTACGCGCATCCTCGCCGGCCATGCGGCTGATGGGCCGCTCGTACTCGGCGAGTCGTTCGTCGAGCCGGTGCACCTCGCTCAGGCAATCGCCCACCGCGATGTTGGCCCAGCCCGGCAGATCCTCCAGGTGCGCTGCCGCCTCGCGGCGTACCGTGGCCGCCTTCTGGGCAAGGACGATCCCGAATCACACGGTCGCGGAGGACGCAGGTCGGATCGCGCAGCGCGCAGGAGTCAAGACGCTCGTCCTGTCGCACTTGGTGCCACCCGATGACCCGGAGATCAGCGACCAGATGTGGCTCGATGCGGCAGTCAGCCAGTTCCGCGGCACCGTGCTGTTAGGCAAGGATCTGCTCGAGGTCTGAGGTCCTCCACGCACGTAACTTCGCCTTCGACGACTGGACTGCTCACGTGCGCGCGTGTTCACGTGAACCCACGGTTCGTTGCCGGGAACGAGGCTCTAGTGACGATCGACACTGAGGGTCGACCGAAGGCGATTTCGTCGCGGATCTCCACTGGAAGCAGTCGTCCAAGTTGTACGTGTACGGCGTTTCAGCTGACCCTTGCTCGCGCTCGGTCGGCCCCACGTGGTCGCTCGTCTAACAGCCGCTTGGAACACTTCGTCGGTTGCGCCTCCCCTCTATCAACCGAGACCGGCGCGGCGCAGTCCCTCGTAGAAGCGGTCGCGTTGGTGCACGAATACTGGATTGCGCGATCGTTCTGTCGCACGGAGCGACTCGATCGTGTGCCCGGGCACGTGACTGCAGAAGGCGGAGAGGTGCCTGTCGCTGGAGTCCAGGCGATCGCCAAGAGCGTCGATCGCGGCGAGCCACTGGTGCGCGAGCCCGCTGGCCGGCCGCAACAGCAGTACACGCTGCATGCAGTCAGAAGCCTCCGAATCCCTGCCGAGATGAAATGACGCCATTCCTTGGATGAAGAAGGCCTGCGCCTGCACGGCTTCGTCGGCCTCGACGAGCGCCTGTCGCACGTGGTCGAACGTCCGTTCCGGGTGACCGAGCTCCATTTCGATCAGGCCAATGCGAAGCCGTGAGCGGCTCATCGAGGGATTGCGCGCCAGTGCCGCCTTGAACCCGAGAAAGGCCTCCACGTGCCGTCCTTCCATCATCGCGACATGTGCCCGGGCGTGACACGCTCGAGCGCTACTCGCGTCGAGCGACATCGCCTCATCGGCAGCCTCGCGTGCCAGGGCTGTCTGCCATCCCGGGCAGCGCGCCCAGCGGTTGAGCACTTCGATCACATACGACATCGCCAGACCAGCCATGGCATCGGCATGCAGTCCATGCACGCCGACTCGCGCCTCGAACATCGCTCGCGCGGTGCCGACCTGCTTCGGGTCGCGCGCATCGGCGAGGATCTGCCAGGCGAGCGACGATCCGCTGTCGATCGGATCGTCGCCGGGCTGAGCGCTGGGCTGCGTCGCCTGCACGTCGACGTCGAAGCGGTAGCCGCGGCGCGCGACCGTGCGAAGGAGGCGGCGGTCACGATCGTCGCCAAGGGCGCGGCGCAGTTCGAGCACGCACTGCACGAGCGAATCGTCGACGACGATCAAATGTGGCCAGAGCGCCGCCATCAGCTCCGTTTTGCCCAGCAAGCGGCGAGGGTTGGCGAGCAGAAGACACAACAGCTGCCAGGTCTTGCGACGCAGCGGCACTTCCCTGTCCTCGCGCCGGAGCGTCCCGGCCGCGACGTCGACCTCGAACGAGGCAAAGCGCCAGCATGACACCATCGGCTGGAGGACGGCGAGCGCGTTCCGTTGGGCGGCCATGGCAACTGAATCCGCGGCAGGTTTCGTCAAATTTTAGTTTCACGGCGATCGGCGAGAAGCACACTCGGGGCCCGAGCGGTCATCGCACGGAGGCCGAAATGGGTTACTTGACCGGAGGGTCTTTTGGTCGGGTCGCGCAGTGCTGTTGGGCGATCGCGCTGATCGCCGGCGTCGCGCTGCCTGCGCTGGCGCAACAGGAAGGTGTCTACACGATCGCGCGCTTCTCCTTCGAAGGCGGCGGCAGCGTGGACGACATGAAGGTCAGTTACCTCACCTACGGCAAGCGCGCCGAAGGCGACGGCAATGTCGTCGTCCTCGTGCCCCCCACGAGCGGTCTCAAGAGCTGGGCGGCAGGCCATATCGGCGCCGGCAAGACGTTCGACACCGACAAGTACTTCGTGGTGTCGATCGATGCCATCGGCGGCGGAGGCTCGAGCCAGCCGCGCGACGGGCTCGCCACGCGCTTTCCCCAGTACAACATCCGCGACATGGTGCGCGCGCAGCACGAGCTGCTTACGAAGGCGCTGCACCTGCAGCATGTACTGGCGGTGGGTGGAGCCTCCTCTGGCGCCTATCAAGCGCTCGAATGGGGCATCCTGTATCCGGGATTCGCGCGCGGCCTGATCCTCTACGCAGGCGCTGCCCAGGCGGACCGTCACGTCAAGCTGGTCGTCGACGGAATCGTCGGCACCTTGAGCCTCGACCCGGCATTCGCTTCCGGAGTCGCAGTGCCGCCGGGCGGCGAGGCCGTCCGCCGGGCGGCAGTCGGGTACTTTCCGTGGCTCGTCTCGGACAAGGGGCTCGACGCGATGGGCTCGGACGAAGCGCTGGCGAAGGCCGAAGCCGGGTTCGCCGACAGCTGGGCGCGCAACTGGGATGCCGTCGGCCTCGCCTGGCGCTACCGATCGTCGCGGCTGCACGACGTCTCGGCGCCGTTCGGCCACGACATGACAAAGGCGCTGGCGACCGTGAACGCGGCAGTGCTCGTGCTCGCGGTCAACAGCGATCGAACGCATCCGATCGCGCTCAGCGAGGCGATGGCCAAAGGCCTCGTCAACGCCAGGGTCACATACACGGTGCTCGACAGCATCCGGGGCCACATCGCGGTGTTCACGGGTCCACCCTCGCCGGAATACAGCTTCGTCAGCCATGAAACCCAGAGCTTCTTGGCGACCCTCAAGTAGATCGGACGACCAAGCGTCAATGGATCGCGACGCAACGCCGGAAGGCAAGTTAGGTTTCTGAAATGAAGGCGGCCGCGGCCAGCGCTCAAGCTGGTGGGCCACGGCTGCGGTTGGAGGATGCCATGCAAGCACGCTATCGTTGGATTCGTCGCATCGCCGCATTTGCGCTCTGCAGCGCGGCGCTCTCCCCGACCGCCCGCGCGGATGCCGTGCTCGACTGGAACGACGTCGGCATCGCCGCGGTGATCGCCTCGCGCTCGTCGCCGCCCGAAGGCGCTCGGGCGATGGCGATGATGCACGTCGCGATGTTCGAGGCGGCCAACGCCGTCGAAGGCGGCTACGCGCCCTATGCGTTCAACGCGCGCGCGCCGGCGAGCACGTCGGCCGAGGCGGCGGCCGCGGCGGCGGGGTACCGTGTGCTCTCGGGCTTGTATCCGCAGCAGCGCGAGTCGCTGGACAAGGCGTGGGCGGCATCGAGGCAGAAGCTCGAAGGCACGCCCGGCTTCGCCGCCGGAACCGCGATCGGAGAACAGGCCGGCGCCGAGTGCCTGACGATGCGCGCCAAGGACGGCGTCGGCGCTGTCAGCCACTATCGCCCGGTGACCGCGCCCGGCGTGTACGTCGGAACGATGCTACCGATCAGCCACGACTGGCGCGACGTGAAGCCCTTCTTCCTGCAGGAGCCGTCGCAGTTCCGTCCTGAGCCGCCGCCGGCGCTGGCAAGCGAGCTCTGGGCGCGCGACTACAACGAGATCAAGACGTTCGGCGATAAGAACAGCCGGCAGCGCACGCCCGAGCAGACAGAGGTGGCGCGCTTCTGGACCGCGACCGGCGCAGCGACGTGGAACTCGCTCGTGCGCGCACTCGCGGCGTCGAAACCGCGCAGACTCGCCGAGAACGCGCGCCTGTTCGCGCTCGTCAACATGGCCGCGACCGACGCGTTCGTCGCGGTCTTCGATGCCAAGTACGCGTACAACTTCTGGCGTCCCGTCACCGCGATTCGCAACGGCGACATTGACGGCAACGACGCAACCGCGCGCGACCCGGGATGGCTGCCGTTCGTCGACACGCCGGTGCATCCCGAGTACCCGTGCGCGCACTGCATCACCGCTGGCGCGGTCGCCGCGGTGCTCGAGGCCGAGTTCGGCACCGGCCGCGTCGGGCCGATCGAGCTGACGAGCCTCACCGCGCCAGGCGTGACGCACCGCTTCGAGCGTATCGCCGACTACGTCCGAGAGGTCGACGAGGCGCGCATCTGGGGCGGAATGCACTATCGCAACTCAACCGAGGTCGGCGAGCGCATGGGCCGCGCGATCGGCGCCTACGCCGTCGCGAACGGGCTGAAGCCCCTGCACTGACGCGTGGGCCGACCCCGCGACGACAACGAGCGAGCGCAGAGCGGTGCGATGTTTGATACGGGTGCCACCCGCATTCTGTACGTTCGAATGTGTTGGTGACTCGGCTCGCATCTGGTTGTTGAACTCAACAGTTGCAATGCGTTACGTCTATGTCCGGGATGTGTCACGTATAGGAGTACGGTCGCCCTGCGCTCGCAAGGCGCCGCTTGGGGCGGGTCACTCGAGTGAGGGAGTCTGACCCGGAGCATCATTTATGAGCGCACGTCACCCAGCCGCCATCCTTCTCGCCGCCAGCGTCATGGCCGTCGCGTTGACCGTCACGGCGGAACCGTCCACCGCGCCCACGGGCCACCGGCAAAAGCTTCGCCGCGTGCCGGCCTTGCCACATCCTCCGCTCGACAGCACGACGGAACTGGGTGCGCCCCTGGTCGGCCTCACGATCGACCAGCTCGCAGCGTTCGAAGCCGGCCGCGAGGAGTTCGAGAGCATCGAGACCCCCGAAGGCGGCCTCGGCCCGATCTTCAACGACATGTCGTGCGCCTCGTGCCACTCGACGCCGGTGAGCGGCGGCGCCGGAACAACGACCGTCACGCGCTTCGGACGCTCCGCGGGCGGCCACTTCGATCCTCTGGTCGAGAAGGGCGGCTCGCTGCTGCAGGCGCGCGCGATCGTCGCGGAGGCGCAGGAGTCGGTGCCTGCCGAAGCCAACGTCGTGGCGCGGCGCATCACGACGCCGCTCTTCGGGGCCGGGCTGCTCGAGGCGATCCCGGACGAGGACATCCTCCAGAACGAGAAGCGCAACAAGGCCGATGGCGTCAGCGGCCGCGCGGCGGTGATCACCGATGTCGCGACCGGCGGGCAGCGAATCGGCCGGCTCGGCTGGAAGGCGCAGCACGCGAGCCTGCTCGGCTTTGCCGCGGACGCCTATCTCAACGAGATGGGAGTGACGAGCCGGCTTTTCCCCGACGAGAACGCACCCAACGGCGACCGGGCGCTTCTCGCGAAGGTCATGGTCACGACGGGCATCAACGATCCCGCAGACGCCAGCGGCCGCAGCGACATCGACCTCACTGCCGACTTCATGCGCCTGCTCGCGCCGCCGCCGACCGCTCGCGCGTCGGCGCCCGCGCTGGTCGGCCAGCGGATCTTCAACCAGCTGAACTGCGATGCCTGCCACCGCCAGGCGATGACGACCGGCGCGAGCCCGGTCGCCGCGCTTGCGCACAAAGTCGTCGCGCTCTACTCCGACCTGCTGCTCCACGACATGGGCGAGCTCGGCGACGGCATCGAGCAGGGCGCCGCGACCGGGCGCGAGTTCAAGACCGCGCCGCTCTGGGGCCTGAGCGCGCGGCCCCGCTTCCTGCACGACGGCCGCGCGCTGACGATCGCCGATGCGATCCTCGCGCATGCGGGCGAGGCGTCGCACGCGCGCGACCGCTTCGGTCGCCTCGACGACGAGTCGCGCCGGCAGCTGATCGATTTCTTGAAGACGCTGTAGGCGACGCGTCGCGGGTTGGCACTCGCCTAATCGCTGCCGCTTCACCTCACGGAGACCCCCGCCTCGCGCGCGCCGCGTATCCGGCAGTGTCACGCTGCCGACACCGCGGCCAGTAGCGACGACAGGCCGTCGCTGAACACGTTGTCGGTCGCGAAGCTGATCTAGCGCCAGGTTGGCGACGCTCGCAGCGTGGCCGCTGGCGCTCGCGTAGATCGCGTGCAGACATCGGTCGGCAGCGCGATCTGCGACGTCTTCAGCTTGTGTTGGGTTCAGTAAACCGGGCGAACCGAATCCAGCGACTATTGCGAGCGACGTCTGGGACGAGGCGTTTCGACGTGCCGCGTTTGAGCAACGCTCGCCCACTCTTGATTCAACAAACGTTGCGAGCGTCCATCGCCACCACCATGAAGAGCGCGCGGCGCCAGCATGCGTCCCAGGGAAAGTGGCCCCACATCATCGCGCAGCTCCGAACGCGTTCTGATGTGTTCACGCCCGCACACGCAGTGGTGGTCAGCAGCTCGTCGACCACGGTCGGACCGAAGACGTCTTGCGGTACTTGGACTCCTTGGAAGCTGGCGCGGCGGGCTGACTTCAGAGACCTGCAGCCGCGTGTACACGGCGGAGCGCCAGCAGCCATTCACATCCGAAGCGGCGCAGATCCGGGGTCCGCGATTCGGTTAACGTAATCGATGATGTGCTCGACGCTCGTGTAGCAGCCGAGCAGAAATGTCGCGTTTGGGCCAAGTAGAGATGTCGCGGAGCCGCCACGGCGACGAGCTTCAGCGCCGGCAGGCGCTCAATCGTCGCGGCGGTGATCGGTGCCTTGTTCGTGGTGGCGATGGACGCCCCCGCGAGGCGCTCGGCGACTTGGTTGGCACGGGTCTCGGCGTGCTCGATCAGCTCGTGCGCGAACGACGGCGGGCGGACGCGGATCTGCGGCGCGATCGTCGCGCGGTCAAGAAAGACCATGCGATGGCTCATGCGAGGGCGGGCTCCGGTTGCATGGCGAGCAGGCGGCGCGCCTCGGCGACGATCGCCTCAGGCGTAATGCCGAAGTGCCGGTACAGCACCTCTGCCGGCCCCGATGCGCCAAAACCCGTCATGCCGACAAAGCCGCCGCGCTCGCCGAGCCAGCGGTCCCAGCCGAAGCTCAGCGCCGCTTCGCAGCCAACGCGGACGGTGCCGGCGCCGAGCACGCTGGCTCGGTAGCCGACGTCCTGCGCTGCGAATAGCTCCCAGCTCGGCATCGAAACCACGGCGGTCGGCTTTCCGTCTGCTTGCAGCTGGTCGCGCGCGGCGAGCGCGAGCGCCACCTCGGAGCCCGTCGCGAGCAACGTCACCTCGCGCGGCCCGCCCTCGGCCTCGACGAGCACGTAGGCGCCCCGCCGCGACAAATTGGCGCTGGTGTGCATGCGGCGAACGTGCGGCAGCGCCTGGCGCGCGAAGACGAGCGTCGAAGGGCCGTGGCAATGCTCGAAGGCGATCTCCCAGCATTCGGCCGCCTCGGCCGCATCCGCCGGGCGCAGCACGAGCATGTTGGGCATGGCGCGCAGGGACGCCAGGATCTCGACCGGCTGGTGCGTCGGCCCGTTGCGGCCGATGCCGATCGAGTCGTGGCTGAAGACGAACTTGACCGGCAAGCCCATCAGCGCGGCCATGCGCATCGCCGGGCGCTCGTAGTCGGAGAACGCGAGGTAGGTGACGGCCAGCGGCACGACGCCGCCGTGCGCCGCCATGCCGTTGGCCATCGCTCCCATCACGTGCTCGCGCACGCCACAGTGCACGTAGGCGCCGCTGCGGTCCTCGGCCGTGAAGGCAGCCAGGCGCCGCTTGTGATTGGTGGGCGCCTCCAAGTCGGCGCACGCGACCATGCGCTCGGGCATGCGACCCACGAGCAGGTCGTTGATCTCGGCTGAGACGAAGATTCCGCTCGCGAGCGGCTCGCGATCGAGCGCGTCGCGCTTGTACTGAAGAAGGACGTCGCGCCAGCCTTCGGGCAACTCGCCGGCGACGACGCGCTCGAGCTCGGAGCGCTCGGCCGGCGGCAGCGCGGCGACGCGCGCACGCCAGCGGTCGCGCTCGGCGCGGCCGCGGTGGCCGGCGTCGCGCCAGCCGGCGAGCACGTCGGCCGGAACCTCGAACGGCGGCGACGTCCAGCCGAGCTCCTCTCGCGCCTTGCCAGCGTCTTCGGGGAACAGCTTCGCGCTGTGGCCGCCGCGCTGACCTTGCAGACGCGGGATGCCCTTGGCGATGACCGTACGGCAGGCGATCAGCGACGGCCGCGGGTCGGCCTTGCCGGCACCGATCCCGGCCGCCACCGCCTCCAAGTCGTGCCCGTCGACTTCGACGACGTGCCAGCCGGCGACGCGAAACCGCGCCGCGACGTCCTCGCTGATCGAGAGCTCGGTCGTGCCGTCGTCGGTGATCCGGTTGTCGTCCCACAGCAGGATCAGCTTGCCGAGGCGAAGGTGCCCGGCGAGCGAGATCATCTCCTGGCCGATCCCCTCCTGCAAGCAGCCGTCGCCGACGAAGGCGTAGGTGCGGTGATCGACGACGTCCGAGCCGAAGCGCGCGTTCAGGGCGGCCTCTGCGACCGCCATGCCGAAGGCGTTGGCGATGCCCTGGCCGAGGGGACCCGTCGTCACCTCGATGCCCGACGCAGGGTCGATCTCGGGATGGCCCTCGCAGCGCGAGCCGAAGTCGCGAAACGTGCTCACCTGCTCGATGCCGATGCGCTCGTAGCCGCTCAGGTAAAGCAGCGCGTACAGCAGCATCGAGCCGTGGCCGTTGGACAGGACGACGCGATCGCGGTCGGGCCAGGTCGGATCGGTGGCGTCGAATTTCAGGTGCCGCGTGTACAGGGCCGTCGCGATCTCCGCCATCCCAAGCGGCACGCCCTGGTGGCCTTCGCCGGCGCGCACGATGGCGTCGATGGCCAGAAAGCGGATGGCGTTCGCCAGCCGCGTAGCGGAGGGTTCGGACATGACAGTCTTCGTTGAGGCTTCAGGCGAGCCAGCCCTTGATACGCGCCGCGAGCGTTTCGCGACTGATGCCGTAGCGGTCGTGCAGCGTCGGCAACGCGCCAGCATCGAGGAAAGCGTCTGGCAAGCCGGCGAGCTGAAATCCCGCTGGCTGGACGCGGTGCCGCAGCAGTGCGCTCGCGACCGCTTCGCCGAGGCCGCCGATCACCGAGTGGTTCTCGGCCACCACCACCATGCGGTGCTGGTAGCGAACGGCTTCTACGATCGCGGTTTCGTCGAGCGGCTTGATGGTCGGGCAGTGCAGAACGGCGACGCCGACCTTGTCGGCAGCGAGGTCCTGCGCGACTTCGAGCGCGCGCATCGTGAGGAGGCCACTCGAGATCACCAGCACGTCGGCCCCGTCGCGCAGCAGCTTGGCCTTGCCGAGCTCGAAGCGATAGCCCTCGATCTCGTCGAGCACCACCGGCACCTGGCCGCGCAGGAGGCGCATGTACACCGGCCCCTTGTGGGCGGCGATCTGCGGCACGGCCTGCTCGATGTCGATCGCGTCGCACGGGTCGACGATCGTCAGGCCGGGGATGCCGCGCATCATGGCGATGTCCTCGGTCGCCTGGTGGCTCGGCCCGTAGCCCGTGGTTAGGCCGGGCAGCGCGCAGCAGATCTTGACGTCGAGGTTTTCCTCGGCGATCACCTGATGGATGAAGTCGTAGGCGCGGCGCGTGCCGAAGACGGCGTAGGTCGTGGCGAACGGCACCAGGCCCTCCTTGGCCAGGCCGCCGGCCGTGGCCATCAGCAGCTGCTCGGCCATTCCCATCTGGAAGAACCGGTCGGGATAGGCCTGCGCGAACAGGTGCAGGTCGGTGTACTTGGCGAGGTCGGCTGTCAGGCCGACGACCTCGGGGCGCGTCGCCGCGTACTCGACGAGAGCCTTGCCGAACGGCGCGGCCTTGACGCGCTGCCCTTCGGAAGCGATCGAGGCGATCATCGCCGAGGTGGTGAGGCGCGGCTTCTTCTCCGCGACTGTGTTGCTCATGCCGGAGCTCCTTCGGGCTGCATGTACGGTTGCGATTGATCCAGCACTGCGAGGGCTTGCTGCCATTCGGGCGGATCGACGCGGATGAAGTGGTTTTTCTCGCGACTCTCGAGGAAGGGGACGCCCTTTCCCATCAAGGTGTCGAAGAGGATGACGCGCGGTTTGGCTTCCTTCAGGCTGCGCGCCCTGTCGAAGGCGTCGAGCACCGCGAACTGGTCGTTACCGTTGACGCGCTGGACGTGCCAGCCGAAGGCCGCCCACTTGTCGGCGAGCGGCTCGAAGCCGAGCACCTTCCCGGATGGGCCGTCAGCCTGCTGGTTGTTGATGTCGACGAGGCAGATCAGGTTGTCGAGGCGGTGGTGCGCGGCGCCCATAGCCGCTTCCCACGTCGAGCCTTCGTCGAGCTCGCCGTCCGACATCGAGTTGTAGACGAAGGCCGGGTTCTTCTTCTGCTTCAGCCCGAGTGCCATGCCGACGCCGATCGCCAAGCCCTGGCCCAGCGAGCCGCCGGAGATCTCCATGCCAGGCGTGTAGCTGGCCATGCCCGACATCGGCAGGCGGCTGTCGTCGCTGCCGTAGGTCTCGAGCTCGCTCTCCGGAATGATGCCGGCTTCGATCAACGCGGCGTAGTGCGCAATCGCGTAGTGGCCGTGCGAGAGCAGGAAGCGGTCGCGCCCTTCCCACTCGGGCTCATCGGGCTTAAGGTTCATGGCATGGCCGTAGGCCACGGCCAGCACGTCGGCCCAGCCGAGCGCCTGGCCGATGTAGCCCTGGCCTTGCACCTCGCCCATGCGCAGGGCGTAGCGCCGGATGCGATAGGCACGCGCGGCGAGTAGCGATAGATCAGACATCGAGGGGTCCTTATCGAGGAGAGATCTGGGTCAGCGAATCGTCAGCCAGGGCAGGTAGGCGAACCCCAGCAGTAGGCCGATCGCGACGAAGTAGAACGGGATGAGCTCCTTCACCACGTCGCCGATGCGTACCTTGGCGATCGAGCTGGTGATGAATAGCGTGGTGCCGATCGGCGGGTGGTAGAGGCCGATCGACAGGTTGACGATCATCATGATGCCGAGCTGCACGGTGTCCATGCCGACCGCCGCGGCGAGCGGAACGAACATCGGCGTGAGCAGAAGGACCGCCGCGGGCAGGTCGATAAACATCGCGACCGCCAGCATGATCAGGTTCATTGCCAGGATGATCAGCCAGGGCGACTTCAGCACGTCGGTGGCGAAGCGCGTGAACTCGGCGGGCAGCTGTTCGTAGGTGACGATCCAGCCGACGACGCTCGACGCCATGATTATCAGCAGCACCACGCCGGTCGAGATGCCGGCTTCGATGCAGGCGTGGCGGATCTTGGCCCACGTGAGGTCGCGATAGACGACGCCGGCGACGACCAGCGCGTAGAGCGTCGACATCACGCTCACCTCGGTCGGCGTGGCGATGCCGAAGCGCAGGAAGACGATGATTAGCACGGGCATCATCAGGGCAGGACCGGCGTGCGCGAGCTGGCGCCAGAACGCCGGCCATTCGAACGGTGTCGTGTCGCGCGGGAAGTTGCGGCGGCGGCCCTGGACGTAGCAGACCGCCATGAAGCCCGCGCACATTAGGAGGCCCGGCAAGATGCCGGCGACGAACAGGGCACCGATCGATGCGCCCGAAACGAGCGCGTAGACGATCATCGGGATCGACGGCGGGATGAGGATGTCGATCGTCGCGGCGGCGGCGAGCGTTCCGGCCGCGAACGGCGCCGGGTAGCCGAGCTTCTTCAGCCAGGGGATGAGCATCGAGCCGATCGCCGACGCGTCGGCCACTGCCGAGCCCGAGACACCGCCGAAGATCGTCGACGACAGCACGCCCACCTGCGCCGGGCCGCCGTGGACACGGCCGATCATCATCGAGAGCAGGTTGACGAGGCTCTGGCCCAGCTTGCCGCTGACCATCAGCGCGCCGGTCAGCATGAAGAACGGGATCGCGATCAGCGGGAAGCTCTGCGTCTGTGAGAGCATCTGCTCGATCGCCAGGTGCACGGGCACCTTGTCGATGATGAGCAGCCCGCCGACCGAGGCGAGAACTAGCGCGTGCGCGATCGGGATCGACAGCAGCGCGGTGACGACGAACAGCGAGATGATCAGGAGCGTCATGGCTCAGGCTCCTTGATGGGTGGCGGCGACTTGGATGTCGGCTTCGTCGTGCCCATGCGGCGCCTCGACCCCGGCCCACACCTCGGGCATCTTGCACAGCGTGACGACGCTGAGCAGGGCGAAGCCGATCACCAGGCAGCCGACGCTGACCGAGCCGGGCACCTGCAGGATCGGCGAGCGCTCGTCAGCCGCGATCTCCATCAGCGGCCAGGCCGTGACGGCCAGCGCCGCGTAGAGCAC
>Ga0157375_10003898_pt1 | contig 12936 bp, 10 predicted proteins | sample M35metaG_FD_115311 | JGI IMG/M metagenome (GOLD analysis project Ga0157375, IMG submission 115311) | Miscanthus rhizosphere microbial communities from Kellogg Biological Station, Michigan, USA - M3-5 metaG | ecosystem: Host-associated > Plants > Roots > Rhizosphere > Soil | place: USA: Michigan...
CCCCTGCGGCACGGCATGGGATTATTTCACCCACGACCAGTCGCGCAGCCGGGCCTACCGCTGGGGCGAGGACGGTCTCGCCGGCTTTTCCGACGACCGGCAGCTGCTGTGCCTGTCGCTCGCATTATGGAACGGGCACGACCCCATCCTGAAAGAGCGGCTGTTCGGCCTGACCAACGAGGAAGGCAACCACGGCGAGGACGTCAAGGAGATCTACTACTATCTCGATGCCGTCCCGAGCTACGCTTACGCGCGCCAGCTCTACAAGCTGCCGCAAAGCGCATACCCCTACGAATGGCTGCTCGAGGAGAACGCACGTCGCAAGGGCTCGGCGGCGATGGAGTTCGAACTCGTCGACACCGGCATCTTCGATGACGACCGGTACTTCGACGTCGACGTCGAATATGCCAAGGCCGACGTGGACGATGTGCTCATGCGAGTCACTGTCCACAACCGCGGACCTGACCCGGCTCCCATTCATATCCTGCCGCAGGTCTGGTTCCGAAACACCTGGAGCTGGTCTCCCGGCGTCCCGAAACCTTCGCTGCAGGATCGGGGCGCCGGACTGGCGCTGGCCCAGCACGAGGAGCTCGGCACCTACAGCATCGAATTCGAAGCAGCAGATCGGCTGCTGTTCTGCGACAACGAGTCCAATTTCGCGCGTGTGTTCGGCACCACCTCGGCGCCCGGCCACTTCAAGGATGCGTTCCACGACTACGTCGTCCACGGCCGGACCGAGGCGGTGAACGCAGCCGGCAACGGCACCAAGGCCGCCGGGCTTTACCTGCGGACGGTACCGGCCCGCAGCAGCGTGACGGTCCGGGTCCGGCTGCGCGCCGGCGAGCAACGCAGCGGCGCATTCGCCGATTTTGATGACATCTTCAGCCAGCGCATCGCCGAGGCCGACCTCTTCTACGCCGCCCGACAGAAAGGCATCGACGACGAGGACATGTGCCGCATCCAGCGCCAGGCCTTTGCCGGGATGTTATGGAACAAGCAGTTCTACGATTTCAACGTACGGCAATGGCTCAACGGCGATCCGCTGCAGCCGCCGCCGCCCGAAAGCCGCAAGCACGGCCGCAACTCCGATTGGCGTCACCTGGTCGCTGCCGACATCATGTCGATGCCGGACAAGTGGGAATATCCCTGGTTCGCGGCCTGGGACCTCGCCTTCCATTGCGTCACGCTGTCCTTGATCGACCCCGAGTTCGCCAAGGGGCAGCTCGAACTGCTGTGCCGCGTTTGGCTGATGAATCCGAACGGCGAACTGCCGGCCTACGAATGGGCGTTCGGCGACGTCAACCCGCCGGTGCACGCCTGGGCCGCCATGCGGGTGTTCGAGAACGACCGCGAACAGAACGGCGGCCCGGGTGACCTCGATTTCCTGGAGCGCATCTTCCACAAGCTGCTGCTGAACTTCACCTGGTGGGTGAACCGCAAGGACCCGCAGGGCTTGAACATCTTCGAGGGCGGCTTCCTCGGCCTCGACAATATCGGCGTGTTCGATCGGTCGCGGCCGCTCCCCACCGGGGGGCACATCGAGCAATCCGACGGCACCGCGTGGATGGCGATGTTCAGCATCAACATGCTGCGCATGTCGATCGAGCTCAGCGAGCGCGATGCGGTCTACGAGGACATGACCATCAAGTTCCTGGAGCACTTCCTCTACATCGCCGAAGCCATGACCGACATGGGCAGCGAGGGCATCGGACTCTGGGACGATCAGGATAATTTCTTCTACGACGTGCTTTCCATGCCGTCCGGGCAGAAGATTCCCATGCGGCTGCGCTCGATGGTCGGGCTCATTCCGCTGTTCGCCGTCGGGATCGTCGAGCAGGAAGTAATCAACAAACGGCCCGAGCTATGGCGCAAGATCGAGATGTATCGGGAGCGCCGACCGGACCTGACGAAGCTGGTTTCGCGCTGGAACGAGGTTGGCGCGAAGGGGCGACGTCTGTTCTCGCTCGCCCGCGCCTTCCGCATGACGAAGCTGTTGCGGCGCATGCTCGACGAAAGCGAATTTCTCTCGCCCTACGGCGTGCGCGCCCTCTCCCGCACCTACCTCGATCACCCCTACGATTTCGCATACGACGGCGTGCATTATCGCGTGAAATACCAACCCGGAGAATCCGACAGCGGATTGTTCGGCGGCAACTCGAATTGGCGCGGACCGATCTGGATGCAGGTCAACTATCTGCTGGTCGAAAATCTGCGCCGCTTCCATCAGTACTACGGCGATGGACTCACCGTCGAATGCCCAACCGGCTCCGGCGTCATGCTGACGCTCGAGGAGGTCGCTGACGAGCTGTGCAGCCGCCTGCTCAAACTCTTCCGGCGCGGCCCGGACGGGCGGCGCCCCGTCTTCGGCAGCTACGAAAAATTTCAGACGGATCCACACTTCAAGGACTATCTTCTGTTCTACGAGTACTTTCATGGCGACAATGGCCGCGGCTGTGGCGCTTCGCATCAGACCGGCTGGACCGGGCTCATCGCCAATCTGATCAGTCAGTTGGTTCCGGCCGAACAGGCGGCGGAGGCCGTACCGGCAGTTCCAGAGCAACCCAAACCGAAGCCGCTTTCATCCCCGCTGGTGCATGCCTGAGGGCTCTCCGCGCGATCCGACATCGAATATCGAGGAACAGCTATGGCGTTGAAGAACAAAGTTGCGATCGTCACCGGCGGCAACAGCGGCATCGGTCAGGCGATCGTTCTCGAACTGGCGCGGCAGGGCGCCGCGATCGTCATCGACTACGTGGCCCATTCGGAAGCGACGGCGGCGCTCGAACAGCAGATCGCCAAGCTGGGGGATCAGTCCATCGGCGTCGACGCCGACGTCAGCAAACCCGCCGATCTGCAGAAGCTCGTGGACGCGGCAGTGAAGCGGTTCGGCCGGCTCGATATCATGGTCAACAACGCCGGTATCGAAACCCGCACGTCGGTGCTCGACACCACCGAATCCCAATACGACAAGGTGATGAACGTCAATCTCAAGAGCGCGTTCTTCGGCACGCAAATCGCCGCCACCCAGATGATCAAGCAAGGCGGCGGAGGTCGCATTATCAACATCACATCGGTGCATGAGGACTGGCCGATGCCGGGCAATACCGCCTATTGCCTCGCCAAAGGCGGGATGCGCATGCTCACGCGCACCGCGGGTCTCGAACTCGCCCGTCATAACATCCTCGTCGTCGGGGTCGGTCCGGGCGCGGTGGCAACACCGATCAATCTCGGCACGATGAACGACCCGGCCAAGCTCGCACAGCTCGACGCCGCCATCCCGCTGGGCCGCATGGCGCGTCCCGAGGAGATTGCCAGCGTCGTCGGCTTCCTTGCCGGAGAGGGCGCGAGCTATCTCACCGCGACCACCATCTTCGCCGATGGCGGCATCATGCACAGCAGCGTCGGGCTGTAACCGGGAGCAGGCATGGACAAGCGCTTCGACGTCATCATCGTCGGCAGCGGCGCGGGCGGGGGCACGCTTGCCAGACAGCTCGCACCCTCGGGAAAGAGCATCCTCATTCTCGAGCGCGGCGACTGGCTCAAGCGCGAGGCAGAGAATTGGGATGCGACCGCCGTGTTCGTGCAGAACCGCTACATATCGCCCGAGACCTGGTACGACCGGGATGGCCGGCCGTTTCAGCCCCAGGTGCATTATTTCGTCGGCGGCGCGACCAAGATGTTCGGCGCGGCGCTCTATCGATTGCGGAAGGAGGATTTCGGCGAGTTGCGCCATCACGACGGCATCTCGCCGGCGTGGCCGATCTCCTACGACGAACTCGAGCCCTATTACGCGCGGGCCGAGCGGATGTATCACGTGCACGGGTTGCGCGGCCGGGATCCGACCGAGCCGCCCGCCAGCGGACCCTATCCGTGCCCGCCGGTTTCCAATGAGCCGCGTATTCAACAGCTGTCCGATAATCTGACGGCGGCGGGCTATCACCCCTTCCCTGCTCCCTGCGCGGTGATGCTCGACGAGCAGAACATGGCGTACAGTACCTGCATCCGCTGCCAGACCTGCGACGGCTTTCCGTGCCTGGTGCACGCCAAGTCCGACGCGGAAACCGTGGCTGTGCGCCCCGCGCTCGAATTTCCCAACGTGACGCTGCTCCGCAACGCCAAGGCGCTCAAGCTGCAGACGAACGCGAGCGGCACCGCGGTCACGGAGGTGGTTGCCGACGTCGTGGGGCAGCGCGAGGTCTTCCGGGGCGACATTGTCGTCGTGTCATGCGGAGCGGCGAATTCGGCCAAGCTGCTGCTGATGTCGGCCAACGACAAGCATCCCCGCGGCCTTGCCAATGGTTCGGATCAGGTCGGGCGCAATTACATGTTCCACAACAGCCAGGCCGTGCTCGCAGTCTCGCTGGAACCCAACCCGACCATCTTCCAGAAGACGATCGCGCTGAATGATTTCTATTTCGGCATGGACGGGTTCGAGTACCCGATGGGCAATATCCAGATGATCGGCAAGTCTCTGGGGCCGATGTACCGGGGCGAGAAGCCGATTGAGACGGCGCTGCTGCCGATGGGGCTGCTCGACAACCTGGCGCGTCACGCGGTGGATTTCTGGCTTACGACGGAGGACCTGCCCGACCCGGAGAACCGCGTGACAGTGAACCGGGCCGGCGATCTGACCTTGAGTTACACACCGAACAACCAGGTGGCCCGACAGAAGCTGTACGACAAGCTCAAATCGATGCTGGGTCAGCTGGGCATGCACCCGCATCATCTGATTCCGCGCGACATCTACATGAAGACCGAGATTCCGCTCGCCGGTTGCGCCCATCAGGTTGGAACATGCCGGTTCGGAGCCGATCCCAAAACTTCGGTCCTGGACGTGAACTGCAAGGCGCATGAGCTCAACAATCTGTACGTCGTGGACACGAGCTTTTTCGTCAGCATCGGCGCGGTGAATCCGTCCCTGACCGCGATCGCCAATTCCATTCGCGTCAGCGAGCATCTGTTGCAGAGGCTGGCGTGAGGCGGCGGTGGTACCGATGAGAGACCACCACAATACCCGTTGCGTGCTTGTGCTCGCGCTTGCCGCGCCGAGAGACCCTCTCGCGTGAGCGCGTCCGCAACGGCAAGCCGCACCGAGATCGGCCTGGTCTATATCGCCGCCGTCGTGCAGGGCCTGGCGCTGGTGACGTTTCCGGCGGCAAGCTCGATCTTCACCACCCCCGACGGCTTTGGCTTCGACAGCACACGCTACGGTGCCTTGTTCCTGCCGCAGGTCCTGCTCGCCATCCTCGCGTCCGCCTTCGCCCCGCGTCTGGCACGTCGATGGAGTCTGCGTCGGGTGCTGCTGGCAGGACTGGCCGGCGATGTCGTCTCGATGACGCTCCTGGCCCTGAGCCGGCTGCTGCTCGGCATGCCCGACATGGCTTTCGGCGTGCTGCTGCTCGCCACCGGCGCGCTGGGTCTCGGCTTTGGGGCGACGGTCATGGCGCTGAATACCTACGCCGAGGCATTCTTTCCAAAGCGCGCCGACCGCGCGGTGCTGGCGCTGAATGCGCTGCTCGGATTGGGAACCGCGCTAGCGCCGGTTCTGGTGGCGATCGTGGTCGCGCTGGGCGCATGGTGGCTCCTTCCCGTGGTGGTGGCGTGCATTGCCGTGCTGCTGTTCGGTGTCGCCTACGCGCAACCGCTGCGACTCCACGTCGGCAATGCCGATTCCGACCGGCCGACCTCGCTCAATTGGATCGATCTGCCGCGCCGCTTCTGGCTCTATGCCGCCGCCGTATTTGCCTACGGGATCGTGGAAACCTTGAACGGCAACTGGGCGATGCTCTATCTCAGCAGCGAGCGGGGCGTATCGGCCCAGGGAGCCTCGTTCGCGCTTGCCGCCTTCTGGGTGATGGTGACGGTGGGACGCGTCCTCATCGCGCTGATCTCTCAGCTGGTGCCGGCGCGCTGGATCTATGTCGCGCTCCCTGCGCTGTCGCTGATTGTGTTTCAACTGGCCTCGCAGGTCCAAAGCGAAGCTGGTGGGATCATGGTTTTCGGCCTCGCCGGCCTTGCGTGCTCGGGATTCTGCCGTTGAGCATCAGCTTCGCGGGCGGCGAGTTTCCCCGGCTCTCGGCCGTGATGGCAGGCGGGCTCATCGCATTCTATCAGCTGGGATACGGAGTCGCCGCGTTCGGGATCGGACCGCTGCAAGGTCTGTTTGGGTTCTCGTTCTCGACTATATTCGCGGCCGGTAGCGTCGTCGCGGCGCCGATCATCATCATCGCGTGGCTGGTCATCCGACCAACCCGCAACACGCGGGCCGCTCCGGAAAGGTGAAGAACGTGTGCGGGAACCACGGAGTTGGGTCCCCTAGGGAACAAATGACGTCGAAAGGCGTTGATTCCAGTGATCAACCCCGATTTCGACGGCATCAGTCGGAAAGGCGTACGCCCCTTCCGTACAAGAGGAGTTGCAAGTTTGCGCATGAATTCTCATCAGCCCAACGTGGAGCGTGCCGAAGCGCTGCTCAAAAAGAAGCAGGAACGCTTGCGGGAAGGCCAGTTAGCGATGGCCGAATATCAAGCTGATGGCCGCGCCGTACGTGAAAAGACTGCGCGATTGCGCGCGCTTCGACTAGCCCGCGATGCCGCCCACTATCGGCCAGGCGAAGGCACTGAGAAACCGCCGGTCGTCCCGACGAAGGCAAAGAAACGTCCGGCGAAACGCGTGGCATCGTCTGCGGCGTAACGGTGAGCTGACTGCGCCGCGGTAAAGCCGCCGCTGCGCTCCGCTCAGTGCGACGTGGACCCGTGACTGGTGAGTGCCGTTTCCAGCGCTTCGGCCAGCTCTTCTTGCGTATACGGCTTTCCCACGCGCGGAAAGTCGAGCGTAGCGTGGGGGGGTAATTCGGCATATCCGGTCGCGAGGACCACGGGCAGCTTCGGCTTGATCCCCCGAATCTTGGTTGCGAGATCGAGCCCGTTCATGCCGGGCATGGCGAAGTCGGTGACCACGATGTCGAACTGAGCGTCGGTCTCCAACAATTGCAGCGCGTGTGCGGCGGACGGCGCCTCCAGCACGCTGTGCCCGAGATCCATGAGCATGTAGGCCGTGTTCATGCTCACAAGCGAATCGTCGTCCACCAGCAGAACGCGCAATTTGCGGCTGGCGGTTTCCGCCGCCACCGGCAATTGGCTTGCAACCGATTGAGGCACGTCTTCCTGACGTGCGCGCGGCAGCCACAACGTCACCATTGTTCCCTTCCCCAACTGACTGGAAATGTGCATGGCGCCGCCGGATTGTGCCGTCAAACCGTGGACCATGGAAAGACCCAGGCCCGTGCCCTTGCCAATCCCCTTGGTCGTAAAGAACGGCTCCATGGCCTTCGCAAGCGTGGTTTCACTCATTCCCTCGCCGGTATCGGCGACACTGATCCGAACATATTCCCCGCGCGGCAACGCCTTCGGCAGGCCATTCAAGCCACTTGCCGTCTCGTCACGACACGTGATCGTCAATGCGCCTCCCTTAGGCATGGCGTCGCGGGCGTTCACTGCAAGGTTCATGAGCGCAAGCTCGAGCTGGTTGGCGTCGATTTTTACAGGGTGAACTTCGGGCAGAATATCGACGACGATCGAAATGCTCGGCCCGACCGACTGTCGCAAGAAGTCCAGCATGTCGGGAATGAGTTTCTGAACCTCGACGGCTTCGAGTTTGAGTTCCTGGCGTCGCGCAAAGGCCAATAGCCGCTTGGTCAGGGTCGCTCCGCGCTCCGCCCCCTGGATGGCGCCCTCAAGCAATCGCGAGGTTCGCGGGTCCTCCGGAAGGCCCTTCTTCAACAGCGTCAAGCTGCCCAATATGACCGCCAGTAGATTGTTGAAGTCATGCGCTACGCCGCCAGTCAGTTGCCCGATGCTCTCCATCTTTTGCGACTCGTGCAATTGTCCGAGCACCACCTCACGTTCACGCGTGCGTTCCACGACGCGAGCTTCCAGTTCTTCGTTGCTCCGGCGCAGCGAATCGCGGGCCTCGACAAGGTCGGTGATGTCGGTCGCCGTTCCGAACCAGCGCGTAATTCTTCCGTCAGGCGCCCGCACCGGTATCGAACGCATCTTGAACCAGCGGAACGAGCGATCCGCACGATGAAGGCGCGCATCGACATCGAAAACGCTGCCGTTCGCCAGCGAGTGCTTCCAGGCGCCTACCAGACCATCGCGATCCGCTTCATGGATCACCTTTTGCCAACCCGATCCGAGATGCTCTTCCGCCGGGGCGCCGGTGTACGCCTGCCATTGCGGATTGAAGTAGTCGCACCCGCCGTCGGCGCCGCAGGTCCATACCAGTTGCGGCAATGCTTCCAGCAGCGCGCGATGGCGCCCTTCGCTCTCCCTCAGCGCGGCTTCCGCAGCCATCCGCTCCGTCACGTCCCGCCAGATCGTGGTCACGAACGCCCGCTCATCCGCTCGCCAGCGCGCGAACGAAACATCGAAGTAGGCCGAGTGACCCTGCTTGCGGCGGCCGATCACTTGGAGGAGGCTTTTTGCGTCCTTGACGCTGATGCCGTCGCCGACAAAGGCGCCCGCGAGATCGCCGTCCCGTTCAAGGAGAATGTCGATCTTCTGGCCCAGCAGCTCGGCCGGGGCGTAGCCGAAGACATGTTCCGCGGCTCCGTTGAGCCACTGAATTGTCCGGTCGAGACCGGTCGTGATGATCGCGTCGGGCGCGGTATCGACGATGGCGTGATAGCGCGCGTTCTGCCGTTCGCGCAGGACGCGTTCCCGTGTCAGCGATACGGTGACGTCATTGACCTGCAGGAGGCAGTGAGTAGCCCTCCCCGGCGCGAGCGGCCGGACCACGATGTTGTGCAGCAGCTGTTGTCCGGCTTCATCCCGCAACGGCAGCAGCGTGTTGAGCGAATGCGTCAGGATGCTCGAGCTTCCGACCTGGATCGATTCCTCCAGCACGGCAGGGAGCCGGGTTTGGCGCAAGTTCGGAAAGATATCGAAGAGATTTTTTCCGAGCACGGACTGCTCTGAATGCCGGCTGGCGCGAGCTATCCAGTCATTCCAGCCGACGATGCAACCCTGCCCGTCGAGCACCACGATGCCGACGTCGAGCGCGTCAAAAACTGACCCGAATTCGAGCTCCGACACGTCATCCAACATGGCCAGCAGCAGTTTGCCGTCCGATGCCGTCGATAAAGTCGCGCACAATGTCCTTCAGTGCGGCTATCGAGGGCAAGCCCATGAGCAGGGCGATAAAGCCGCGAACATCACGATTCTTGATCGTGAAGTCGATGTAAAGGAACAGCACCAGTCCATCGCTGCTCTCCTCGCGAACACCGAACAGCGTATCGCCGTCTCCTCGAACGATCGAGGGAAGCGACATCCGCATCGTACGACGCAACACGTTCGCGATCGTGGCCAAGCACGCGTTAAGGATAATATTTCCCGTCTCCGCCAGCGCCTCCTGCTCCAGATCGATCACATCTTCCAGGGAATGCTCCTCTCCCACGATCGACCGGACCAGTTCCAGGCTCTGAGCTTCCGGAAAGATCAGAAGGGCGCGACCCGAGAACGGTCCTTCGAACGACTGCTGCACAGCAACCAGCTTCGGCGAATGACCTCTTTCCACCATTCGCGAGGCGGCACGTCGGCTGACGATATTGACCGCAGGGACCGACAACAACACCTGCTCGCCGACCATCCGGCGCAAGCTGGAGGCGGCACGGCTGACGCCCATGTTCGCTATTTCCGCAAGCGCATCCTGTTCGATCTCGGAGAGCTCGCTTGCGTCGATCTTCATTGCGCCGCTTTCTTGAGACGGAGAACCGCACCGGACAAAAACGCTCCAAGAGCCTCATCCGTCAGGGGTTTAGTCACAAAAGCGGCATTAAGTTCCCTGGCTCGGCCAATAATCTCGTCCTGGACGTTTGCGGACACCACCGCCAGGGGCATCTTGGGGTGAGTTTTCCGAATCCTCGCCACAAGTTCCAACCCGTCAATTCCGGGCATGTTGAAATCGATGAGCGCGATATCGACGGCCTGGGCTGCAATGACGTCGATTGCATCGTCGGCGTTGGTCGCCTCAATCAGCTCCCATTCCGGCCCGAGGCGCCGGAAGGCGCTCGCCATCACCATGCGGGCAAGCTTGCTGTCATCCACAATCAAAGCTTTGTATTGCATCTCTCGCCTTCTCGCGGAGCTGGCGCCGCCGCCGTGGGCGGGGCCGTCAACTCGTTCTGGAAGTCTTATAGGGCAGATTGCAGAAATGTGAACCGCTTCGAGGGATGGAACCCGCTCTCTGAGTCGCGCAGACCTTGCAAAATCATTCAAATCTCACAGAACGTTAGACGCCACCCAGCGTTGGACCCAGGCGTCCCCGCAGGGGCCGATCAGTTGCGGCCGCGCCGCCAGGATTACCTGCAAGACTGCGGTATGAAGGTGGGTGCATTGCCGCCAGTCCAGACAAGCGGCAGGCGTCGCCTGCAGGAACTGCAGTAAAGGCTCGGCCTCTTCCACCGCGCAGTGGCCGTCCAGTACGATCGTTGTCCCATCGTCTTCTCGGCGCACGCTCACGGCAGAATCTCCTTCAGATCCAGAACCAGCAGCACCCGGCCATCGCCCAGCAGGGTCGTGCCGGCATATCCGCGGGCGTTGGACAGCAAGCCCTGCAGCGGCTTGAGAACCACCTCGAGCCGATCCTCGATGGCGTCGATTTCCAGCGCGATCACCTTCCCGCTAATGTCGGTGACGACCACGAGCCTCGCATCCGACCCGGGCGCCCGCGCCTGCGGCAACTTCATCAACTCGGCGAGAGAACAGATCGGCACGATGCGGTCCCGTAAGACGAACCCATCGTTGTTCTTGATCCGACTGACCCGATCAGGCGCCAGACGCACGGTTTCCGTCACCGCGTCCATGGGAATGCCGAAAATCTGCCCGCCGGCCGAGACCACCATGATGCGCGACATCGCGATGTTCATGGGCAGATCGAGCCGCACAGTGGTTCCGGCGCCGACGCGGCTGATGACGGAAGCCCGGCCGCCGATCCGCTCGACCGTCGCCCGCACCACATCCATGCCCACGCCGCGCCCGGAAATATCCGAGACCTCGGCCGCGGTCGAAAATCCTGCCGAGAAGATCAGATCGATGACTTGATCGTCGGGCAGCGCTGCGAGTTCGTCGTCTCCGATGACTCCGCGCTCTCGCGCCCGGCGCCTGACGATCGCCGGATCGATGCCGCGGCCATCGTCAATGACCTCGATGATAAATCGGTCGCCCGCGCGCGACGCCCGCATCGTGACGGTCGCACCTTCGGCCTTTCCCGCGGTACGGCGCTGCTCCGGATTTTCAATGCCGTGATCGAGCGCATTGCGCACAAGATGCAGCAGCGGCTCGAACAAGCGATCGACAATGGCCTTATCGGCCTCCGTCGTCTCTCCGTTGGTCACGAGCCTGACTTTCTTCCCGAGCCGTTGCGACATGTCGCGCACGAGCCGGGGAAACGACCGAAAGACCTGTGCGAGTGGCACCATCCGGAGCTGCAAGATGGCGGCGTGCATTTCACCCGCGAGCCGTTCGATCGCATCGTGTTCACGCCTGACTGCTCGGGCAAGTTCGCGGTCCTCGAGCTCGTCTTGCAGTCGCCTCGCGAGATGCGAGATACCGTTCTTGGCGACTATCAACTCCCCCGCCAGATTGACCAGTGCATCGATCTTCCCCTCGTCCACGCGAAGGGCGCGGCTCGCCGGGCGCTCTGCCTCCTCCACTTGCGCATCCGCAGATCCTGAAACCACGGCAGCATCAGGAGGGACGGCCGACGAAGCTCTGGGCAACAAAGCCTGCGTCTGATCGAGAGCAGACAGCAGATGTCCTGCGTTTCGCTCGGACAGAGCCGCCACGTTCGCCCGTTCGATCGCGTCGGCGAGGTCCTGTAGCCCGCCATAACGCAATGCGTTGGCGGCTGCACGTGATACGGCCCCGATGCGGCCGATCATGTCGTCGCCCTGATTAGCAGCCCGGAGAACCTGGCGTTGCTCCTCGATCACAACCCGGATCAGTCCAACCCTGTCGTCATCATCGGCGCCGTGAGCCTGATCCAGCCGCAAAGCCTCCAAAGGTACCTCGACGAGGCGCACCTGGTCCGGCACGAGGCGGAAGATGTCTGCAAGCTCGGCATGGCCTCCCGCTGAAATACCCTGCAGTCGCAGATTGCAGGCAAACGGATCCAAGTCCGCAACCGGCGGCCAGGTCTCATGCGCTTCCGCATGAAAGGCCAGAAGGCGCGGAACTTTCCGCATCAGATTGAGCGGATCGTCGCCGTTGAAGAAGCACTGGCTGTCCGGCTCGTAGGAAAACGCAAACAGTTCGGCCGGAGACTCCCGCGTCTCGTCGACGATTCGCCCCTGGTGGCTTTCGATCAGTCGGGATACCCACTTTGGCAATCGCCCCTCGGCCGCGGGCGCGGACGACCGCTGAGCGGACTTTTTCGCCGTTTCAGTGACGCCGCTCTCGGATAGCAAACTCCGGAGCATCGCCGCCATCGATCGCGCGTCTTCGCCGGCGGAAGGTGGCAGCGCACCACCGGCTTCGAAGTCGTCCACCCACCGCGCCACCTGGTCGAGACAGGCCAGAGCCTGGTCAACGATGGCCGAGCTGGCATCGAGCTTCCCGGCATGGATCGCGGCGAGCAGGTCTTCCGCCGCATGAAGCGTCAGACCCATCGCCGGGAGGGCGACCACACCCGCGGAACCCTTGAGAGTATGGAAGGCACGAAAGACGCGATCGATCCGTTCGAGTGCAAATCCCTCACGCTCCATCGCGATCAGATCGTCGGTGGCCTGATGAATCAGCTCGCGCGCTTCGGCGATGAATTGTTCGTGCAGCGCGTTCACGGGGGGGCTCCCGAAAGAACCGCGGCGTGGCGCAGCAGGTCCTGTTGCGAAACCGGCTTGATCAGGTAGAAATTCGCGCCCGCAGCTCTGGCAGCGTC
>Ga0157375_10003899_pt1 | contig 12934 bp, 7 predicted proteins | sample M35metaG_FD_115311 | JGI IMG/M metagenome (GOLD analysis project Ga0157375, IMG submission 115311) | Miscanthus rhizosphere microbial communities from Kellogg Biological Station, Michigan, USA - M3-5 metaG | ecosystem: Host-associated > Plants > Roots > Rhizosphere > Soil | place: USA: Michigan...
AAAATTTTTTAGAACAAAGAACAAGATGATTTTACCGATAAGAGCCTTTGGGGATCCTGTTTTGAGAAAAGTAGGCAAAGAAATAGACAAAGATTATCCCGATTTACAAGAGTTGATAGAAAATATGTTTGAGACGATGAACAGTGCAAATGGCATAGGATTGGCTGCACCACAAATCGGACTGGATATCCGTCTGTTTGTAATTGACGTATCTCCTCTTGCGGAAGATGAAGATTATGAGGATATTAAGGATGAATTGATCAACTTTAAAAAAGTTTTCATCAATGCTAAAATTCTTGAAGAATCCGGCGAAGAATGGAAATTTAATGAAGGTTGTCTTTCGATTCCTGATGTAAGAGAGGATGTTAAGAGAAAAAGTACAATCCTTATCGAATATTATGACGAAAATTTCGTTAAGCATACGGAAACTTTTTCCGATATTAGAGCCCGCGTAATTCAACATGAATACGATCATATTGAAGGAACGCTGTTTACCGACCATTTAAGCGCTTTAAAGAAGAAACTAGTGAAAGGTAAACTGACGAAAATCTCTCAGGGTGAGGTAAGCATCAGCTATAAAATGAGGTTTCCGAAATAATTAATTAAAAACAAAAAAAATAATATATAGCAAAAAGTCTCGTGCCGATTGCAGAAATTACAAAAAAATAAAATTATGCTGTTAGAAAAAATAATTTCAATCTCTGGAAAACCAGGGCTTTACAAATTAGTTTCTCAATTAAGAAACGGATTTATTATTGAAGATGTTACAAGCAAGAAAAAAGTAAGTATTGGAAATTCAAGTCAGGTAAGTTTGTTAGACAACATTGCGATGTTTACAGTTGATAAAGAGGTTCCTTTGTTTGAAGTATTTGAAAATATTGCTAAAAACCAAGATTATAAGGAAACGATTTCTCACAAATCTAATGATGCTGAGCTGAAAGAATTCATGACTGCATCTCTTCCAAACTACGATACAGAAAGGGTTTATGCTTCTGATATCAAAAAATTGGCTCAATGGTACAATATTTTACACAAAGCGGGATATATCACTCCTGAAAGTTTTGTGAAAGCTGAACCTGAAACATTAGATCCTGTAACAGGTGAAGTAACTTTAACAGATAAGGAAGCTCCTAAAAAAGCGGCTCCAAAGGCTGATAAACCTGCAGCTCCGAAAGCAAAAGCTTCCTCTGGAGCCAAAGCAGCTACAAAAAGTACACACAGAAAAATGGGATAATTCATCCTTTGAATTTAAAAAAATAAAGCCTTGTTGAGAGTTTTCTTGACAAGGTTTTTTGTTTTCAATAATTTAAAGACGACATAGGAAAGTGAAGCGTTAAGAAAATAAATTATGTGAACGTTAAGAAAATTCTACTGTTTGAGTGCGGGACAAAATTTGAAATAATAAACAATAGCAAATCCGCACGAGTTTTAGAATTTTTAGAGGGCAGAATTTATTTTTAGCGTAAGTTTCCAAGTCTTGAACTTTTGGTTCTTCTGTTTCAAGACAAAAGAACATTATATTAATAAAGATTTACCTTAAATTTGTATTACTTAGAATTCCCCATTACTTATGAATACCAGACAGGAAAAACTAGAAGCCTTCGGAAGATTATTAGATATTATGGATGATTTGCGCGAAAAATGTCCGTGGGATCAGAAACAGACACTCGAATCACTTCGTCATTTGACATTGGAAGAGACGTATGAACTTTCAGATGCTATTTTGCAGGGAGATTTGCAGGAAATTAAAAAAGAATTGGGCGATGTTCTGCTTCATTTGGTTTTTTATGCCAAAATTGGTTCGGAAAAGGAAAGCTTTGATATTGCAGATGTTATTAATTCTTTGAATGAAAAATTAATTTTCCGTCATCCGCACATTTACGGCGATGTAGAAGTGAAAGATGAAGAAGAAGTTAAGCAAAACTGGGAAAAATTAAAGTTAAAAGAAGGAAATAAATCTATTCTTGGCGGTGTTCCGAAAAGTTTGCCGAGTTTAGTGAAAGCTTACAGAATTCAGGATAAAGTAAAAGGGATTGGTTTTGAATTCAATGATTCCGAAGATGCCTGGAAAAAAGTGGATGAAGAAATTCAGGAATTCCACGCGGAAACTGATTTAGATAAAAAAGAACTGGAACTGGGAGATGTATTTTTTTCGTTAATCAATTATGCAAGAATTTTAGGAATTAATCCTGATTCAGCGTTGGAAAGAACCAATTTGAAATTTATTTCAAGATTTCAAAAAATGGAAAATTTGGCTTCTGAGGAAAATGTAAAGCTTGCAGATATGTCTTTAGAAGAAATGGACGTTCTTTGGGAAAAAGCTAAACTAATAAATAATAAACTATGAAAATGAATATTTTTTGTGCAGTAGCATCACTGTTGTTGATGGGATGCAATCCGAAAACTCAAAGTGAACAACCGAAAGACGATACCTTACAAGTAGAATTTTCTTTGCCTAAAAAACTTAAAGAGGTTTCTGGTATAGCTTTGTCTCAGGATAAAAAAACAATTTGGGCGATTGAAGATCAGGGAAATAAAAATGTGGTCTACGGCTTGGATAACAGTGGGAAATTAGTTTCCGATGTGCTTGTTTCAAATGCCGAAAACAATGACTGGGAAGATATTACAGCAGATTCTCAAGGGAATATTTACCTCGGAGATTTTGGAAATAATGATAATAACAGACAGAATCTTGCCATCTTAAAATTAGATTTAAAAGATGCTTCTCAAAAGACGACTAATGTAGTTCAGACGACAATATTTCATTATGAAGGTCAAACAGAATTTCCTCCAAAGAAATCACATTGGCTATATGATTGCGAAGCTTTTGTTGAAATGAACGGATATTTTTACCTTTTTACGAAAAACAGAAGCAAAGGTTTTGACGGAACTTTCTTAGTTTTCCAAATTCCTAATAAAGCAGGTGGTTTTGAAGCGAAATTAATAGGTAAATTAAAGCTTCAGGGAAGTTATAGCGATGCTGCAATTACTTCTGCAACCATCAATAGCACAAAAGATAAAATTGTATTGTTATCACATAAAAATATTCATATTCTTTCAGGATTTACAGCAAATGATTTTAAAGATGTTAAAATTCAGAAAATATCACTACACCATAATTCTCAAAAAGAAGCGGTTGTTTTTCTTGATGATAAAACTTTACTGATCGCTGATGAAAAGGATAAAACTACGGGAGGAGATGTTTATAAATTTTCTTTCTAATTAAGATAAAAACAAAAAACCGCAGAAAATTTCTGCGGTTTTTTTATGGAGTGAGATAAGAAATGTAAATATTACCACTTGATAATCTGAAATTCTGGGTGTAAAGACATCGTATTCTAAAGGTTTCTCCACTGTTGAAATAGGAAATAGAAGATAAATTGTGACTAATTCCCACGGTTCTTTCACCGTGTCCTGTAGAGGTAGAAGCCAGTGTAGCAGCAGATGGCGAAACTTTTTGAATGCTGGTTTTTGCTGTTCCTGCAGTATATCCGTTCGCGTTTAAGCTAAGATCATAGGTAATGTACGGTACAATGTTATAAAAACCGGCTTTCATAACCGTAAATAATCCCGTGCTGGAATTATAGTTCAAATACGCATTGTCGATTTTATTATTCACGTTGTAAACATACGTCTGTGTATAATTTTCGTGAGTACTGATCGGGCTGCTGCCGCTTCCTGTATAACTTCCGCTTGCAGGGCTGATATTGTTTTTGTTACCTACAAAAATTACTTTTAGAAAATTTTCCGATTCAATATTCTTCCAGACAGGAGCATTCCCAATACCGTTTGAAACTAAAAATTCACCTTTGTTTCCCGAATTTCCTTTGGTCTTGTCATCTCCTCCAACGTTTAAATCTTTTACGATCTGCAAAGAGCCATTTACATGTAATGTGTGTTGAGGATTTTTAGTCTGAATGCCTACTTGAGCGAATACTTTACAAGACATGACAAATAATGCCATATACAATAGTTTGTTTTTCATCGAATGTTTATTTTTTTATTGAAATAATTTTCGACAAATATAAATTCTTTAAAAAATATCAATTTTTTCGACAAATAACAATCATATTTATGTATGTATAATTATCATTTACATAGTTGAAAATATGATTTGATATTCTTAATAGTAATTATTTTATACTTAATAATTAAAAAATGAAATGCTCAAATATTAAATTTTAAAAAAAATGAAAATTTAACTAAACTTTAAATTCATCTTGAAAAAAAGAAGAATTTAATATATTATTTTATATTAATTTTAGGAATATTATTTAGAAAGTCATGCCTACTCCGGCAGAAACCCTTCCGCCATCGGTTCCATAGAAATAGTTCAGTCTTGCAGAAAACATTTCTACAATACTTAACCAAAATCCTGCTCCTACAGACTGATGCCATTTTTTTGAATCTTCGCCATCATTCCAGACTCTACCAAAGTCATAACCAATCAAAACGCCCATATTGGCAGGTACAATGGTATTTCTCACTCTTCCGAAATCCCAGCGAACCTCGGAGTTATTGGTAAAGTAAGATTTTCCCGAGAATCTGTTGTTTCTAAAAGCTCTCATGCCGTTGTTTCCGCCGATACTTGCTGCCTGGTAGAATTCAAAATTATTATTGTTGATCCACATCACATTACTCGAATTCGCAAAAACGAAGATTCCTTTTTTGTCAATTCTGTGATCGATCGCTAATGTTCCGATTAGAGTTAAAAAGTTTTTGTCAAAATTTGAAAGATTGGCTTTCCAGTCGGCATTTACGAAAAATTCCATCCCTAAAGTCGGGAAAGCGGTATTATCTAAATTTTTAAACCTAAAAGTATAATTGGCTCCTGCAAATTGCTGATCATTAAATACTTCCGGTCTTACATCAGAAGAAACGTCTACAAAGCGGTCTCCATTTCTTTGAACCTTATTATTTTCAAAAGTCAACTGGAATTTATTTTCTAAATTCATCCAGCTTTTTTTGGAAATAGACGGTGCAAAATAAAATTTTGAAATTCTTGCTCTGTTGTATTCAGTTTCTACAACATCTTTATCATACACACTTTCGTTTGATAAGCCAAAGAAATTCTCAGCAAAACGTGGTGTTGTGTAAGAAGCGTCCAAGTTGAAATCCCAGCTCGAAATCGCTTTCTTGAAAATTCCTTTATAGACTAAGTTAAATCCACCTGTTGCAGTATAAAAATTCGCCTTTAAGCTGTGTTTTTGAGTGTAAGGTGCTCTGATGAAATTATTAACCGTATAATTCGCCAAAACCCCAAGAATTACCCCATCGTCAGGATTGTAATCTGCATTTGGATATCCTGCAAAATAGCTGTACTTCGGATGTTTATAGTTGTACGTGTTGATGTCGTAATCATCTGAAATTTTCTTAGCCGCACCTTTGGTATTGTAAGTGTTTTTCTGAGATTTGAAATCATAAATTCTTACCTTGCTTCCGTTGGTAACATTGTAAGTATCATTGTTATAGCCGCCAACAAGACGAATATTCATTTTTGGTCTTCCGTCACCGGAAACTTCATAGATGTCATCATCTTCCAAACCATAAACCCAAAGTTCTTTTGTTTTTGAATCATCATAAGTTTTTTCAAAAACCAACTCAGGATTTTCTCTGTTTTTGTCTAATTTATATTGTTTTACATTTACTGTCTTTCCACTTTTCGTAATGACGAATTTATCTGGATTCACCGTTCCTGCCAAAGGAACTTTCTCCTGTAAAACGTCATAATATTGTGAAGCGTAATTCTGTAATTTTGTCTTTCTTGATTTTAATTTTCTCTGAATATCAGCAATAGTTTCATCTTTTACTTCTTTCGGAATGTTGTTGAAAGCCTCGTCGATATCTTTATCCGTCAAATGCTCCTGAATGTATTTTGCCTGTGCAATCCACTCTTCTTCGGTAGAACTTTTTAGGAAAATTAAATCCATCGGGTAAGGTTCCATTGCAAGCCATTTCACATTTTGAATGTCTTCTTTAAAGGTTTTCATGTGACGGATTGCCGGAATATTCATGATGATTTTAAATGCCGCGCCGTCATATTTACTGAAAGCCTGATCCCTGTCTCGTGGAATAGGTTTGTAAATTACTTGATCACCGTCCTGGTATTCTGCCCACTTCCATTGGTCTGAATGCCTGTCCCAATCACCAATCAGCATATCAAAAATTCTTGCTCTGATATATGATTCTCTGTCAACAGAATATTTGTAATTTTTTGTGAAATTTTTCAAAACATCATCTGTAGAAACGATATCTTTCGCATTGCCAAGGGATTGTAATGTTTTTGGATCTGCAGAAAAACGTTCTTCGATCATGTACATTTCGTCACCGTATGTATTATTGTATTCTCCTAAACCATATTGTTTCGGAATATAAAATAATCTTGGGTTGCTGTGAAAAATATTCACTTTATCAGCTAAATTGTTTACTGAAAATGGAGTAAAAGGATGATTGGTAGTATAAAAATCTAATAAAAATCTTTCCGGGAATGTGTTGTTTAATTCATTTCCGAAAGTACTTTTCTTAAATGCCATATTATTTAGAAAACGAACGGCACTTTTTTTCACGCCTCTCATAACAAATTCCTGTCCGTCCTGAGATTTTAATCGAAGACTGTTCGACTGATTTCCGCCACCTTCCCGGAATGGAGTGTATCCGCCGTCAAGTTCAGAAATATTTGCTGTCGGAGCTTCGATTGGCATTCCGTAATATTTTCTGTAGTGCTCACCCCAAAGCCATCTGTAAATTTTCCCCTTTTCTGTCAGTTTTTTAGGATAAATTGTAGATGAAACTGTAGCAGGCAATGATTTCGGAAAATTATTCACAAATACATCCGGTTTTGAAATCACGGAAATTTGGGTTAATTTTTCGAGCTTGTTATCTTTTGTAGAAAAATATTCAACATCAGTACTTTGATCCTTTCTTATGTTTAAAACAGCAAAACCACTTCCGCCGTATGAAAAATCGCTTTTCTGAGCAATGGCTGAAGGATCAACTTTAGAGCCTGCACCACTGATGATTTGTCTGATATTACGTTCTTCGTGATATTGTAGATTGTGGTCGTGTCCGGAAACAAAAATAATATTTTCCTTATCCTGAACGATGCTTTTTAGTCTGTCTGCAAAATCTGCATAATGCCTGTTGTTAATATCCTCCAAACTTCCTCCTGAGGAGCTTCTTACAATATTGACGAGGGTTGCAACTCCCGGAACGGGAATTTTGCTTTTTAAGGGGTAAAGATTAGCTTTTGCAGAATTAAAACCTGCATGCACACCAGTGCTTATAATAGGATGGTGCAGTGCAACGATGATTTTCTTATCCTGATTTTTATTAATCAAATCTTTAAATTCAGTGAAAAAATCTTCACGCGTTTTGATGGTGCAGTTTTTATTGATTCCGGGATAGCTGTCCCAGTTTACCAAAGCCCATTCAGAGTCTATGACAATTAATTTGATGTCTTTGGTAAGGTTTACATCATCAATCGGGCATGAATTTTTTGGAAGAAAAGCTTTTTTATCATCCAAATAGTTTTTAACAAATTCTTCCTGTGCTTTTAATCCTTCTAAACCGTTGTACCAGTCATGATTTCCGGGAATCACCAATGTTTTCCCTTTAAAACTCTGTGTGATTTTCAACTGATCTTCCAGCTTTTCTTTGGCTGAAGAATAGTCTTTGGTGCTTTCTTTTGGCATTCCTGAAGGATAAATATTATCTCCCAGAAAAATCAGCATGGAGTTTTGATCTGCAGAATCGAGCTTGTTTTTAAGTAAATTTAGAGTTTGCTTAGACTGAGGTTCTTTTGGATTTCCTGCGTCACCAACTAAGAAAATTTTAAAGTCATTTTCGGATTTTATATCAGAATTTTTAACTTCAAATAAGTTTTTCCCCTTTTTTACGTTATAGGTTGCACAAGAATATAAAAGTCCCGGAACCAATAAAAATTTTAAAGGAACTGAAAATCTTTTTAGGTGAGTTTTCAAGGATAAATTCATAAATTTACATTAACAAAAATTCAGGAATGGATATTTTACACAAAGCTAAAGATTATGTTGAAATCTTATTCAAAGATAAGCTATCTTCTGTATACTTTTATCATAATTTTATTCATACTACTTATACAGTTAATAAAGCTGAAGAGATAATGAAAAACACACCTGTTTCCAAAGAGGATCAGGAAAAGGTATTGTTGGCTCTTTGGTTTCATGATACAGGGTATGTAGAATGCGCGGAAAACCACGAAGAAAAGGGCGTTAAGATCCTGAAAAATTTTCTACAAAATGAAAGTTTTCCTGAAGATTATATTGAAGCTGTTTCTAAATTGATCTTAGCTACAAAAATCACTTATACTCCTCAAAATCTTTTAGAAAAAATCGTAAAAGATGCTGATTGCAGCCATTTTGCAAGCGATTATTACAATGATATTTCAACTGCTCTGAGAAAAGAGTGGGAACTTACCAATGTGAGATGTTATTCTAACGAAGAATGGAATGCCGGAAATTTGGATATGCTGAAAAATAAACATCAGTTTTATACAGATTATGCCAAAGAGAACTGGGATCCTATGAAAAAGAAAAATATCAAGAAGATTGAAAAAAAGCTAGAAAAAGAAGAAGATAAAAAAGAAAATTCCGAAAAGAAAGAGGCAAAAGAAGCAAAAGAACCTAAAGATTCTAAGTCTGACAGAAGTGTAGATACCCTGTTTAGAGTGACATTAAATAACCATACAAGATTAAGTGATATAGCGGACAGCAAAGCGAATATTTTACTTTCTGTAAATGCGATCATCATTTCGGTTTGTTTATCAGTTTTGGTTCCGAAATTGGATACTCCGAAGAATTCTCATCTAATCATTCCGAGTTTTGTATTGCTGTTGTCTAGTGTTCTGACGATTATTTTTGCGATTTTATCTACAAAACCTAATGTTACTAAAGTTAAATTTACCAAGCAGGATGTTGCTGACAGAAAAGTAAATCTTTTATTCTTTGGGAATTTTAATAGAATGATTTTCAATGATTATAATGATGCAATGAAAGATTTAATCAAAGACAGAGATTATATTTATGATTCTATGGTGAAAGATTTATATTATTTAGGAAAGGTTTTAGATAGAAAATACAGGCTTTTGTCGATGACGTATAAAATTTTCATGGCAGGAATTATTATTTCTGTGCTGTCTTTCGGATATGCATTCCTTTCGTTATAATTTTTAATGTAAACTTTTTAAAACCTTTTAAGTTTTTTACGGAAAATTATTGTATTTCCTGATTTTGGGTTATAGAAACTCTTAGCGCAAGAAGTCCTGTAATTCCTTGTAAATCTTCAACTTTTAGAAATTCAATGTCATTTTCAAGGATATTTTTTTTCTGAAGCTTTGTAATATAATCCAGATATTCTTTCTGATTTTCCATGCCAAAATAGACGATTGTGATTTTTCCGGGACAGGTTATTCTCTCTGTAGATCCTTTCACATGGGCTTTATCTAACCTTTTTTTCACAATTTCATAATATGAATTAAAGGCGCCGTCTACGTCAAAACGTTTTTCATCCATTCGGAAGCGGATGTCAATTTTTTCGTTATAAACAAAAATCAATGAAGCAATATCCAGCGAAATAGGCATATTTTTCTTGAAATTTTGAAAATCCTGCTCCATATGGCAAATAGTTTTAAGTTGCCAGTATCTAAGCTTATGAACGATCTTTGAGCTGTAATGTAGATCAGGGGCAATGGCAGAACCAATGTACAAATTGTGCTCTACACCGTCGGATTTAAACCTTTCATAATAATGCGGAAACACCTGTTGGGCTTTTAGCTGACTTTCGTCCAGCATGTCGGCTAATTTTCTGTTTACCAGGGTAATAGATTCGTCAAGGCTTCTTCTGTGATTATAAAATAAATGATTTTGACTTACCTGAGCAAAATAATCTTTGATTTTAGTTTTTATTTCTTTTGTAGGTCTAAGCTCCAGTTTTCCCTGTAAATATGGATGAATCTCGTCTCTTAGCAATCGCTGAAGACGTTGTTCTGTATCTGCTTTTATTTCGTTGTTCAGTTCATTTTCGAAGATATCTAATGCTAATAAATATTTCTCGGAATCTGAGTTGATCAATGAAAAAATTTCGTGAAGTACATCAATCTGTTCATTTAAATCTTCAAGCATTAAATTATAACGTTTTTCCGAAGACGAACGAATGTCAGAAAATCCGAATAAGGGCGTTAGATTTTTAAATGAAATCTGTTTTAACGTGTAAATTTTCTTTGATAAAAAAGCATTGAAATAGCGCTCAGCCTCACTTCTGAACTTCCATATCACACTATCGTGGATCGTGGTGTATTCACGCTGAATAATGGCTTCAATCTGATTGTTTCGCTCAAAAGTGAATCTGCTCAGTGAAAACAGAATCATGTCTGCGAAAAATTCAAGCTTTTTCAGTTTTAAACCGTTAAAACTATTCACTATTGGCGAAGTAAATTCAATGATAGCAAGTAATTCATTATCTTTCATGATAGGAATTACCATGAAGCTATTAATATTATTCTCTATCAGGATTTCAAAAGAAGGTAAGCTTTTTGTATGCGAATCTAAATTGTTGACATTTGAAACAACGATAGGTTTTGAGTTATAATTAAAATTCTCGAATGCTGCCTGACGAACTTCTTCATCGAAAGTATTGATCCAAAAATCAAGAATATGATTGGTAAAAACATTTTCGTAGATCGGAACTTTTTCAAGTCGTTTTTCTTTTTTATTGAAAAGCATTAATCCAAACTTGAGCTCGGCAACATCAAAATATGATTTAAAAACTTCTCCCAGATTTTCATCAGGAGTAAGATTTTCCGGATCGATTTTTATCATGCTTGATTTCAGGTCAGACAAAGCGACTTCCGAAGTACAATCAACCAAAGAAATAATCGTAAAACCGCTCAGAATCCAGGATTTTGAAGGGAAATATTTCTTCCATAATTTGATATCATCCATATTTTCAAGAAGCATATCAATTACATGATCTTCCGGAATTATGGCATCCTCTGTAGGATAAATATCGCTAAAATCTGAATTGACCGTGATTTTATAATGCTTCATGATCCCGAGTTTATTCGGAATATCATAATAAAAAGGAAGTGTACTTCTTATATCTCTTTTGAAGTAACTCTGTATGATAAGACAGGTGCAAAAAACATAAAATTCATCATCATTGATGTTCCTCAATTCTATTTCGAAATCTTTTCCGGCATCTTTTAGAATATTTTTAAACCTTTCGGTATAATTAAATGTAATATTTGAAAGCGGGATGCTGGCTGCTTTTATTTCGTTGTGGGTAAGCCCGGTAGGAAAGAGGTCTGCTAAAAGCAACTTGATGAGGTCTTCATATTTATCCAACAACGTTAGATCCTGAAAGCCATCTCTAAGCTCCTTAAAGTTTTTTGTTCTCTCAATCAGTGATTCTGCATAATTGACACGGTACTCCAATCTGTCATTATAACGGATATGTTCCAACACGTCCAAATATTTTTTGAACGATATAAAAACCTGAAATGGAGCGTCTTTTTTGTAAAGATTTGCCAAAAGCCTGAAATTTAAGTAAAGTTATGAAAAAAGCACAACATTTCTGCTGTGCTTATTTATTTTAAAATCGGATTTCTTACAATCCGAACATTCCTGCGAATAAGTCTGGAGCAACTCCTAATACAATGATTGAAGCAATAACAACTACGGCAACAATGTTATAAGTAAGTGTTACTTTTTCTGAAGATTTAAATGTTGATTCTTTAAAGAAAAACATTGCAATGATCAATCTTAAGTAATAGGCAATTGAAACTGCAGAACCTAAAACAGCTACAAATACTAGGAAAACTCCATGTTTTGAATTCATCGCCTGAGAGAATAATGCAAATTTCCCCATGAAACCAGCTGTTAACGGAACCCCTGCCATTGAAAGCATTGAGATTGTTGCTACTACTGCCAATAAAGGTTCAGATTTTCCCAATCCTTTGAAAGCTCCGAAAGAAGTTTCTCTTTTTAATTTTTCTACATAAATCAAGCACATGAAAACGCCAACTGTTGATAAAGAGTAAGCGAATAAATAAAACGCCAAATTATAAGTTGAAAGGCTTGTCATTCCGTAGAAAACCAACCCAATGTAACCTGCATGAGATACTGAAGAGTACGCCAACATTCTTTTTGCATTCGTCTGAGCAAGACCCATCACGTTTGCCAAAAGCAATGTGATGATTAAAAATACTCCGAAAACATTGATCCATTCTGCGGTAACTCCTCCAAATCCAATAGTCATTAATCTGAATAGTGCGAAAAATCCTGAGATTTTTACAACACTTGCCATGAAAGCCGTGATCAATGAAGGTGAACCAGAATAAACATCAGGACTCCACATATGGAAAGGCGCCAAAGCCACTTTAAATGACAATGCACAGAGAATTAACAGAACTCCTAAAATGAACATGACGTCTTTAGGATGTGTAATTCCGAAATCCTGGATTTTATATAAATCGAAACTTCCTGTACTTCCATAAATAAACGCAATCCCGAAAAGTAAGAAACCTGTCGCAAATGCACCCATTAAGAAATATTTAATTGAAGCTTCATTTGATCTTAAATCAGTCTTGTTAGCTCCCGCCATTACATATAAAGGAATAGAAAGAATTTCAACTCCTAAGAATAACGTTACTAAATTCTGGTATCCGAAAAGGGTAATTCCGCCGCAAAGTGCGAAAAGCATTAAAGCATATAATTCTGACTGGTGGCTTCTGTGATTGCTGAATGCAAAACCTCCAAGGAAGAATAACAATAATGTCGTTACAATTGATATTTTAGTGAATAACGCAGTATTTGCAGTATATTCATACATATGTCTGTACTGTTCGAAGAACGCACATTCCGGCATGAAGCTTACATATAATGCGATGATTAATCCAAAA
>Ga0157375_10003900_pt1 | contig 12933 bp, 4 predicted proteins | sample M35metaG_FD_115311 | JGI IMG/M metagenome (GOLD analysis project Ga0157375, IMG submission 115311) | Miscanthus rhizosphere microbial communities from Kellogg Biological Station, Michigan, USA - M3-5 metaG | ecosystem: Host-associated > Plants > Roots > Rhizosphere > Soil | place: USA: Michigan...
CCTCATTGCATCAGCTCCGCTTGATGCGCGGGTCGATCGAGGCTTGCGCGATATCGACCAGGAGATTGAGCGCCACGAAGAACAGCGCCAGCACCAGGATAGTGCCCTGCAGCAGTGGCAGATCGCGCTGGAAGATCGCCGAATTGAGCAGCAGCCCCGAGCCCGGCCACGAAAACACCGTCTCGATCAGGATCGAACCGCCTAGCATGTAGCCGAGTTGCAGGCCCATTACCGCGAGCGCCGTCGGCGCCGCGTTCTTGATGACGTGACGAAATACCAGGGTCTCTCGCAGGCCCTTGGCGCGCAGCGCCTCGACAAAATCCTGACTCAAGATATCGCCGGTGAGCGCGCGCACCGTGCGGGTGACGATGCCCATCGGGATCACCGAGGTCGTGATCGCAGGCAGGATCAGATATTTCATGTGCTCCCAATCCCAACCCCAGGCGCCGGAGCCGCCGGGCCCGGCACCGACTGCGGGCAGCCAATTGAGCTGCACCGAGAAGATGATCACCATCACCATGCCGAGCCAGTAATGCGGCACGGAGACGCCGGCGATGGCGACCGAGGTCGCGACCTTGTCGATCCAGGTATCGCGGAAATAACCGGCGATCAGGCCGAAAAACAATCCGAGCGTGAACCCGATCAGCGCCGCCGCGATCGCCAGCGTCACGGTGTTGCTGACCGCACGCAATACTTCCGTCAGCACCGGACGCCCGGTAGCGATGGAAGCACCGAGATCGCCGTGGAGCGCGCGCCACATCCAAAGCCCGAACTGTACCGGCAGTGGCCGGTCGAATCCGTAGGCTGTGCGCAATTGCGCCGCGAGTTCCTGAGAGGCATCCGGGGGCAGCACCGCGACCAGGGGGTCACCGGGTGTGATGTGCACCAGGAGGAAGCACACCAGCGCCACGCTGATCACGATCGGAATGACGTAGACGATACGCCGGGCAACATAGACAAGCACAGATCACCTTTTTCTTTCCTTCTCCCGTTTTGGGAGAAGGTGCCTTCCCGAAGGCGGATTTCTCTTCGTCATGCCCGGGCAGAAGCGCCTCTTCGCGCTAGGTGACCCGGGCATGCACGCCTTTCTTGCTGTGACCAATTTCTTGCTGTGACCAAGACGTGGATGGCCGGGTCAAGCCCGGCCATGACGACTGAGATGCTACGGCGTCATGGAGACCGGCGAGAAGTCCACGAACCAGCTCTTCGGCTGTACAAAGCCCTTGATCTTCGGGCTCAACGCGCGCGGGGCGACGTCGTGCGCGACGTAGAGAAACGCCGCATCGTCCACCGAAGCCGCGTGCAGTTCGGCGAGGGCTGCGTCGCGCGCCGCGGGATCGAAGGTCTGGCGGGCTTTTGTCACCAGTTCGTCAAATTTGGGATTGTTGATAAAGCCCCAATTGTTCGACACCGGCGGCGCCATCGATGACTGCAGGAAACGCACGAGAGAGAAGAACGGGTCCATCGCCGAATAGGTCACGTTGATCGCGTTGGATCCTCTCGCGGACGGATCACTGGCACCCTTCCGCCAATTCTGGCTGAACAGCGTGTTCCATTCGATGACGTCAAGCTGCACGTCGAAATAGCATTCGGCCAGCGCTTGCTGCAGATATTCGTTCATCGGCAATGGCAGCATCTGGCCGGAGCCGGAAGTCGAGGTCTGGATCTTGACCGACAATTTCTTGTTCGGCCCAAAACCCGCCTCCTGCATCAGCTTTTGCGCCGCCGGCTTGTCGAACTTGATCTGGAAGGTCGGATTACCGCGCCACGGATGACCCGCCTCGTAGGTGCCGGTCGCCGGCACCATCAGGCCGGCGAGCAATCCGTCCTTGAGGCCCTCGCGGTCGACGCAGAGATTGGCAGCCTTGCGAACGCGAATGTCGTTCCACGGCGAGCCCTCGATACGAGAGAATTGCCACGGCCAGACATGAGGCTCTTCGTTGGCATGGATGACAAATCCGCGTTGCTTGATCTCGGCGACAGCGTCCGGCGCCGGCGCTTCGACCCAATCCACTTGGCCCGACAGCAGCGCCGCGGTGCGGGCATTGGCTTCGGGCATCGGCAGCAAGATCATCTTGTCGATCTTGGGAACGCGCGCCGTGTTCCAGTACTTGTCGTTCTTGACGAGTTCGAGCCGCTCACGCGGCGTAAAAGCCGACATTTTCCAGGGACCGGTGCCCGACACGTCCTTGGCAAACGCGGCCCAGGCGGCTTGCGACTTCGCCTTGGCATCCGCGCCTTCGGCACCATCATAGAGCTTCTGCCATTTCGAAGGACTGACCATAAAGAGGTTGGTCACGTTGATTGGCAGAAAACTGTCCGGCTCCTTGGTGGTCAATTCCACCGTCACGTCGTCGATCTTGCGGGCGGACACCAACGTCGGCATGCGTGAGGCAGTGACGCCGACCTGGCTGGCGTCGAATTGTGGCGCATCCTGCTTCAGCACCTTCTCGACATTCCAGACCACGGAGTCGGCGTTGAACGGCGAGCCGTCGTGGAAGGTGACGCCGGGGCGAAGCTTGAACATCCACTTCTTCTTGTCGGCGTCATCGACCTTCCATTCGGTCGCAAGGCCCGGGATGACCACGCTGGGCTTGTCGGCTGACGACAGGTCCCAGCCGGTCAACGCGTCATACATGGTGAGGCCGGTGAAACGGTTGCCTTCAAACCCCTGGTCCGGCTGACCCAGCGTGCGCGGAATATCGGCGGCGGTCATGCCGATGCGCAGCACGGTTTCGGCCCGGGCGGCCTGCGAAAGCCCCGCGGCCAGCGCGATCGCCAGCACGGCGACTGTCGCAATTGTCTTGGATTTCTCGTTACGCATTTGCAGCAAACCCTTTTCCACTTGAGGTGACCATTTCTTATGCAGGCTCTTATGCAGGCTAAAGCAACCGCTGTGCCAAAGGAGTAAGTTCTTCGCCCACTAACAGCCGGATGCGATATTTCTTCCGGCTTCGCATGAAGAAAAGACAGAACTGCCTATTCTGGCATCAACTTTGCTTGGCATTAGGCATCCTGAATACCCGCCCAACCGGAGCTTAGTTCATGCGCACCCGAAATTCGATCCTTCTCATTGCCGCGGCGCTTGCCATCAGCGTCGGCCTGCCCGCCGCGCCTGCGAGGGCCGAATCCGTGGTGCGGTACGGCATTTCAATGGCTGACATCCCCCTGACGACAGGTCAGCCGGATCGCGGCGCCGGCGCCTATCAGTTCACCGCCTATACAATCTACGATCCGCTGGTTGCCTGGGAAATGGACGTCTCGGACCGGCCCGGCAAGCTGGTGCCGGGCTTGGCCACCGAGTGGAAGGTCGACGACAAGGACAAGACCAAATGGCGCTTTACCCTGCGCAAGGGTGTCAAATTCCATGACGGCAGCGAGTTCAACGCCGACGCGGTGATCTGGAATCTCGACAAGGTGCTGAACGACAAGGCGCCGCAATTCGACAAGCGCCAGAGCGCGCAGGTGAAGACCCGCCTGCCTTCGGTGGCGAGCTACGCCAAGATCGACGACGACACCGTCGAAATCACCACCAAGACCATCGACTCCTTCTTCCCCTATCAGATGCTCTGGTTCCTGGTCTCCAGCCCCGCCCAGTATGAAAAGCTCGGCAAGGATTGGGACAAATTCGCCAGCCAGCCCTCCGGCACCGGACCGTTCAAACTGACTAAACTGGTACCGCGCGAACTCGCCGAACTCACCAAAAACGAGGACTACTGGAACAAGAAGCGGATTCCGAAGGCCGACAAGCTGATCCTGATCCCGATGCCGGAAGCACTGACGCGGACCAATGCGTTGCTGGCGGGCCAGGTCGATCTGATCGAAACGCCGGCACCGGACGCGGTACCGCAATTGAAATCCGCCGGCATGCGGATCGTCGACAACATCACCCCGCATGTCTGGAATTATCACTTGAGTGTATTGCCGGGCTCACCCTGGACCGATGTCCGGCTGCGCAAGGCGCTTAACCTCGCGATCGACCGTGACGGTGTTGTAGGCCTGATGAACGGTCTGGCCAAACCCGCGAAGGGCCAGGTCGACCCGTCCAGCCCGTGGTTCGGCAAGCCGACATTCGACATCAAATACGATCTCGCGGCGGCGAAGAAGCTGGTCCAGGAGGCCGGCTACTCCAAGGAGAAGCCGCTGAAGACGACCTTCATCATCGCCCAGGGCGGCACCGGGCAGATGCTGTCGCTGCCGATGAACGAATTCCTGCAGCAGAGCTTCAAGGAAATCGGCATCGACATCGACTTCAAGGTGGTCGAGCTCGAGACACTATACTCGCATTGGCGCAAGGGTGCCGCGGACGAGATGAACGCCGGCATCACCTCCAACAACATCGCCTATGTCACCTCCGACCCGCTTTACGCCATCGTACGCTTCTTCCATTCCGGCCAGGTCGCGCCGGTCGGCGTCAACTGGGGCGGCTACAAGAACCCGAAGGTCGATGCGCTGATCGACGAGGCCAAGCAGACGTTCGACGCCACGAAGCAGGACGAACTGCTGGCGCAGGCGCATGCGCAGATTGTCGACGACGCGGCGCTGGTGTGGGTGGTGCACGACACCAACCCGCATGCGCTGTCGCCGAAGGTGAAGAAATTCGTGCAGGCGCAGCACTGGTTCCAGGATCTGACCACGATCGGGCTGGAGTGAAAAAGACCGCCATCGTCCGCGCTATTTCTGTCATTGCCGGGCTTGACCCGGCAATCCATCCGCTTCGCATGACTCTTCTGAAGAATGATGGATGCGCGGGTCCCGGCTACGCCAAAGGCTTCGCCGCGGCTGTCCGGTGCTGGCTCGCCGAAGCTTTAGCGAAGGCGGCAAGCTCGCGCATGACAAACTAATCGTCTGGCAGACAACGGTGCGCTACTTCGTCAGCAGCGCGAACGCACCGCTCCAATCTTGCGGCGGCGGGTTTGCTTGATAGCCGCGGATTCGCGCCTCATACAAATCGTAGAGCCGTTCGAGCGAATTCGCTTCGTCGGTGCGGCGGCCGCGTTCGATCGCAGCCAGCGCGCCCTCCCAGTCGCGGCTGCGATAGCAGGCGAGCATCTCGATGGTCAGGTTGCGCAGCCGCTGAAAGCGGCCGGATTGCGCGGTGTCCTCGCGGCCGGCAATGGCGTAAATCACCTCGGGCTCCTTCTTGCCCTTCACCATGATGAAATCGAGTTCGAGGATCGCGAACTTTTCCTTCACCGCCATCGCGGTCTTGGAGCCGACGATGATCGGAAATCCGTATTCCTTGGTTTGGCCTTCAAGGCGTGAGGCCAGATTGACGCTGTCGCCGAGCACGGAATAATTGAACTTCAGGTCGGAGCCCATATTGCCGACCACTCCAATGCCGGTGTTCAGACCGACGCCGACATTGATCGGAATGTAGACGTGGCCGCCCTCCTGCGCTTCCAGCTCACGCACTTTGTTGAGTTCGTCGATCCGGTCGAGCATATCGATCGCGGCCTCGCAGGCATTGATCTCGTGTTCCCGATCATCGAGCGGCGCATTCCAGAACGCCATGATGGCGTCGCCCATGTATTTGTCGATGTACCCTTTGCGCGCCAGGATCGCATTGGTCAGCGGGGTAAGGAATCGGTTCATCAAGGCCGTCAGGCCTTGCGGATCGTGTTTGTAGGATTCCGAGATCGTCGTGAATCCTCGGACGTCGGAGAACATAATCGTCATCTCGCGCTCTTCGCCACCAAGCACCAGTTTTTCCGGCGACTGCGCCAGCTGTTCGACCAGCACCGGTGACATATACTGCGCAAAGGCACCGCGAATCTGCTTTCGCTGCGCCTGCTCGCGCACGAAACTCGAAAAGATCAACGTGAGATAGATCGCCGTCGTCGACATCAGCGGATAGGTGAAGTCGATCAGCTGCCGGTGCTGCGCATAGTAGTACCAGGACGTTCCGATCAGCGTCGTCGCAAACACCGCGCCAAGGACGACGAGCGTGATCGGCCCGAACAGGGGCGCCATTACGATCACCAAAAGTCCGAACAGAACTGCGGTGATGAGTTCGAGAACGAGACCGTAGTTCGGCTGCGTGATCAGCGCTCCGGTCAACGCAGTCTCGAGCACCTGCGCGTGAATCTCGACGCCGGGCATGGCGCGCGAAACCGGCGTGGTTTTGATGTCGTTGAGGCCGACCGCCGAAGTACCGATCAGTACCAGCTTGCCGGCGATCATGGCGGGCGAAACGTTGCGTTCCAGCACGTTGATCGCCGGAACATAGATCGACGCATCGTTGCGGGCGAAGTGTACCCAAAGCTGGCCGTTCTTGTCGGTCGGAATCCGAATGCCCTTGATGCCGATGCTCTGGATTCCGGCTGGCTCGGCCCTCGTCAGGATAGTGCCGGATCCGGAGGCGACCCGTAACATCTCGAAACTCAACGAGGGCATGGTCAGGCCCTGGGCCAGCATGATCATCGGCACCCGCCGCACGATGCCGTCGCGTTCGGGCCTGATCGTGAAAAGGCCGCGACCGGCAGCGGCATGTTCCAGTACCGGCACGTTGCGCAGCAACCCCGGAAACTGGAACATGAATTTTTGCGGCTCCTCACCCAGCATCGCGAGCCCCGTCACTGGAAGGCTCTTGTCGAGCGCAGTGATTTCTTCGGGCAGTCCGGATTCGCCCAGCACGACACGGGAGTTGCGCAAGGCATCGGCGAGAACCTGGTCGTTGCTCGGCAGCGAACTCAACCTGGCGCGGGTCTCCTCATCGAGATTCCGGATGCTTTGAGCCACAGCGTCCGGGTTGAGCCGATCCGGCTCCGGAAATACCACGTCGAACGCGATCACGACGGCGCCCAGCCTGGTCAACTCGGTGATGAGATCCGCGATCCGGGTGCGCGGCCACGGCCACTGCCCGAGCTTTTCCATGCTCTTGTCGTCGATGTCGACAATCGTGACGGGCCGTTGGGTCTTCGTGCGGGGGTCGATACGCTGAAAGGCGTCGAAGGTCCGGATCCTGATCTCCTCGACCGGAGCCGGATCCCATACCCGCAGCGCAGCAAACGCGACCAGGAGCACAAGGCACAACAGCCTTGCGATGCCAAAATGCCGCCTGAACCAACGCCGGAATATCCTCAGTCGCTTCATACAGTCTGGATATCACGCGCGCTCAAATTGATCCAACCGGTTGCAGCGTGGACCGGCGAAATAATGCGCCGTCAAACCAGATGGAAGTTGGACGCCTGCAGCAGCCCGGCTGTCACACCCTTCAACAGGATCGCATCGTTCTGAGCATCGGTGATGATCGTATCCTGGTTGACCTGGTGCGCGCTCGCAAGGATATGCGCAACGTCCGGGAACATGGACGCGCTGAAATTGATCGCGTCGTGGTTGACATCGAAGTCAGCGATCGTCGCATTGCCGAAACTGGGCTTGAACACGAACGTGTCGTCCCCGCCACCGCCGAAAATCTTGGCGTTGTTGCCGACATTGCTGAACGTGTCGTTTGCGGTCGTGCCGTTGACGACGGAGAATGCCGATGTGTCGGTCGCATTGTTGGCGCCAACCAGGGTAATCGTCAGCGGCTGGCTTCCGACATTGCCGTGCCCGTCATTGACCTGCGCGTTGAATGTGATCGTCAGCTTGTCGCCGGCCTGCAGAAAATCGAGATTGGGGTTGGTCGGATGGTAGGTCCAATGCAGCTGTTGGGTCCCACCGGTGCTTTGGGCGGTGTCAAACGTCACGTCGTTCGCATCGATCAGCGCCGAGATGTTGGTGCCGTTCGGCAACTGGGTTGAACCATTCGCTCCGGTATAGTGAATGGTGGCATTGCCGGTCACGGAAGCCGTCAACGTGTCTCCGATATCGCGGTCCTCAACAGTGAGCGTTCCCCCCGTAATCGGCGCACCGAGCTGGCTATGAATGCTTCCGGCAGAAATATTGTCGAGCTCGAATGCGTTTGAGGTCGATCCCAGGACAACCTTGTTGAACGGGCCCACGCCGGAAAATTCCACATATCCGTTCGACCCGAACGAACCCTGGTTTCCATTCGAAAACAGCGGCGATACGTTGGCGCCGCTATAGGAGGCGACAAGCGTCGCTCCTTCGTAGAAGCTGATCGTGTTGAAGGGATCTACCGAACCCCAATACAGGCCAAACACGTTTTGATCCGATTCAAACGTGATCGTCTCGGTGCCGCCGCCGCCGATGCTCAGATAGTTGGTCGTATCCTGGTGCCCCGGTAGCGGCCCGATGAACGGCGCCGCCGTGACCGAGGACGAGCCCAGGACAACTCCGGCCGGGCCTGTCGCCGAAAAATCAGCATGAAGTGCCGCGCTGTGGAAATTGCCGCGACCGGCGCCGTTGTTCGATGCCGAGCCGGCCAATTGGCCATCGAACGTCTCGGTATTCAGACCGAGCAGATCGTCGTTCACCCCCTGAGCCAGCACGATGGGAGACGACGATTTGACCACCATGACGGCCTGCGCTGAGGGATCGGCCTCGCCGACGATCGACGGCGTGTCGTTGGCTCCGGTCACGTCCACCGTCAGCGTCGCGGTAGCGGTGGCGCCATGCGGATCCGTCGTCTGCACCGTGAAGGTATCGTGAAAGCTTCCTTGCTGCAGCGCATTGATCGCGAAGGCATCGGCGACATAGGTGTAGGTGCCATTGGCGTTCACCGTCAGCGAACCATACTTGCCTGCGGTGATTGACGTCGCCAGATGGCTCGTGTTGTCGAGCACGGCGTAACTCAACAACGGCGTCTCGCCATTGTCGACGTCGTTTCCGGCCAACGCTCCCGTGAGATTGGCGAAACTGTCCTTCACCGCGGTATCGGTCAGCGTGCCCGCATTCGCTGCGGCCAGTGTTGGCGCATCGTTGGTACCCGTAACGTCGATCGTCAGCGTCGCGGATGCGGTCGCGCCGAACGAATCGTGCATCGTGTAAGTGAAGACGTCGGAAACGTGTTGCCCCTGCGTCAACCCCTGGGTAGCCGCGCTGTTGTTATTGAGCGTGTAGATCCAGGTGCCGTCGGCGTTGATTGTCACGCTACCATAGGTGCCGGTAACCGAGGTCGCCACGTGATCCGTCAAGGGACCAACCGCCGGTCCGCTGGCGACGCCCTGCACCGTTTTGGTGTCGCCGGTATCGACGTCGAGATCGTTGGAGAGAACATTGCCCGACGCGGTATCGACGCCGCCAAACGGCGTGTTTCCGGGATTCACGCCCTGTTCGACAACAGGTGCGCCCGGGTTCACGTCGGTGGCAGCAACCGGCGAAGCGTTGGTGACCGGCGCGTCATTGGTTCCGGTGATGTCGATCGTCAACGTCGCCGTTGAAAAGCCGCCATGGTGATCGGATTCGGTATAGCTGAAGATATCGCTGGCATGCGCGCCCTGCGGGAGCGCGTCGGTCAGCGGATTGTTGTTGTCGAGCGTGTAGGTCCAGCTGCCGTCGGCATTGAGCACCAGGAACCCATATAGACCGGCGATGGTGGTACCGACGCTGCCGGTCGTATTGCTGACCGTTCCCTTGGCAACGCCGACCACTTCGTGCGTATCGGTGAGGTCGAGGTCGGTGTCGTTACTGAGCACATTGCCGGCCGTAACCGAAACGCCGGGGAAAATGGTGTTGCCCGGAAAATTGCCGGACTCGACGATATGGCCGGTATCGCTATCGGCAACCGCAACAGGCGCATCGTTGGTGCCGGTGACCGTGATGGTGACCGGTTTTGTCGAAGTCACGTTGTGTTCGTCGGAGACGGTGATGTCATAAGTGACAGTCAGCTTTTCGCCGGCCGCCAGGAAATCGAACGCGCTGTCGGCTGCGCTGTAGTGGAAATCCACCGAACCTGCGCCGGTTGCCGTGCTGTCGTGCAGCGTCAACGTCAACGCGCTCGCCACCGTCAGCAGACCTTGCTGAGCAAGTGTCAGCGACAACGGATTTCCGTTCGCAGCCGACCAGCTGAATGCCGGCTTGGAGTTGACGACCGTATGCGTGTCGCTCAAATCGACATCGGCGAATGCCAGCGAGCCGTCGGCGGTGTCGGGGGTGGAAGCACCGGCCGTGTTCAACCGCTCCGTGATCGCATGCAGGCCAGCCGTCCCGGAAACATCGGCGGCGACCGAGGGGGCATCGTTGGCGCCGTTGACCGTGATGGTTACCGGCTGCGTTACGACACCGCCATGATGGTCGTCGATCTGCAACGCATAGGTCAGCGTGACGTGCTCGCCATCGGCGAGATAATCGAAGCTGTTGTCGGGGGCCGCGAACTTCCAGACATCCGAACCGGTCACGCCGTTGCTGGAATCGGTCAGTGGATCGAGCGACAACCAGCCAAGGACCGTATTGGTCGATGCCAGTCCGCTGACGGTACCCGACGTGGTGAGAGCATTGGTGATCGTCACCGCATGGGTATCGGTCAGATCGAGATCGGTGAACGTGACCGCGCCCTGTGCCTGATCCGGCGACGACGAATTCGTGGTCGCAGATAGTTCCGCGATCGTCGCGTTCTGCGGGCCGGCCGTGACAACAGGCGTATCGTTGGTGCCGGTGACGGTGACGACGACATTCTGCGTGGTAACGCCGCCATGATGGTCGTCGACCGTAATTGCATATGTCAAGTTCACCGTCTCGCCAGCGGCGAGGTAGTCGAAATAATGGTCCGCCGCCGAAAACGTCCAGGTCTTCGAACCGGTCGCCCCGCCGGCGGAATCGGTCAACGGCCCCAGCGTCAGCCAGCCCAGTTGGGTGTTGCTATCGGCAAGGCCCGCGAGCACGCCGGATGCGGTGACCGCGGTGATCGTCACATCGTGCGCGTCGGTCAGATCGACATCGGTAAAACTGACCGTGCCGTTGGCCACATCCAGTGTCGCCGAATCACGGATGCCGGCGCGTTCCGTTAGGGTGCCGATCTGCGGGGCGCTGGTGATAATGGGCGTATCGTTGGTGCCGGTGATGGTGACGGTGAAGGGCTTGGTAACGATACCGGCGTGGCCGTCATTGACGGTTGCGATGTAGGTCAGGGTCAGCACGTCGCCGGCGCCAAGGAAGTCGAACGCGCCGTCGGCCACGCTGTAGATCCAGGTCGCGGTACCGTTGTTGCTGTTGCCCGGGGCCTGCGTCACCGTCAGCGGCGCGGACACATTGGCGAGGTTCTGCGCCGTCAGCGTCAGCGCATGATTCGACGCATCGGTGTAGCTGTACGTGGTGAAGAACGCGCTCGCCACCGGCCGATCGCCCAGATCGACATCGGTGAAGCTGATGGTACCCGCCACCGTATCGGGCGCGGTCGACCCGATCGGGTTCGGCTGCTCTGCGTTCGATTGTTCGGCGAACGCGTTACTGGTCACGGCGATCGTGGGAACGTGGTTCACTTGTTCGCCGCCGCTGATGGACACCGTGATCGGCGTGCTGACGACGCCGCCGTGACCGTCATCGACCTGCGCCAGGTAAACGAGGGTCAGCGTCTCGTCCTGGGCGATGAAACCGAATGCCTCATCGGAGAAGCTGTAAGTCCAGGTCGCCGAACCGTTATGGGTATTTCCCGCAGCCTGCACTACGCTGAGCGGAATTTCGACGGCGGCGATCGATGCCTTTTGCGCATCCGTCAGCGTGTCTGTGACATCGTGGCCCTGCGCGTCGAAGTAGCGGAACGACGAGAACGACGTGCTGACGACCGGGCGGTCGGTCAGATCGGCGTCGGCAAAGGTGATTGTTCCGGACGCAATGTCGAGCGTCGTATTGCCGTCATCGACCCGCTCGGCGATCGCCCCACCGGACGTGGCGAGGACCGGCGCGTCATTGGTGCCGGTGATCGTGATGGTGAAGGTCTTGAATGTCGTCTCGTTGTTCGCCGCGAAATTATTGTCGACCCGCGCGATGTAGGTCAGCGTCAGCACTTCGCCGGCGGCCAGGAAATCGAGGGCGCCGTCCGCGAGACCGTAGGTCCAGGTCGCCGAGCCAGTGTTTGTCCCGTTGGGGTCCTGCACCACGCCCAGCGGCACTTCCACCGCGGCGATGGCGGCAAGCTGCTCGGCCGTCAGCGTGGCCTTGACGTCGTTGCCCTGCGCATCCTTGTAGGTGAACGAATCGAAACTGGTCTTGACGGTTGGAACATCGCCGGGATTGATGTCGGCATAGTTGACCGCGCCGGACACACCGTTGACGGTTGGGCTAGCCGTCAGCCCGACCTTTTCGATAAAGGCGTTGCCGTGCGCGGCCGCATCCGGCGGGCCGGGAATGTGATCGTGCGATCCGGTAGTCGTGGGGGTGCTCGGGGCGGCCTGCTTGTCGGCAAGGACAATGGTCTGCAGCGTGACCGGAATTTCGGCCCCGTTGCCGAGCTTGAAAAAAACCGTTTCCGGAACGATCGAGTCGGTGAAATTCTGAGCGGTCTTTGTATTCGGATTGTTAAGGTCGGTGAACTTCATCGAAAAGACGTCGGTGATGATCTTCTGCGCGTCGGCCGACAGCTGCGCGGACGAGATGAAATTGACCGTACCCTGACCGTTGACGATGGTCTGCGTTCCGGCCTGGCTGACGGTTGCAATCGGATTGAGCGTCGTCTTGTCGAACAGGATGTAGGAACCGGTCGTGCCGTCGGGCTCGACCAGCACCTGGAAACTGGCGGGCGGTACGCCGCCCTGCGCCGGCACCACGAAATCGATCTCGACCAGCACAGCGGTGCCGCGGATGCCCATGGTCGCGACCGGCGTGTCGACCTTCATGTCGCCGTGTTTTGCGGTCGCGCCGGCGACGAACGAGATCGTCCCCTGCACCAGGCTGATCAGCGATTTGTTGTCCGACCCGTTCGGGTCGTAGACCATTTCGTTCAGCACCATTTTTGCATTCGACGCGAGGCCGAACACTGTGCCGTCGATGAAGGTGATGCCCAGCGTCGAGTCCGATCCGGACTGGACCACGTCGCCTTTGTTGACGTTGTCGCCCTGGTGCAGAATGATCGCGACGCCGTTGCGGATCGCG
>Ga0157375_10003905_pt1 | contig 12927 bp, 12 predicted proteins | sample M35metaG_FD_115311 | JGI IMG/M metagenome (GOLD analysis project Ga0157375, IMG submission 115311) | Miscanthus rhizosphere microbial communities from Kellogg Biological Station, Michigan, USA - M3-5 metaG | ecosystem: Host-associated > Plants > Roots > Rhizosphere > Soil | place: USA: Michigan...
GAATCAGCGCAGTCGTCGGACCGAAGATCTCCTCCTGCGCAATGCGCATCTGCGGGTCGACGTCCCCGAAGATCGTTGGACGGTAGAAGTTCCCCTTCTCGAAGCCGTTCCCGGTTGCCACCTCTCCACCGGTGAGGAGCTTTGCGCCCTCGCCCTTGCCGATCTCGGTGTACGAGTGGATCTTGTCGAGCGCCTTTTTGTTGATGACCGGCCCGACGTCGGTGTCGTCGTCCCAGCCCGCGCCGAGCCGCAGCTTCTCCGCGGCTGCCACGAGCCGCGATTGCAGCTGCTCGTAGACGCCGTCATGCACGATCACACGCGATGCGGCGGTGCAGCGCTGCCCCGATGTGCCGAACGCAGACCAGATGATTCCTTCGGCCGCGAGATCCAGGTCGGCGTCGTCGAGGACGATGATCGCATTCTTGCCGCCGAGCTCGAGATGAACGCGCTTCAGATTCTCCGCGGCGTTGCGCATCACTTCGACACCGGTCTCTCGCGACCCGGTCAGCGTGATGACGGGCACGTCTGGATGGCGGACGAGGCGATCGCCGACCGCGCCGCCGCCGCCGTGGACGATGTTGATGACGCCCGCGGGCAGCCCGGCCTCGACGAGCAACTCGACGAAGCGCTGCCCGAGCAGCGGCGTGTCGGTGGCCGGCTTGAACACCACGGTGTTCCCGCACACGAGCGCGGGCGCGATCTTCCAGGACGGGATGGCGATCGGGAAGTTCCACGGTGTGATCACGCCGACGACGCCAATCGGCATCCGCACGCTCATGTTGAACTTGTCCCGGAGCTCCGACGGTGTCGTCTGTCCATGCAGCCGGCGTCCCTCGCCGGCCATGTAGAGGCTCATGTCGATCGCCTCCTGGACGTCTCCCCCGGCCTCCGCCTTGACCTTGCCCATCTCGTGGGACATCAGGTCGGTGAACTCGTCCTTCTCCTCCGCGAGGAGATTCGCGAAGCGGTAGAGAATCTCGCCGCGATGCGGCGCCGGCACGAGCCGCCAGTCCTCGAATGCCACCTTGGCCGCCGCGACCGCGCGGTCGACGTCCTCTGCCGAGGACCGCGGGAACGAGCCGATCGTGTCTCCCGTCGCCGGGTTGACGCTCTCGAAGGTCTCGCCAGAGGCGGAGTCCACCCACTCGCCCGCGATGTAGTTCTGGAAGGTCTTCGTCCCGGTCAGTGCCACGGGGCGAGTCTACTCAGCGGGACCATCCGTCTCGGGGAAAGTGCCGGGGATCCGGGCCCGGCGCCGGTCACGGGTCTCGCGCTGCTCCTTCTCCGCGTCGGTGACCTTCTTGCCGGCTCGACGATCCGGCCCCGTGCGCCGGTCGACGATCACGGTGACGTTCGGGTTGTCCTTGTAGTACTCGACCATCTTGTCGAACAGCTCGTCCTCGAGCTCAGGCGGGATCACGCAATAGATCACGCTCTGATTGTAAGAGCGATGCTGGTCGGCGCTAGAGGGGAGAGATCTCCGGAACGAGCCGGCCGTCCTGTTCGATCCGGGCGTTCCAGCGCTGGTAGCCCGGGTCGAGCTCACCCAGCTCATGCCCGCGCTCGGCCAACCGGACCGGCTGTGCCGACTCGGGGCTGACTCGGTACTGGTACCAGGAGATATCCCAGGCGACCGTCACGATCAGCTCGCCGCTGACCCCGGAGAGCGGCACGATGCTCGCGCGCGGCTCGCCGAGGCTCTTCGCGATGCCGCCGACCGTGCGGCGGTAGTCGCTCGAGTTGAAGATGTCGGCCGCCTCGACCATCTGCTGTTCAGGGGCGGAGAGCCGGCGAAGAATCGGCTCGGAGACGACGGGATCATCCGGCGGCTGGCGGCGCGGATCGAAGAGCGAGGCGATTCCATGTCGCCGCCGACGCCGCTGATTCGGGACGGTCGGTGAGGTCGGGCTGCCTTCCTTCACCCAGCCGTAGTCGATCGCCACCTCCTGGCAGAGGGGGCAGACGTCGACGAACTCCTCGCCGTCCGGCGAGAAGCGAATCGCCCGCTCGCCAGTTAGAAGCGACCGTTCGCAGACGGCACAGACGCGCTTGGCGGGATGTCGGGCCAACTGGCGCATGACGTGGACCCTAGCCCAGGTCTGCGGGGCTGCAACTGCTAGTGTCGCTCTTACATGTGTCTTTTACATATAGGTGGACCGTGAGGCCCCGCGGGGGTCGCGGTGCCCGTTGCCGGAGCATGGTTCGCCCGGGCCACTGGGGCGTCCGCGCCCGCGTCGAGCGTTTCAGCGAGCCGGCGCTGCTCCTGCTGTTGCGGGAGCGACCGACGCACGGCTACGAGCTGCTGGAAGCGCTGCCCAGCCTCACGGGTGAGGCTCGTGTCGACATGGGCAACCTCTACCGGGTGCTGCGGGCCCTCGAGGAGGACGGCCTCGTCACTTCGCGCTGGGAGGCGGGCGAGCCAGGGCCGGCGAAACGAACCTACGACTTGACGGATGGAGGCAGGCGCCTGCTCGACGAGTGGGCCAGCGCGCTCCAGCGCTCCCGCGAACAGATCGCAACCTTTCTCGATCGTTACGAAGGGAGGTGAACATGCACCACGGACGCAGACGACATCACCGCGGCCTCGGCCTGCGGTGGTACGACCGCGAGAACGTCCTCGAGCGGCTCGAGAGCTATCAACGCGACCTCGAGCAGGAGCTCGCAGACGTTTCCGACCTGATCACGCGGCTGCACGCCGGCGAACAGCCGGGGCAGCCACAGCCGCAGAGCGTCTAGCCAGGACGCAGGTCTTTAGCCGCCGCCGAAAGTGCAAGCCACTTTCGGCGGGCTAGACCTTCGCCTCTTCCTTCTCCTTCTTGGTCTCCTCGATGATCTTCTGCGCGATGTGCGTGGGGACTTCTTCGTAGCGGAGGAAGTGCATGTGGTAATCCCCGCGTCCACCGGTCATCGAGGTGAGCGCCTGCGCGTACGTGAGGATCTCCGCCATCGGCACCTCGGCCTTGATGTTGGTCATCCCGCCCTGCGGCTCCATGCCTTGCAGGCGGCCCCGTCGTGAGTTGAGGTCGCCGTTCACCGCGCCGACCGCCTCGTCCGGGGTTGTCACCTCGAGCTCCATGATCGGCTCGAGGAGCACGGGGTCGGCCTTCTCGTACGCGGACTTGAACGCCATCGAGCCTGCGATCTTGAACGCCATCTCCGAGGAGTCGACGGTGTGGTACGAGCCGTCGACGAGGAGGACGCGGAGTCCCTGGATCGGCGCACCGGCGAGCTCGCCGTGCAGCATCGCCTCCTGGATGCCCTTGTCGACCGCGGGGCGGAAGCTCTGCGGGATGACGCCGCCGACGATCTTGTCCACGAACTCGTAGCCCTGATGGCCGTCGAGGGGCTCGAGCTGGATCACGCAGTCACCGAACTGGCCGCGCCCTCCTGTTTGTTTCTTGTAACGGCCCTGCGCACGCGACTCCTTCCGGATCGTCTCGAGATAAGGAACGCGCGGCTGGTGCAGCTCGACCTCGACGTTGAACCTGCTCTTCAGCCGTTCGACGGCAACCTCGACGTGCATCTGCGAGAGCCCCATCAGGAGCTGCTCGCCGGTCTGCTGGTCACGGCGCATCTGAATCGTCGGGTCTTCCTCGCCCAGCCGGCGTAGGCCTGAGGCCATCTTCTCCTCGTCGCCCTTCGCCTTCGGCGTTACCGCGAAGCTCATCACCGGCTCGGGGAAACCGATCTCGGGCAGCTCCACCTGGTGCTCAGCATCCATCAGCACGTCGCCGGTCTGAGTTTCCTTCAACTTTGCAACGGCGCCGATATCGCCCTCGCCGAATTCCGAGACCTGCACGTGCTCCTTGCCCTCGAGCTGCATGAGCTGTCCCACGCGTTCCTTCGCGTGCGAACGCGCGTTCACGATCGTCGAGTCACCCTTCAAGGTGCCGTTGAGGACACGGAAGACATTGATCCGGCCGGCGAAGGGGTCCGCGATCGTCTTGAAGACGAACGCGGCTGTCTCCGCACCGTCGACGCTGATCGGCGCACCCTTCCTCGCAGGTGAGGGCACGCCCTCGACGAGAAGGTCGAGCACTGCGGTCGTGCCGAGGTTCTTCGATGCGACACCGCAGGCGACGGGAAAGACCTCGCCGCGCGTCACGGCGTCCTTGAGCGCCTTCGCGACCTCCTCCGGCGAAAGCTCCTGTCCCTCGAGGTAGCGCTCCATCAAGCCTTCGTCGGTCTCGACGACCGCGTCGAGCAGCCTCTCTCTGTACTGCTGGACCTCCGCCTCCACCTCTGCGGGGATCTCGACCGGGCCACTTTCACGCTGGCCGTTGGGATCGAGATAGGCCTGCATGTGCAAAAGGTCGACGATTCCCTTGAGCTCGTGCTCGCTGCCGATCGGAATGTGCACGGCGACGCACCTTTCGGAGAGCTGGGCGCGAAGTGCCTCGAGCACGCGATAGAAGTCCGCGCGCTCGCGATCGAGCATGTTCACGACGATCACCCGCGAGAGGCCGCCGTTGTCGGCGCGCTGCCAGTGCCGCGTGGTCTGGACCTCGACGCCCATCACGGCACTCACCGTGAAGAGCGCACCCTCGACGACACGCAGCGCAGCGATGGCGTCACCCTGAAAGCCTGCGTCGCCGGGCGTGTCGATCAGGTTGATCTTGCGGCCCTGCCACTCCACGTTGCAGATCGATGCGGAGAGCGACATCTGGCGCCGCTGCTCGTCGTCGTCCCAGTCGCTGACCGTCGAGCCCCCTTCGACGGTGCCGAGTCGATTCGTGGCACCGGCCTGGAAGAGCAGCGCCTCGACGAGCGACGTCTTCCCCGTTCCGCGGTGACCGACGACGGCGACGTTGCGGATCTTCCCCGGCTCGAGTGTCATGCGCTAGCTCCTCTGTGCGACGCGGTCTGAGCGCCGCATCGTATCGCTCAGCTTTCGAGCGAGGCCCGGGTGGTGGCCCCCGAGAGGCGAGCCTTGAGGCGAAGAATCGCCTTGGTGTGGAGCTGCGAGACCCGGGACTCGGTGACGCCCAGGACCTCGCCGATCTCACGAAGGGTGAGCTCTTCGTAGTAGTACAGGGTGACGACGAGCTTCTCGCGCTCCGGCAGCCGGGCGATTGCCTCGCCGATCGCCTCCCTCATCTCGGTCTTCGAGAGCGACCCCTGGGGATCGGGCGCGTCGGCGTCCTCGATCGTGTCGATGAGGGCCACCGAGTCACCGCCGCTGGTGTTCACGGTCCAGAGCTCGTCGAGGGCCCCGATCGACGACCGTGAGATGTCGGTGAGCGAGTCCTCCAACTCGTCAGTCGTGATCCCGAGCTTGGCCGAGATCTCGTCGTCGGTCGGGGCACGATGGAGCTTGCGCTCGAGCTCGGCGATCGCCCGCTCGATGTCACGGGCCCGCGCACGCACCGAGCGCGGCACCCAGTCCATCGCTCTGAGCTCGTCGATGATCGAGCCCTTGATTCGCGAGATCGCGTAAGTCTCGAACTTGACGTCCCGCTCGGGGTCATAACGCTCGATCGCGCCGATCAGGCCGAGCAGTCCATAGGAAGTGAGGTCGCCCTCGTCCACGTGCGCGGGCAGACCGGAGCCGAGCCGTCCGGCCACATACTTGACCAGCGGCGCGTAGGTGAGGATGAGTCGGTCGCGCAGAGCCTTGTCGGTTTTGTCAGTGCAGTACTGACGCCACAGCGTCTTGGTGTCTTCGCCCTCGGCCACGCGCAGAGGATACGCGCTGTTTCGGCTTACCTGAAAGCCCGGAAGGCCAGCGATGCGAGCCAGACCGCGAGAGCGGCGGCCGCGAAAGCGATGATCCACCGGCCGACTTCTCCCCCTGCCCCGTTTCCGGACGCGAACGCGACGCCTGCAAACGCGATTGCAAGCAATGAAAAGAGGGCGCCGAGGGCGGGTCGCTGGGTCACGCGTTCAAGGATCCCAAAATCGTCATGGCTACAATCCTCGCAGTCCAGGGGCGTAGCTCAGTTGGTGGAGCGGCGGTCTCCAAAACCGTAGGCCAGGGGTTCTCTCGCTTGCAAGTCCGGCGCCGCTCCGCGGCGCCATGATGACTTGCAAGCGAGATGTGCCGAACTGCGTGGAAGGCGAGCCCCACCGGGCAAAGCCCGGCGAGGCAGCGAATTTGGCAGGGCTACAATGCGCGACGAACACAGGGGCGTAGCTCAGTTGGTAGAGCGGCGGTCTCCAAAACCGTAGGCCGGGGGTTCGAGTCCCTCCGCCCCTGCATTGCAGCGACCGGCGGCCCGAGGTGCGCCCCTGGCCGGCCCTAAGGCTAAAGGCGATCACGTGGGGTGCCGACTTCTGTCGGTGACAGGGACGTACGGGAGAAGGGGAGTCGCAGTCCTTCTTCCAGATCTCTGTTTCCACCGCAGAAGGGTGTGGTCCCCCCACGCCCTTCTGCTTTCAAGGGACGCACGAGCCAGCCGAGGTGCCTCCGCGAAGCTCTCTTGGCTCGCTCTCGCGCTTTTCGCGTCGGGCCGGTAAAATGGGCTTCACCTGACAGGCGACGTAGAGGCGGTGGGTGATGACCCTACTGCGGCCTCAGAACGTTGCTGCGACATCGGCTCGCACTGGTGAGGGGACCACTGCGGAGGGGACCGTGTTTGGCGAAACGCCCACCCCGGGGACGCTCCCGGGCTGGGCTCTTACCCTCGCCGTGTGGGTCGCACTTTGCGTTGCATCACCGGCCGGCGGGGCGAGCGCCGAGACCCACGCGCCGGCGCTGCACCTGTTGGAGCGATCGGTCCAGGCAAAGATGAACGGCGTTCGCCGTGAGCACGGGCTGCTGCCACTCCGATTCTCCGCCGGTCTCGCAGCTGCCGCCCGCCACCACTCACGGGAGATGGCAGAAGACGGTTACTTCCGACACGACTCAGCTGACGGCGAAGCATTCAGCCACCGCATCACCCGCTTCTACCCGATACGCAACTACCGCTACTGGTCTCTCGGCGAAATCATGCTCTGGTCGTCGGGTGAGCTGGACGCAACGGCCGCACTCAAGCTGTGGTTGGGCAGCCCCGAGCATCGCGAGATCATGCTGAGAGCCCGCTATCGAGAGGTTGGCGTAGGAGTGGTACACGCTCGCACAGCCCCAGGCGTTTACGGTGGTCTCGACGTCACGATCGTCACCGCCGACTTCGGCGTCCGCCGCTAACGGTTGCGATAGACCGTCGGGCCGATGAAGGTCCTTCTCGCGAGATAGGCCGTTCGGCCCATGGAAGTCTCTCTCGCGTTCCTGTTGAGTTAGCCGGTGCGGCGCCCTCGACTCCTGCTGCTGGCAGGACTAGTTCTCTGTGCGGCTGCGGCTGTGCCTCAGCCTGTCGAGTCGACGCACTTGAAGATGATCGTCGGGGCCACCGACGACACGGCCAAGTGGATGAGCCGGCAGGACGGAATCGTCGGAGTGCACCGTGACCTGCGGTTGATGGCCGTTCGGGTGACGATTCCCTGGAAGCCCGGACAGGTTCGGCCGACCAGACTCCAGCAGGTCTACCTGCACCGGATCGCGCGGATGATCGACCTCAACGACCGCATCGTCCTCGCTGTCTACAACGTTGCCCGCTACGCACCCACCGCCCGGCTTGCCCGCAATCAGTACTGCGCGTTCCTGCACGGCGTCGTGCGGCGCCTACCTCTCATCCACGACGTCGAGATCTGGAACGAGGCCAACTCGCCGGCTTACTGGCCGCAGGATGCCGGCGCTACGTCGTACGGGGCGCTGCTCGGACGCTGCTACGACGTCCTGCACGCGCGTCCGGGCCCGATCAACGTCATCAGCTCGACAGCTTCGCGCCACGATCCCGCCGCATTCATCTTCGACCTCGGGGACGCCTATCGTTCGAGCCTGCGCACGCGCCCGCTCTTCGACACTTTCGGGCACAACCCCTACCCGGAGAACTCGGCCGAGCCGCCCTGGGTCCTGCACGAGAATTCCGATCTGATCGCCGAGGGGGACTACGAAACGCTGATCAACGTCCTGCGCACCTCGTTCGACGGAACGGCGCAGCCGATGCCGGGCACGCGCGGCGTGAGCATCTGGTACGTCGAGGACGGCTTTCAGACGATCGCCCCGGAGAACAAGCGGCGCTACTACCGCGGCCGCGAGAACGACGTCCATGCCATCCCCGCTCTGGCGACGCACGGAGGCACTGCCGTCGTCGACCAGGCGACCCAGCTGCGCGACGCAATCCGGCTCGCGTATTGCCAGCCCGCGGTGTCCGGGTTCCTCAACTTCGGGTTGCTCGACGAGGACCGGCTTGGCGGCTGGCAGGCCGGCCTCCTCTGGCGCGACGGCTCGCGTAAGCCCTCGTACGATGCCTTCAAGTCGGCGATCGCCGAGGTTCGCAGGCGGGACACCGACTGCGGCACAGTCCGCGGAGCGCCGACAGGCTGAACGAACCTAGGATCGCACTCGTATCGGAGCCTTTCGACCGTGCGGGTTCGCAGGCTGCCATGTTCGACTGGCCCACCTCGTCGCCGGGGCGGGCTTTTGCCCGTCCCGTACCCGTGCCCGAACTGAGATACGAACGCCGGGAAATCATGCCGCGCGCAGCGCGCGGATTTCCCGGCGGAGCGCAAGAAGGCCGTCGGGCCCGGCATCTACTTGGCGGCGGGATGGGGACGTTCGGTCAGAGGGGCTTTCCCATCTCGCCCTCACGGTAGGCTCGCCGCCGTGCGCGTCTCATTCCTGGTGCCCGCTTACAACGAAGCGGCCACCATCGTCGAGATACTCGATCGTGTCTCCGCCCTCGACCTGGACGACCAAATCGTGGTCGTCGACGACGGTTCGACCGACGGCACCGGCGACCTCGTCGAGAACTGGCGAAACGGCCGCGACAACGTCGTCCTCGTCCGCCAGGAGAACCGCGGTAAGGGCGCGGCCGTCCGTGCGGCGATCCCCCACGCCGACGGTGACATCTGCGTCATCCAGGACGCCGATCTCGAGTACGACCCCGCCGACGTGCCGGCATTGATCGATCCGATCACGCGCGGCAGCGCCGACGTGGTGTTCGGGTCAAGGCTCTCGGGCGGCAAGCCTCAACGCGCGTACCTGTTCTGGCATCTCGTCGGCAACCGCTTCCTATCGCTGCTGACGAACGTCCTCTACAACACGACACTGTCGGACATGGAGACGGGCTACAAAGCCTTCCGCACCGAGGTCCTGCGCTCACTCGACCTTCGCCAGGACGATTTCGGCATCGAGCCGGAGATCACCGCAAAGGTCTGCAAACAGAAGCTGCGCATCTACGAGCTTCCGATCGCTTACTACGGCCGCACCTACGCAGAGGGGAAGAAGATCACATGGAAGGACGGCTTCAAGGCGGTTCGCGTTCTGCTCAGCGTCCGCCTGTTCGGCTGACCGTCGTCGCAGCCGCTTTGCTCGTCGCAGCGCTTGCCGCGTCGGCGCTGATCGCCGGGAACGAGGTCCGGCACCATGTCGCGCAGTCGGTCGCGCGTGACTCGATGCTCTCGTCCGCGGAGCGGCGGCATGCCGCCGGTGACCGGCTCGGCTTCGATGCGTCCGCTTTCGACGCGTTCCGGGTACGGCTTCGGCCCCGGGAGCGCTACGCCGTCGACGTCCCACCGGGCTCCAAGGGGCCGTTCATCACCCGCGGCGCCGTCGTCCGCGCCTACGCGGCGTTCTACTTCCTGCCTGCGATCCAGGTCCGGCGGGCGGATCACGTCTTTCGTTATCGGTTCCCATGAGGATGGCCGCGCTCGTTGGCGCGAATGTCCTGATGCTCCTCGCCGGGCTCGGCATGCTCCCACTGCTCGGCATCGCTCGCTCGTGGCGCCTGCTCACCGTCCGGTGCGGGCTCGCCTATCTCTGCGGCCTCCTCCTCGTCGGGATCGTCTCCGCGCACCTCGCGCTCGTGCACGTCAGTTTTGGCTGGATTGGACTCGGCGCCCTCGCCGCGCTCTCGCTGGCGTTTTGCGCGTGGCGGCTGAACGGCACCGAACGTCCGAGTTGGCGCCGCCCGCACTGGATCAACGCGGTCGGCTTCGCCGCTCTACTCGCGCTGATGGTCGATTACGGACGCGCCTTCCGCGTCGCACCCCTGAATCGCTACGACGCATGGGCGATCTGGGCGCTCAAGGGCCACGCGCTCTACGCCTTCGGCTGGGCCGACCCGGTCGTGTTCGCCGGCACGTCGTACCGCTTCGCGAACCTTGACTACCCCCTGCTCCTCCCCTCCCTCGAGGCGGTCGACTTTCGAGCGATGGGTGCATTCGACACGCGGCTCCTGCACGTGCAGTTCTTGCTCTTTCTGGTCGCGGCACTGCTCGCGCTCTTTGCCCTTCTGCGCGACCGTGTCCCCGCGGTCATTCTCTGGCTTTCGCTCTTCGCGCTTGCGCTGGCACCGGCGGTCTTCGACCAGCTGCTCACCGCGTACGCCGACCTCCCGCTCGCGCTGGTCTTCGGCGTTGGCGTCGGCGCCGCGGGCCGGTGGGTGATCACGAACGAACGCTGGGCGCTCGCCCTTGCGACGTTCTGCTTCGGCGGAGCACTGCTGACCAAGAACGAGGGCTCCCTCTTCGTCCTTGCAGTCTTCCTCGGCTTGCTGATCGCCGCCCACACACGCTGGCGCGCGCTGGTGGTCGCGGCCGCGGTGGACGTCCTACTTCTGCTTCCGTGGCGGATCTATGTTCACGTCCACCAGCTCCGCGACATCAACTACAGCCTCGGTGACAGCTTCGACTACGGCCATCTGCACACTAGGCTCGGGGTGGGGCCGATCGCCTTCAGGACGCTCGCCGGCCAGATGCTCGACCCACAGCAGTGGGGCCTCACGCTGCCGATCTTCGCAGTGCTGCTCGTTGCCGCCCTGTTGACCGGGCAGCGGGCGCTACCGCTCTTCGCCCTCGTCTGGACGATCGCCGCCTGGCTCGGATTGAGCTGGATCTACGTGATCTCCCACTTCGAGTACAGCTCGTACCTCGACTCCACGAAGGAGCGGGTCGTTGCGTCGGTCGTCGTCGGCAGCGCGGCCCTCTTGCCCCTGCTCGCGGCCGAGACCTGGGCGCGCCTCAGCGCTCGCGGTCGAGCCCGGCCTCCGAGCGGCGTCGGATCGATTCCTTGACCTCCGCGAGAAAGCGCGAGCAATCGGCTTCGTGCTCGTATGAGACGAACCGACCGGGCGGATGCTCCTCGTCCCGTTTCGAATCGGGCTCAGTCTTGCCAACGTCCAGACGCGGCAACTGCACTCCTCGCTTGTCGAGCTGACCAGCGGGCACACACCGGATCCGCGGGCTAGGACCTCAGCGAATCGCCGTGCGCCTCCGCATGCGAGTGTAGTGCGTTCGGCCTGCGGCGGTGCACACATCCCCGCAAAGTGGGAACGAATCAGACGAGCGCGAGCTGCTGGTGGCTCGTCAGCCCCGAAACGCCGACCCCGACGAGCCGAAGCGCACCGGGGCGGTCTGCAAGCGCGCGGTCGAGTAGCGCGCAGGCGAGCTCTCCGATCTTTGCCGGCTCGTCGATGCCGACGCGTAACGACGTCGAACGCGTGCGGATGGAGAAGTCGGTGTAGCGCAGCTTCGTCGAGACGGTGCGCGCGGTCCGGCCCGTCTCCTGCAGATGTTCCGAGAGACGAGCGGCCATGCGCCGCAGCTCGGCGTGCAGCTGCGCGCGATCGGTCAGGTCGCGTTCGAACGTGTTCTCGACGCTGAGCGAGATGCGCACCGCCTGATGCTCGAGGCCGCGTGGATCGATCCCGCGTGCTCGGTCGTGCAGGACCCGCCCCACGCTGCCGGGAAGCACGCGGCGGAGCTCGACGTCGCCGAGCATGGCCAGCGAGCCGATCGTCGCGACGCCTGCGGCGAGCAGGCGCTCCTCCGCCTTCGGCCCGACTCCGGGCAGCCGACGCACGTCGAACGGCGCCAGGAAGGTCGCCTCCTGACCGGCCGGCACCACGGTCAGCCCGCCGGGCTTGCGATGGTCACTCGCGATCTTCGAGACGACCTTCGACGTGGAGACGCCGAGGGCACACGTGAGGCTCGTGGCCGCGCGAACGGTTGTCTGGACGGCCTCGGCGAGTTTGCGCGCGTCGAGAAACGTCTGCGCGACCTCGCCGATGTCGAGGTATCCCTCGTCGAGCCCGGTCCTCTCCACGGTAGGAACGACTCCCCGCACGGTCTCCCAGACGTGCTGCGAGTACTCGCGGTAGAGCGAGTGGCGGGGTCGCACGAACACGGTTTGCGGGCAGCGCCTGAACGCCTCGGCGCAGCTCATCGCCGAGTGGATGCCGAACTTCCGCGCGACGTAGTTCGCGGTCGCGACGACGCCTCGCCCATGTGGGTCCCCACCGACCACGAGCGGCTTTTCCCTGAGGGTCGGATCCTCGAGCTCTTCCACGGCGGCGAAGAAGGCATCCAGGTCGAGGTGGCCGACGATCATGGCCAAGAGCCTAGACCCAGGACCTTCCGGCACTCCCCCGCGTGTCCGGCCACACCGTCTCCGCGATAGGCTCAAAGGAATGGCCGTGATCACCTCGCAGGTCGAACGCGAGTCGGAAGAGTTCAGCCGCCGGCGCCTGCGCATGGAGGGCCTGGTGGCCGAGTTGCGCGAGCGGACCGCGGAGATCTCTCGCGGCGGGGGCGAGAAGGCGACCGAGCGCCACCGCTCACGCGGGAAGCTCACCGCCCGGGAGCGCATCGACCGCCTGGTAGACCCCGGTGCCGCGTTCCTCGAGCTGAATGCGCTCGCGGCCTGGGAGCTGTACGACAGCCAGGCACCGTCCGCCGGCATCGTCACCGGAATCGGCGTCGTCGAAGGCCGGGAGTGCGTGATCGTCGCGAACGACGCGACCGTCAAGGGCGGCTCGTACTTCCCGCTCAGCGTCAAGAAGCACCTGCGAGCGCAGGAGGTGGCCCAGCAGAACAACCTCCCCTGCATCTACCTGGTCGACTCCGGCGGCGCATTCCTCTCTTTGCAGGACGAGGTCTTCCCTGACC
>Ga0157375_10003907_pt1 | contig 12926 bp, 5 predicted proteins | sample M35metaG_FD_115311 | JGI IMG/M metagenome (GOLD analysis project Ga0157375, IMG submission 115311) | Miscanthus rhizosphere microbial communities from Kellogg Biological Station, Michigan, USA - M3-5 metaG | ecosystem: Host-associated > Plants > Roots > Rhizosphere > Soil | place: USA: Michigan...
AACATGCGCGAAAATCTGCGGCTGTTCCTTTCCTTTAATATGACAAAGAGCAGCCAAACCAATGGCAACATACCTCCGTTGCCGGGCGAGTTCTATTCGAAATTCGGCGGCACCAACAACTTCAAGTATTTCACCCAGGCGCTTGGCATAGACTGGACGATCACTCCCACAGTACTCAACTCCTTCCGTGCGGGCTACCTGTACAACAGCGCCCAGTACGGCTATGACCTGACTCCGGCGTGGCTGACGCAGCCCTCAATCAATTTCGCCTACGGTGCCTCGGGAGTTGAATTGAACAACCTGCCCGTCGGCACCTACTACCCTTTGTTTAATGCGTCCGACAACGTGACTTGGCAAAAGGGTGCACACACGGTGAGCTTCGGTTTCTCGTACTTCCGTGAGCAGGATCACTACTACAACTCTCCCGCCGGGTTCCCGTTCGTCCATATGGGCCTCGACGCCAACGATCCCGCACAGGGTGTGTTCGCGAACTACTTCAGCAGCCATTTCCCCGACGCTTCGGCCAGCGACCTAGAGCATGCCGAAAATATGTACGCGACTTTGGTGGGAAGAATCAGTGGTGTTGACCCAGGTGGCGCCGGTTTTGCCCTTGATCCAAAGACGAAACAGTACGCAACCGATGTAAGAGGGTATTTCCTCGATGAACTACAGCACGGCGCCGGCCTGTTTATCCAGGACTCCTGGAAGGTAACACCGCACCTGACGGTGAACGCAGGACTGCGGTGGGATTTCACCAGTCCGTCCAAAGATCTGACCGTTGGATATCACAGCGCTGATACCGTCGGCATCTGGGGTCCCTCCGGAGTCGACAATATCTTTAAGCCCGGTAGCCTCACCTCGGATCCCAACGGGCTGGATCCCCAATATCGAACCAGAACGAGCGTCTACGACGGCTGGTACGTCACTCCGCAACCTCAAGTGGGTATCGCTTGGAACCCGAGTAAGACCGAAGGGTTCCTGGGTAAATTATTCGGTGGGGACAGTACGGTTGTACGTGCCGGCTTTGGCCTTCGGCGTATGACCGAGCCTTACCAGTTCTTCTGGAACTCGGCCTCTAATGAAGGCTACGCCTTCTACCAGAGCTTCCGGCTGTCACCGCAGGTCCCGGGCTCATCAGCCGCTAGCTCTGTGGGAGGCTACGCTGCGGGCAGCTATGCTCTGGGAGCCGCACAGCCGCAACCCTTCTTTGTGAGCCCCGCGACTTACCAGGATGTGATTCCCGAATCTCAGGAAACATTCTTCGGATATTGGTCGGGGGTTAACGGCCTGAATGAGCACATCAAACAACCTTACGTGATGTCATGGAACTTCGGTATTCAGCGGGCATTGGGCTCGAGCAACGTGCTCGAAGTTCGGTACATGGGTAACCGCAGCCTGCACCAATGGATCGTCACCAACCCGAACGAGGTCAATATCTTTGAGAACGGGTTCTTGGCCGAATTCAAGCAGGCTCAGCAAAACCTGGCTATTAACGCGGCGAATGGGATGCCTGGTACATTCGCCAACAATGGCTTTGCTGGACAGGGTGCATTGCCCATCATGACCGCTGCGGCTGGAGCAGACGTAAATAGCTTCATGACCAACGGTGGTTTCATCACCGACCTTAATAACGGTGCGGCTGGTGGTTTCGCCAGCACGTTGGCAGGAAGCTCGACCTACCTCTGCAACATGGTCGGTGGCGCCAACTTCTCTCCTTGCGCCGGGAATCCTGGCGCGGGCTACCCCATCAACTTCTTCCAAGCCAACCCTTATAACGCGGGGAAGGCCACTGGATTCCAGAACCATATCGGCTACGGGAACTACAACTCCTTGCAGATCGATTTCCGTCAGAAACCCTGGCACGGCATGCAATTCGACGTGAACTATGCTTGGAGCCATTCTCTGGGAGTTCAGCCGAACAATTCCTGGACCGGTTCATTCAACATGTTCACCATGCGCGATCCTCGCTTGAGTTACGGGCCCACAGGCTTCGATTACCGACACGTAATTCACGCGAATGGCACCTATGATCTTCCCTTCGGGAAGGGCAAGGCCTTCGTCAACGGCGGAGGCGTTGCCGACAAGATCGTCGGTGGCTGGTCCGTGGGTACGATCGCGAACTGGCAAACCGGTGGTCCTTATCAGCTGCTGGGAGGTTTCGCCACCTTCAACGGACCATACAACACTCCGGTGGGTGATGTGTATGGCGATGGCGGCGTGAATCTTAACGGCATCTCACTTGCCGATCTCGAAGCCTCAAAGGTACATCGCATTCCAGGTGCAACCTACGCGCTCGCTATCAACCCGAAATACATGAACCTGGACTCGAACGGCAGACCCACGGGGGTGAATCCGGCTTTCATCTCTCCTAACACAACACCGGGAACATTCGGTGCACACCCCTGGTTGTATGGACCACATAACTTCAACCAGGATCTAGCGCTGACAAAGTCCATCCAGATACGCGAAAATGTCCGGTTTGTGTTCCAAAGCGAGTTCATCAACGTTTGGAACCATCCGGTGTGGGCGAACCCAGCTGGCGGTTATAACAGCACGAGCCAAGGATTCATCCAGAACACGTCGGCGCCAATCCAGAGCTCCACGTTTGGTGAGTCGAGGGTCGTGCAGGCCAATCCTGGTCAACCTGGTCTGGGGGCTCGCCAGATCGAATTCCGTGCGAACGTAGAATTCTAAGCTCGGGATTAACCTTACTTACTTGTCCTAAGGGCTGCTGCACAAGCAGCCCTTAGGTTTTCATGGCTCAACGCACAATTTCCGTTCCGATCTTTCTGGCACTCCCGCCCAAAAAAATTGGGTCCGCTCATGCAGTTCCGCGCCGGAGCTGAACCAAGGAGGGGAAGGTGATTTCAAACCATGTGGTGGCGACTCCAAACCATGTCGAGAGCGATCTTACTATTGAGCCATGCCCGCTAACACTGTTCTCGCAAGCCTTCCTGATCGCCTTGGCGCTTGTCATCGCAGGGGTGGCGTCTCAGGCAAAGGCACAAGCGTCTGACGGTTCTGCTGCCTCTAACGTTCCGCCGACGGTTCAGGCGCTCAATACAGGAAAGCAAAGTGTCACCGTAACCGATGCATCGACCCATCAAACCGTTAACATCGTTAAGGGTGAAAATGTTGGTCCCTGGACTTTGATGGCCGTAACAGACGAGCCAGAAGGTCCACTTGCTGTTTTCGAGCAATTAGCCGACCGTCGTGGCCGCATCATTTATGTTGGCAAGCGCGGTTTGGTTCTCACCCTGCCGAAGAGCCTTGAGCCTAGCATGGCTGCCCCGGAAACACTTTATCGCGGGCGTACCCAGGAGGAAATAGCCAAGTCACCAAAAGACATCATCGGTTCGGAACTACTTATGGGAAACGCCGATCCTGACATTAGCGCGGTGGCAGCAGCGCTCCCCCCATTGCGCGTCCCCAGCTTTGTCGGCACCCGCCAGTCCGCCGACAAGCCCACGTTCGCCTTCGGAGCATTCAGCGACGAGATTTACGTGGACCTCGGCAAACTTTTTCCCGGAATCCGCGAGGCCCGTGCGAGCGGCAACGTTTGGGAGGGACTTGTCGGCGGCTGGCTGCCCGCTAATCGCTTCGTCTTCCCTGCCGGGCCGAGCTCATACTGGGAAGAAACAATGTTCGCGGAAGAAGCGCCGGGCCAGTTTTGGACGCAGCCCGTGTGGTACCGCGCGCTTCTCGTCGAAGGCACACAGCTTAAAGAAGCGCACTACTACTATCACCATCTTCCCTTTCCCCCGCGAGGAGAACCCGCCGGCGCCGACTTCTACAAAGCGCTCTATCACGTCCACACTGTTTGGGCCCGCGACCTGAATCCTGGCATGAAGATCGACGTACCGGACCCGACACTCAAGGAATTTTGTCTGCACGCTTTGTTGCTGGAAGAAATAACTCGTGTCAAGGATCATCCAAAGTACGGCTACCCTCCACTGGGCGGAATCAACGTTTTCGGCGGTTACGGCTACAACAATGTGGACACCTTTCAAGACATCTTCAACACCAGCGTCCCAGCCTTTCTCGAATGGGGTCTTAACGATGTCGCGAAGCGCTATATCGAAGACTACTTTACGAACTCTGTGCGCGATGACGGCTCTATCGACACCCGTGGCCCCGAAATCGGACAGTACGGGAAAATGTTGACGGTTGTCGCCAAGTACTACGCCTACACTCACGATGAAGAGTTGATACGCAAGTACGAGAAGAAACTTGAGGCGATCGTCGCTTTGTTCAATCTACTGCGGAAGCAATCGAAAGAAGTTCCTCCATCCGACATCACCTACGGCATCATTCGTGGCTGGTCGGAGCACGACAGCTCGCTGAAGATCGATCCTTATCGCTTCATGCAACCTCATTTTTCGAACAATGCGGAAGCCGCGCGAGGATTTCACGACCTGGGCGAAGTGTGGATCGAATTGGGCCGCAAGCTACATGACGCTCGTCTCGAAAAGGAAGGCCGTGACATGTTGCAGGACGCCGCGGCGATGAAAAAGGACATGGCTTCCGCTATCGACCGGTCGATTGATCGCAGTAAGCAGCCGCCCTATGTACCGGCGGTTGCTGGCGATACCCCCACCTATGGCAAAGAGCGCGCGTACACGGAAATGCTAGAATCCGGTGAATTGACAGAAGCGCAGTCGCGGCTACTCATCGACTATCTTGCCGCCGAGGGCGGTTCGCTGATGGGGCTTCCCCGTGGTGGCCGGTACTATAACGGATTTCTAGTCTTTGGGCCTGCCTATACGAGGCTCCTGAATGATTGGCCACGCGAGTTCCTCCTTCTCTATTACGCCCATCGGGCTCACATCTATTCTCGTGGCACTTGGACGTCAGTGGAAGGCGCCAGAATCGATGGCACGCTCGAGGGGCCGTATTGCACTCCCTCGCAGGTAAGCATTCCCATCTTCACCAAATGGATGCTGGTATTTGAAAATCCCGATGACCCTGTTGTCTGGCTGGTAAGGGCGACTCCGAGACTGTGGCTTGAGCAGGGAAAGACAATCTCGATCTCCGATGCACCAACGCGCTTCGGGAAAGTCGGATACGAGTTGCGTTCGGACATCGATCACGCAAAGGTCTCTGCTGTTCTCCACTTACCTGAGGGCTATCAGGCAGCCACCAAGGTTCGCCTTCGCGTCCCTGCCGGTAAGACGCTTCGCTCTGTCACCGTCGACGGTGCTCCCTGGAAGGATTTTTCCTCAGAGCAGGAAGTCGTGAACATCCCTTCAGGCCGCCAGGGCACAATCCGAATCGAGGCGTCTTATTGAGGCCCTTTTTGCTTAAATAAAAAGCCATCCGAATATAATGATCTATGCGCTTGACACATACTGAGATCGTGCTTACCGGGCCCCGGTCTATTTTCTTATTCCTTGCGATAGCGGTATGCGCAAATCCCACGTTTTTACGGGCTCAGGCCGCAAAAAGCACAACCGTCACCGAGACCCCCACTGCCACGGCCGAGCGCGGCATTACGCTCGCCACGCAGGGCCACTGCGAACAAGCGCTGCCGGTGCTCAAGAAGATTGTTCCCAAGATTCAGAATGACAAAGACCTTCTTCATGATGTTGTGATGTCGAGAGCACAGTGCGGGATGGCGCTCGACCAGCGGGATGCGGTTGACGAGTCTCTCATCGTGCTGCGTCGTGAATTCCCGAACGATTCCAAGGTTCTCCTGGTGACGACGCGTTATTACTCCGAGTTGGCCAATCGTACGGCCCAGGAGCTATTGCAGAAATCTCCCTCATCGCCAGAGGCGATGACACTTGTCGCGGAGGCCTTTCAAGCACAGGGAAAGTGGGATGACGCTGCGGCGCAGTATCGTAAGATTTTGCAGCAGAACCCGAATCAACCGGGGATTCACTACCAACTGGGCCGTATCCTTCTCTCCAAACCCTTGGACCCCAAAATTACTGAAGAAGCCACGAAAGAATTCGAGGCCGAGCTGAAGATCAACCACTTGCCCGCCGCAGAGTTCATGCTGGGAGACCTGGCGTGGAGAAATCAGAAAGCCGACGAAGCTATCGAGCATTTCACCCGGGCGATACAATATGACGCCAGCCTGTCGGAAGCCTACCTCGGACTTGGTATCGCGCTCAATGCGGCGGGAAAGCACACGGACGCGATTCCACCTCTCAAAAAATACACGGAAATGGAGCCCTCAGATCCGGGGGGCTTCTACCAGCTCGCCATCGCCTACGCCCGCGTCGGAAACAAGCAGGAGGCCGATCGCCTCATGGCGGTGCAAGCAGATCTCGAGAAAAATCGAACGCGCATGCAGCCCACGCCACCGGCGCTTTCACAGCCGCACTAGAAATACGAATCCAATCCGAGCGTTCCCCGTCGTGTTTGCTCGTTTTTGCTCATCGAAGCCGGTAGGCTACTTCCACTTGCCGTCTCCCTCAACGATGGTGATGTAGCGATCCACGGGAACATTGGTGAAACGCTCGGTTGTGCCGCCGGGCTGCGGCCATTTCACATCGAGCCAATCGATCTTGGTTCGCTGTCCGAGGCCTAGCACCAAGCGCGGGTCGTGAGCGGCCAGATACCCGCCACCGCCGAACTTGTAGCAATCCCGCTGAAAATCGCCAGCGCGGTAGGTGACCTTGGCCCCGATTGCGTCGATATTCGATTTCCGGCCGATGAGGCGAACTCCGAGCCAGTGGTTTTGCCGGCCGGCATTGTTTCGCAACAGAATAGGAGTGTTGTCGCCCAGGGCTACTAGAACATCCACTGATCCATCGTTGTCGAAGTCACCCGTTGCAAGAGCGCGCCCAGGGATCATTCTGGAAAAGATCGGCCCACTTTGGTGGCTCACATTCTCAAAACCACTGCCGGTGTTCCGGAATAGCAGCATGGGTTCTTCATATGTCACGCCAGAGACCATCTTGGCCACATTCAGTTCAGGATGGCCATTCGACAGGATGATGTCTGGATTGCCATCGTTGTCGTAGTCGAAAAATCTTACCCCCATGCCGCTGAGATTGAAGGTTTGCGAGGCGATGCCGCAGCGCGGGGCAGCATCGCTGAAAACCTCATTGCGATCATTGTGATATAGCGAAAACATTTCGTGATCGACGGTAGTGAGGAAAAGATCAATCCTTCCATCATGATCGTAATCGGCGGCATCGACTCCCATCCCCGAGCGGGTGTGACCAAAGGCGCTCAAACCCACCCCGGCAATCGCGCCAGTCTCTTCAAATCGCCCCTTGCCCCTGTTCATCCATAGAAAAGTTGGCTCGGTATCATTGCCAACAAAGAGGTCCATCCAGCCGTCGTTGTTAACGTCCGCAGCGACAACCCCCAATGCCTTTCCCAAGGATTGCGCAATACCTGTCTCCTTGCTGACATCGGTAAAGGTGCCATCGCCGTTATTGTGAAATAGCCATGAACTTGTCGACTTATAAACCGTGGGCCGGCAGTACCAGCGTTCGTTGATCAGTTTGTCTCCGCACCATATGCTCGTGTCGAGCTTCAAATACTGACAGACAAACAAGTCAAGCCGGCCATCGTTGTCGTAGTCGAACCAGGCAGCGCTCGTGCTCCAGCCTGGCGCAGCTACTCCCGCCTTCGCCGTGACATCGGTAAAGGTGCCATCACCGTTATTGTGATAGAGGATGCTGTGCGGGTACTGAGTGACGTAAAGATCCGGGAAACCATCTCCGTCATAGTCGCCCACCGCAACGCCCATCCCGTAAGCGTTTCCTTTCACACCGGCCCTCTCCGTGACATCGGTGAAAGTGCCGTCGCGGTTGTTGTGGTACAGAGCGTTGCGCAAGGGCTGTTTTGGGGTGTAGAAATCGCACGGCCCGCTGTTCACTAGGTAGATGTCCATCCAGCCGTCATTGTCGTAGTCAAGAAAAGCGCAGCCGGCACCCATAGTTTCCGGCTCAGCCATATTGGGAGAAAAACCTGCCACATGGGCCCATGTAATGCCGCTACTCGAGGGAGGAATCTCCTGAAAGCTCGGTAAGACATTGGCGGCACGAGGCTGTCCGGCCTGGTTTTGAAGAAAAACCGCTGGAGGGATGACGCTAATAAGCCCTGTCGAAGCGAGCGTCCTCAGAAACTTGCGCCGCGAAACCGCGTCCCATCCCTTTCCTTGAGCCTCGGACATGAGTCGAACCTTGTACTTAAGCTGGTATCAATTTTCTCAGAGGACCGGTCCCATTGGGGAGACCCAGGATGGTCACCTGTAACGACTCGCCCGGATCGCATGGCGCATCCTGAACGACCTGCTGCCAACAGAGTTCCGGTAAATAAATTGCTGGATTAGATGATCCACCGGTCGACTCTGGCCGAAACCAGGTCGAGCGAGTATAGGCAGCTGTCTAGTCTACCCCAACACAGTTTGATAGTAGTTCTGCTAGGCGCTGCCTGAATTTGAGGCGCCAGCAATCGCCTATTTCACTGTGTACCGTGCGCCGCTCCGGCGGGACCGAAAGGACTTTGTGCGATCCACGCGAACCCGGAGTGGGCGAAGGAGCTCGGAGCGCGAGGAGGCAGGGGAAACCGTCATGTACAGCCCGATACGCCAGCCGAACCCATGCGGGCACCGACCGACGCCGCCGAAGTGAGAATGGCACTCGCGAAGGTTATGGCCGACGTTCACAACCGCCAACTGGATACCAGGGTTGCGACCTGCGTTACGTACACTGCCTCAGCCTTGCTGAGGGCAATGGAACTCAGCGAACGTAGGGGCGGTTAGCGTCAACGCGGTCGAGCGACCCATGTTGAAAGTATAACTGTTGAAACCAGGCGTTCTCGCTCGTCAACCGCAAGCCAGTCGAATCAACTGCTGGTGGACTGGCGCTGCCTACGGGCCCAAATTATCCAGCAGCCAGATACTGCCCGAAATTTTCGACATGTTCAGCACAAGTTTGTCCTGGGTAAGCGAAAGATCAACAAAACCCATAACGCTGGGAACCATCAAGTCGGGGCCCTCAAAAAACGTAACCCGGAAGGGGTCCCCTACTACCTTTCCCTTGGTTGGATCGAAGCGAATTCCCCAAACGTTAAGGAAGCCGCCACGACTGGAGACGAAATAAAGCGTCTTCCCATCGGGGGCCCACCGGGGCTTGTCATCCCAATGCTTGCCATCGGTGATGCGAATCCATGGCCCGCCGGTCGCAGGCGTCACGTAGAGTGTCGATTCATTAAGTGTGGGCTGGCTCCTTATGGCTTCAAAGACAATCCATCGCCCGTCAGGAGAGAAGTGTGGCTGGTAGAGATGGTACGCGGGGTTGGAAATAATCTTTCGGGCGGGTTCCGAATTGGGCATTGGGGCTGCCGACCGCAGCCAAACTTCATGGGTCTGGTCTCCTTGTTGCGCTACCAAGAGCTGCTTACCATCTGAGGACCAATCGTACACATACATCTGCAGGCTGCTGGGCGCTGTAAGCGGCTCCTCGTCGCGGCTTTCGGCGGACCATACAAAAAGCCGTCTCTCCCGAGTCCCTGTCGTTTTAAGACGCCCATAAGCTAGACGCGTACCGTCGGGCGACCACTCCGGAGTATAACGCTGGTAGTCGTCAGCCGCGATCGGAGCCTCTCGCCCATCCACAAGCGACTTTTCCCACAGTTCCCACTTACCGGCGCGCGTTGCAGCAAAAGCGAGCTTCTTACCATCTCGTGTCAGCGTGGGTTGCCACGCCTCCATTCCGGGCGAGGTCACGGCTTGACCAGTGCCAGTCACCCGGCCACGGGTGGCGTCAAAAGGAAAGAGCCAAGCCTGAACCTGCTCCGATTCCACTGTAAAGGCAAGCCTTTTTCCGTCGGGCGAAAGCGCCAGTTCCGTGTCGAGCCCAGCACCGGTTGTGAGGCGCTCAATCGCGACGACACGTAGCGTCTCCGGATCGACCGTCATCTTCCACAGATTTCTGACTCCTCGAAATGTGCGCTCAAAACAGATTGCCCTTCCCGAAGGCATCCATGAGAACTTGAAATCCCTCCACAACTCGTCGTGGAGACTCAGCGATACTTCTGCGAGCTGTCCGAGAATTTGCGGGTCAATTTCCGACCTGACCTCCTTACCCCCTGCAGCTGATACAGTCCAAAAAGTGGGGACGGACCCGAAACCCCAGACCCAGACGGAGATTCTCTTGCCGTCCGGATGCCATGCGGCAGACTTCGTCGAGAACGGATGTTTGGCGAGGAATTCCGTCAATACCTCGCGGGGTTGGCTTCCGTCGAGACTCACCACATCGAATTGGTTCATGTCCGAAAGACGCGATTGATTTGTCTGGAACAGGATCTGCGAGCCATCCGGCGACCAACGAGGGTAGTATCCGAAAGATGCGATCTTTCTCTCCAATCCTGCACCGCCCAACGCCGGTATGATGAACAGACCACCTTCGCCGTTCTCTGATCGATAGGCAATATACTTCCCGTCGGGTGACCAGTCCGGCTGCCAATTATGTCCTGGCACATGGGTAATCTGCACAGGATCGCCACCGCTGACCTGCTGAACCCAGATGTCGAACTTGCCCCCACGGTTGGAACTGTAGGCAATGAAGCGGCCGTCCGGTGACCAAGTAGCGCTGATCTGCAGGCCATCGTCAAAAGTGATACGGGTAAGTGCCCGCTGTGGTGACGATGTTGGAGATTGCGAACGTTTATAAATGAAGAGTCCCGCAGTGGCCAGCAACACAAGGACGACAAACAGGATCGAGGTGCGGCGGGCCCACGGCATTCGCGATTCCTGCTGCACGCCCAAGCCACCAGGTAGGTCGGTAGTCTGGGCACCGTCAACGGGCGCGACAAAGCGGTAACCGCGCCGAGGAAGCGTCTCTACAAAACGCGGACTTTCCGCCGAGTCCCCCAGAACCTCGCGAATCTTGTTAATGGCCGTATTCAGGTTGTGGTCGACATCCACAAAAGTGTCAGGCCACAGCCGCTTCTGCAATTCGTCCCGGGTCACTACTTCACCTGGACACTCCAACAGGATGCTCAAGACCTGAAAGGGTTGGCCAGTAAGTTTCAGTTTCACCCCACCTTTGCGTAGTTCTCCCGCTGGAAGGTCAACTTCGAAGGTCCCAAACCGGACTATCCGAGGGGAATGAACAGCTTCTTCCACGGAGGTTCGCCTCAAGTTCCGCCAGTCTAGCACCTAATTATCAGTAGGCAAGTCTCCTCCCGACCTGCGTAAACCAGCCTTGGACATGTGGTCGGCTACTAGAAACCTCCCAACCGGTCTGCCTCATGACGACTTAACAAATGAGTAACTGATGTCATAACGAGGTCTGTCCCTTACTTTGTCCAGCACTCGGAAGAAGGTGAGACGTTGACGTCACCTGTATTAAACTTTCCGTTTATGGACGCGCTAGTGAAGGACGTACGATACGCCCTCCGAGGTCTGCGAAGGTCGCTTGTTTTCGCAGTGGTTGCGGTAATCACTCTGGCGCTTGGAATCGGCGCTAATACGGCAATGTTTAGCGTCATCGACGCCGTTCTTCTTCGACCGTTGCCTTATCCAAATTCCGACAGGCTCGTGCAGATTTACGAAACCGATACTTCGCGTGGAAGCAACAGAGGGCCGGTGTCACCTTCCAACTTCGCTGATTGGCAAAGGCAGGCAAGCGCGTTTCAGGAGATGGCGGCATATGAGTTCGACAGCTTCAGCTATCGTTCCGGCAAAGTAGCCGAGCGCATGTCGGGAGTGATGGTCACCGCCGACTTCTTCCGTGTGCTTGGCGTCGCGCCTGCGCTAGGCCGCGACTTTGAGCCAGGAGATAACGATCCGGCCAAATTTCGCTTTGCCATTCTGAGTTATGGTGCGTGGCAGCGGAGATTTGGCGGGGATCGGGAAGTCGTGGGTCGCGCGATGCTGATCAACGGCGAGCCTTACACAATCATCGGAATCATGCCGCCGAGTTTTGCCGCCTTCCCAAACCCCGGCACCGAAATATGGGTCTTGCCCGCCTTCGTATCGACGGATGGCAGCCGCGGTAGTCACCGCATGTTCGCTGTCGCACGCCTCAAGCCGGGTGTGTCCTTGCCGCAAGCTCAGTCACAGATGGATACGATCGCACAACGACTAGCGAAAGATTATCCAAACACCAACGCGTACAGCGGGGTTCGTTTGACCAGCTTGCATGATGAGATTGTTGGCCCTGCCCGATCCATGGTGATCCTGCTCGGTGTTGCAGTGGGCATCGTGCTCATTATTTCGTGTGCAAACCTTGCAAGTCTTCTCCTTGGCCGCGTCATGGCCCGTCAGCGAGAGCTTGCGATCCGTATGGCACTTGGCGCAAGCCGCGTTCGATTAGTGAAACAGGTGCTCACCGAGAGCATGCTCCTCGCGCTGGCCGGTGGTACGCTCGGCGTTGCAGTTGCCTATGGCGCGGTGCCGATGTTGGTGTCGACGTTTGGCCGCTTCATTCCGCGCACTCAGGCCGTGACCGTGAATGGCGCCGTACTTCTGTTTTCGGCGTTTGTCACTATTCTGTGTGGTTTCGTCTTCGGAATGACGCCGGCCTTCGCAACTTCCTCCCCGGACTTGTACAGCAGCGCTGGTCAACATTTTTCGACAACGCCAAAGACCCGAGCGACAGGCTTCTCACTACGCCGCGGCCTGGTGATTGTGGAGGTAGGGTTAGCGCTTGCCCTAATGATCGGTGCCGGAGTGTTGTTCAAGAGCATGTGGTTGCTCTATCGAGTCAATCCGGGCTTCGATCCGAATGGGCTCATGACATTTCGTATTCAGGCGCCGGCTGCTGAATACCCGACGGACAGCCAGCGAGTCCAGATGTTTCAAAACATTCTTCATCGTCTAGCAGTTCTTGCCGGGCGTGCAATCCGTGGGATCAGTCAATGATCTGCCGTTCAGCGGCTCGCGCTCGACCAGTTCTTTTGAGATAGCAAACATGGCCCACAGCGGCCTCAGCATGGATGCGGATCGCCGCACAGCT
>Ga0157375_10003910_pt1 | contig 12925 bp, 12 predicted proteins | sample M35metaG_FD_115311 | JGI IMG/M metagenome (GOLD analysis project Ga0157375, IMG submission 115311) | Miscanthus rhizosphere microbial communities from Kellogg Biological Station, Michigan, USA - M3-5 metaG | ecosystem: Host-associated > Plants > Roots > Rhizosphere > Soil | place: USA: Michigan...
GCGATTTGGCGGCGGTCGAGCGCGCAAAATGTTGTGTTGTCAGGGTCGGGGCGGCGATTCATCGGCCGGCATCCTACCAGCTACACATTCGAGAGCGCCTTGATGCAGTTCGAGAATCCGCGAAGAATCGGCTCGGGCGGGTCAGGTTCTTATCGCGAGAGATGATGGGCCTGGAAACGCTGCAGTTGACGGCGCCAATGCTGTTTCGCTCCATACTTTAGTGGTGCATATATATATTATGTCAAATACAAGGCATGCCATCAGTCGCCTTTGGCTCTCCCATTCGGATCAACTCCCCTCCAGGCCTTTTCCAAGCCGCCCGGTCCGTCCTGCAAGGTTGATCCGAGTCAAAAAGCCTTCGGCCTATTCTTGCGACCCTTGGCATCGGCGCCGCGGGTTCGCGGCGTGGCCCAAGAGAACTACCGTTGCGCCAGATGCCTTCCGAGCAAAACCACAGATCGATGTCAGCTGCGATTCCGGGTCCCACCAAGGACCTCCTGGACGCAATCTTTAGGGCCGCGCCGATTGCGCTGGTGCTCGTTGCACGACCAGGCACAATTGCGCTGGCCAATGAAGAGGCAGAACGGCTGTTCGGCTACCAGGCCGGCGAAATGGTTGGCCAGCCGATAGAACTGCTGGTGCCTGATCGGCTGCGGGCCAAGCATGTTGGCGACCGCTCGAAGTTTCTTTCCAGCCCACAGACGCGCCACATGGGTGTGTCGCGGGCACTGTTTGCCCTGCGCAAGGACGGCAGCGAAGTCCCGGTCGAAATCGCCCTGAAGTCATTGGAGACCCGCGGCGGCAACTTCGTCATGGCCGTGGTGGTCGACATCACCGAGCGCAGATACCTTGAGCGCCGTTTCGAAATGGCGATCGAGGCGGCTCCGATCGCGATGCTGATGCTCGATGCCGACGGACGCATGACCCTGGTCAATCGGCAAGCCGAAAAGTTGTACGGCTACTCGCGCGCGGAACTTCTCGGCCAACCAGTCGAAGTGCTCTTGCCGCCCGAGCACCGCCCTCGCGACTTGCGGCAACGCGAAGAGTTCTTCCGCGCGACCGCGCCGCAGCGCCTTGGCTCGCCATTGCGAGAACTCAGCGGTCTGCGCAAGGACGGCACGCAGTTTCCGATCGAAGTGGGATTGACACCGGTGGCCAGCGGTACGGGCGCGTTGAAGCTGGTCACGATCGTAGATGTCAGCGAATCCAGGCAGGCGGAGGCAGACAGGCGGCGCGCCAGTGAGGAACTGGAGCAACGCGTGCGCGAGCGCACTGCGGAACTGGCTCGTGCAAATCTCGAGAAGGAAGCCCTGCTCGCCAGCTTGCAGGCGAAAAGCCAGGAACTCGAGCGACTCAGCCGGGAGGATCCGCTCACGCGCCTGGCCAATCGCCGCGATTTCGACGAGCGGCTCGATCATGAGGTCAGGCGGGCCGCGCGGCTGGGCACGTCGCTGGCGATCGCCATGATCGACCTGGACTACTTCAAGCAGGTGAACGACCGGTATGGACACGCAATCGGCGATGCCGTGCTGCGCGAGGCAGCCAACCTCGTGCGTCAGGAATGCCGCGCGATCGACGTGATCGGACGCTACGGGGGCGAAGAGTTCGCGCTTGCCCTGCCCGGCTGCGACCTGTGGGCCGGCATTGCCGTGTGCGAACGCATCCGCAGGACGTTCGAGAGATTCGACTGGAACCGCATCGCGCCGGGTCTCAAGTTGACCGTCAGCGCTGGCGTGAGTTCATCGAGCGCGGACCTGGACGCAACGGCGCTGTTGCGCGCCGCGGATGCAAGCCTCTATGCCGCCAAGCGCATCGGGCGCAATCGCGTCCTGCCGGAACTCCCCGCTGTGGCGCCGACCTGAACATTCCTGGCGCGAGCGCATCCACGCAGAGAAAGCGCGGGCCAATCAGGCAAGGTATTGGCCACCGTTCAGCGAAAAAGTCGCGCCGGTGATGAAGTCGGAGTCGTCCCGAGCCAGAAAAGCGACCATCCGCGCGACGTCGTCTGGCTTGCCAAGCCTGCCGACCGGAATCGCGGCGATGATCGCCTTCAACACGTCCTCGCGCACGCCGGCAACCATGTCGGTATCGACATAGCCCGGCGCAACGCAATTGACCGTGATGCCGTTGCGCGCGCTTTCGAGCGCCAGTGCCTTGGTAAAACCGATCACGCCGGCCTTGGTGGCCGAATAATTGACCTGACCGAACTGCCCTTTCTGGCCGTTGATCGAGCCGATGTTGATGATGCGGCCGAAACGGCGCTCGCGCATACCGCCGATGACCTGGCGGCACATGTTGAACATCGAGCCAAGGTTCGTCGCCAGTACGCCGGACCATTGCTCGAGTGACATCTTGTGCAACTGGGCATCGCGGACGATGCCAGCATTGTTGACCAGCACGTCGATCGGACCGAGTTGCTGCTCGACCGTTGCGATTCCGCTCTCACAGGCGGCGAAGTCGCCGACATCCCACTTGAATACCGGAATCGAAGTCTCGGCCTTGAATGCCTGCGCGGCAGCATCGTTGCTCTGATAGACAGCTGCGACGCGAAATCCTTCATCGCGAAGCGCGACGCAAATCGCGTGACCGATTCCGCGGGTTCCGCCGGTAACGAGTGCGACTCGGGATGTCATGGTCGATCTCCCAATTGAGACAGGCAAGCTCTGCGGCGCAGGGGCCGAACCGGACAGTCCGCGTTTGCCGGCGCCCTGTTGCAATCGCGGCGATCATGAGCGTCGGATTGCGCGGCGACTTGACTTGCGTCAAGCGAGCATTCGAGTCGTCGCGCCGTCTCCGTCTGGCGGCGGCGCATGCAACTGCTCCTTGGATTGCTTCTCGATGGTCTTGTTCCCGGCCGAGAAGGCGAAAGAACAAGGCGATTCGCCCAGAGCTGACAAGGATCAAGAGCCCGTCGCGAGGTGCTTGCTAGCGTGGCGGCAACACTTCGATACGGCCTGTTCTCATGCTTCCCACCGCCACCAGCGGCGACGAAATTCTGCACACGATTCTGGCGACGTCGGGTCGCAGCCGTGCTGCCCGGCTCTGGCGGTGGGCTGCCGCCGGAGTGTTGTTCGCTCTCGTCGTGGCGGCCTACGTCGTCCTTCGTCCGGGGCACGAACAGCAGGCGCCGCTGTACAAGACAGAACTCGTGCAGCGCGGCGATCTGACCGTTACGGTGTCGGCAACAGGCAATGTCCAGCCGACCAACGAAGTGGATGTGGGCAGCGAGCTGTCGGGCATAATCGAGAGCGTGCTCGTCGAGGAAAACGACCGGGTCAAGCGCGGCCAGGTCCTAGCGCAACTCGATGTCTCGCGCTTGCGCGACCAAATCGCAAAGTCCCACGGCGCGCTGACCGCAGCGCAGGCCCTCGTCAGCCAGACGCAGGCCACCGTCAAGGAGAAGCGCGTCAACCTCGAGCGCCTGCAAGGGGTGGCGACTCGCAGCAATGGAGCCGTTTCCAAATCCGATATCGATGCGGCAGACGCAGGTCTGCAGCGCGCCGTTGCCGATGAAGCCAGCGCGCACGCTGCCGTGGTCCAGGCGAGCGCGACGTTGCGCTCCGACGAAACCAACCTCGCCAAGGCCTCCATCCGTTCGCCGATCGACGGCGTCGTGCTGGCTCGCAAGATCGAGCCGGGACAGACCGTCGCCGCCTCGCTGCAGGCGCCGGTGCTGTTCACGCTCGCCGAAAACCTGTCGCAGATGGAACTGCACGTCGATGTCGATGAAGCCGACGTCGGCCAGGTGCATGACGGTCAGGAGGCAACGTTCACGGTCGACGCCTATCCGAACCGCAAGTACCCCGCGCGGATCAGCCGCGTGGATTTCGGCTCGCAGGTCAAGGATGGTGTGGTTTCGTATCTGACAATCCTGTCGGTGAACAACGACGACCTTTCCCTGCGACCGGGAATGACCGTGACGGCGGAGATCACGGCAGCGCAGGTCCACGATGCCCTGCTTGTTCCTAGTGCGGCACTGCGCTTTTCGCCGGAATCGACGCCACAAGTTGCAGCGAAGTCCAGCGGCGGAATCGTGAGCCGGCTGCTGCCACGTTTCTCATCCGCACCTTCGCCGAAGTCAGCGGCCGCTCTATCAGGCGCCCAACGCGTCTGGGTGCTGCGCGACAATCGGCCGGTCGCGGTGTCCGTCTCGGCTGGAGTGACCGATGGCCGGCTCACGCAAATCACCGGCGGCGAGTTGCAGGCCGCGATGGCGGTCATCACCGAGCTTGCGAGCGCGGCGCAATGAGTCCGGCAGATTCCGGAATTACGGACACGCCGTTGATCGAACTTGCCGGCGTGACCAAGACCTACGGCACCGGCAGCGCCGCGTTGCAGGCACTGCGCGGAGTCGACCTGATCGTGCGCCAGGGCGAGTTCGTCGCAATCATGGGCCCCAGCGGTTCGGGAAAATCCACGGTCATGAACATCCTCGGATGCCTCGATGTTCCGACCACCGGCTCATATCTGTTTCGCGGCGTCCATGTCGAACAGCTGTCGCGCAATCAACGGGCGCTGCTGCGCCGGCATTATCTGGGTTTCGTATTCCAGGGCTACAACCTGCTCGCGCGCACCTCAGCGATCGAGAATGTCGAACTGCCCCTGCTCTATCGCGGCGAACCGGCCGCACGCCGGCATGTGGCCGCGCGCGAGGCGCTCGCCTCGGTCGGCTTGGCCGACTGGGAATCGCACACGCCTGGTGAACTCTCCGGCGGACAGCAGCAGCGCGCCGCGATCGCACGCGCGATCGTTACCCACCCGGCCGTCCTGCTTGCCGATGAGCCGACCGGCAATCTCGACACGCAACGCAGCCGCGAGATCATGGACCTGATCGTCGCGCTGAACCGCGATCGCGGCATCACGGTGCTCATGGTGACGCATGAACCGGACATGGCGGCCTACGCCAAGCGCATCGTGCGCTTCGTCGACGGCCGCGTCGACAGCGACGTTCTTAATGGAGAACGCGCCCACGGAGAGCAGGCATGATGGGCTGGAACGCATTCCTGCTGTCGCTGCGCGAAATCCTGCGCAACCTGATGCGGTCGTTCCTGACCGTGCTCGGCATCGTCATTGGCGTAGGCGCGGTCATCACGATGGTCACGCTCGGTAACGGCGCGACGCAGGCCGTGTCCGACCAGATTGCCAGCCTCGGCAGCAACATGCTGATCGTGCGGCCCGGACAGCGCCTCGGCGCGGGACGCGACAGTGCTGGCGCCCCGCAGTTCAAGATGGCCGACGTGCGGGCGATCGCCGAGCAGGTCGGCTCGCTGCAGGCGGTTGCGCCCGCGGTCGCTCGAAGCGTTACCGTCGTGCACCTTGCCAACAACTGGTCGACGATGATTGGCGGAAGCACCGACGAATACTTTGTTGCGCGCAACTGGCAGCCTGCGGTCGGCCGCGTTTTCACCGAAGCCGAGGAGCGCGCCGGCAAGGCGGTGTGCATCATCGGCGAAACCGTTCGGCGCGAACTGTTCGGCCGCGAGAACCCAATTGGCGGCGCGATTCGCATCAAGCAGTTCTCGTGCGAAGTCATCGGGCTGCTGGCCGCGAAAGGCCAGGCGGCGATGGGCCAGGACCAGGACGACCTGATCCTGATGCCCTTGCGCACCGTGCAGCGCCGGTTGATCGGCAATCAGGATGTCAGCACCCTCCTGATCTCGGTCGCGGACGGCGCATCGATCGACCGCGTCAAGGCGCAGATCGAAGGCCTGATGCGCGAGCGCCGGCGCATCGGCGAAACCGAGGACGACAACTTCAACGTGCTCGACACGCGCCAGATCGCCGAAGCGCTGTCGAGCACGACGCGCGTGATGACCGTGCTGCTCGGGGCCGTCGCGGCCGTGAGCCTGCTCGTCGGCGGCATCGGCATCATGAACATCATGCTCGTGTCGGTCACCGAGCGCACGCGCGAAATCGGCATCCGTCTTGCCGTCGGCGCGCTCGAGCGCGAAGTGCTGCTGCAGTTCCTGATCGAGGCGGTCGTGCTGTCTTCGATCGGCGGCTTGATTGGCGTCGCCCTCGCTGCGATCGGGTCGCTCGCAGCGGCAAACGCGATGCAGGTGCCATTCCTGTTCGACGCCCGAATCAACATTCTTGCGTTCATGTTCTCGGCCGCGATCGGCGTGATCTTCGGTTTCTTTCCGGCGCGGCGCGCGGCGCGGCTCGATCCGATCGAAGCGCTGCGGCATGAGTGACCGGTATCGTGTCCGTTGCCAGCCCTGAGTCGCCAGCGCGCGGCTTCGTCGAACCCAACGCAGCCAACGCGCGGCCGAATGGCCTGAGCGCAGCCGAAGCAAGGCGTCGGCTCGAGCGCGACGGCTTCAACGAACTGCCGCGCGCCGACCATCGTTCGTTACTGCGCATCGTTGTCGAGGTGATGCGCGAGCCGATGTTCCTGCTGCTGAGTGCTGCCGCTGCGCTGTATCTGGTGCTCGGCGACGTGCAGGAAGCACTCGTGCTGTGTGCGTCGGTCGTGGTCGTTGTCGGCGTCACGGTGCGTCAGGCCGGCAAGTCGGAGCGCGCGCTCGAAGCGCTGCGCGACCTGTCGAGCCCGCGTGCGGCGGTCGTTCGCGACGGCAACCTCACGCGGATCGCCGCGCGCGAACTCGTCGTCGGCGACGTCATCGTGCTCGGCGAAGGCGACCGCATGCCGGCGGATGCGCGCGTTCTCGCGTGCCACGACTTGCGCGCGGACGAATCGCTGCTGACCGGCGAGTCGATGCCGGTCGGCAAGCGTGCCGGCGCCGAAGGCGAGTCCGCACCGGAAGCCGGCACGCCGGATTCCGCCTGGCTGTATTCGAGTACGCTCATTGTCGGTGGCCACGCGACCGCTGAGGTCACCGCGATCGGCACGCGTACGGCGGTCGGCCGGATCGGCCGCGCTCTCGGCGCGATCGTTGCCGAACGCAGCCCGATGCAACGCGAGGTCGATCGCGTCGTGATCCTGTTCGCCGCGATCGGGCTTGGTCTGTGCGGCGTCGTGACCATTCTGTATCTGGCATTGCGCGGCGGCTGGGTCGATGCACTCCTGACCGGCATCACGCTCGCGATCGCCAACATCCCGGAAGAGTTTCCGGTGGTGCTGACAATCTTCCTCGCGCTCGGCGCATGGCGTCTGGCGCGGCAACAAGTCCTGACGCGGCGCGCGCCAGCGATCGAAACACTTGGCGCGATCACGGTGTTGTGCGCGGACAAGACCGGCACGCTGACCGAAAACCGAATGACCGTCACGGCATTGCGCAGCGGCGCGAACCGGTGGACCGCAGCGCAGGTTCCCGATGCCAGCCCACCTGCCTTCGACGAACTGTTGCGCTACGCAGCACTCGCCAGCGAACTCACGCCATTCGATCCGATGGAAAAGGCCATTCTCGCCACACGCCCGGCATGGACGGATTCGCGCGATCGCTGGAAACTGGTCGAGGAATATCCGCTGACGCCCGAGTTGCTTGCACACACGCACGTCTGGCGCACCGAAGATCGTTTTGTCGTCGCCTGCAAGGGCGCGCCCGAGGCGGTCGCGGACCTGTGCGCCCTGGCCGGCGATGCTCGAACAGCCCTGCTCTCCGATGTTGCCGAACTTGCCCGTTCCGGCCTGCGGATCATCGCTGCAGCCAGATCGGAACATCCCCTCGGCGTCCACGGGATGGACGAACTGCCGATTTCGCAGCGCGGCTTTGCTTTCGAAATGCTCGGTCTGATCGGCCTGTCGGACCCGGTGCGCGCCGGTGTGCGTGAAGCGGTCGCCGATGCTGCGGCCGCGGGCGTGCGTACGGTCATGCTGACCGGAGACTATCCGGAGACTGCTCAAGCCGTGGCCGCGGCCGCCGGCCTCGACGATTCGGAGGCGCCGCTGACGGGTTCAGAGATCGCCGCGCTCGACGATGGCGCGCTGCGGAGGAGCGTGGCCAAACACAGTATTTTCGCGCGCGTCGTACCCGAGCAGAAACTGCGCCTGGTCGGTGCGCTCAAAGCCAACGGAGAAATCGTCGCCATGACCGGCGACGGAGTCAACGACGCGCCGGCCCTGCGCGCCGCACACGTCGGCATCGCGATGGGTGGCCGCGGCACCGATGTGGCGCGCGAAGCCGCGTCGATCGTGCTGCAGGACGACAACTTCGTTTCCATCGTGCGCGCGATTCGCCTCGGGCGTTCGATCTACGACAACATCGAACGGGCATTGCACTACATTCTAGCAGTGCACATTCCAGTGACCGGCCTCGCGCTTCTGCCCTTGCTCGTCGGCGGGCCGCTGGTGTTCTGGCCGATTCACATCGTCTTTCTGGAACTGGTGATCGACCCTGCGTGTGCCGTCGTGTTCGAACGCGAGCCCGCCCGCATCGACGTCATGCGCCGCCCGCCGCGTGATCCGCGCCAGCGCCTGTTCGGAACGCGCATGCTCGCGTCGAGCCTGATCGATGGCGCGGCGGCGTTGGCGGCGGCTGCGCTCGTCTATCTTTTTTCCTGGCGCGCAGTATTTCCGGACGGGCTGGTGGCCTCGCTGACTTTTGCCAGCGTCGTTACCGGGAATCTCGCGTTGATCGCCGTCAATCGCAGTGGCGATGGCCTGCGCGGAGCCCTGCGCCCGTCGAATGCGGCATTCTGGTGGATCATCGGGCTAGCCGTCCTGGCGTTGGCACTTAGCCTCTATGTGGCGCCGTTGGCACACTTTTTCCGCTTCGCCCGTCCACCCATCAGCCTGCTCCTCGCGGCGATCGCGGCGCCGCTCGTGTTGATCACGGCCGTGAGCGTTGCCAGGCACGTGGGCGCTCGCATCAAGCGGCGTTGATTTGTGTCAAGAGGCGAACGTCCAATCGCCGTACCTTCACAGCATCGACCGAAGCTCTCAACAACACCCGCAGCGCGGCCTGTGTGAATCTGCGTTCGGGATGGAGGCAGCAATGGCTAGCACCAACACCAATACGTGGATTCTCGTGGCCGACGGCGCGCGAGCGCGCTTGTTCGAAGCCGTATCGTCCGATAACGCGCTCAACGAACTGGCCTGCTTCGCCAACCCCGGAGGGCGTTCGCACGGACGCGATTTCACCACCGCCCGTGCACCCACGGTCAACGAAAGCGTCGGCGCGACGCGGCATTCGATCGAACCCCATACGACCTTGCGCGAGAAGACCACGGAGCGTTTTGCGCGCACGATCAAGGACGAACTCGAACGCGCCCGCAACGACCATCGTTACGCGCGCCTGGTGATTGTGGCGCCGCCGCGTTTTCTTGGCGCGCTGCACGGCACGTTCCCCAAGCCGTTGCGCGACTGCGTCGTCGCCGAAGTCAAACGCAACCTGACCGCGCTGCGCAGTTCGGACATCCGCGCCCACCTGCCCAGCCGCTTGTTCGCGAGTACGGACACTACAGGCTGAGATCATGTGTACTGGTGCGCGCGCCGCATGCTTGGCTGTTGGCCTGCTCATCTCGCTGGCCGCTGTCGCCGCGGGACCGGTGATTTCGCCCGAGGATCTTGCAGCCCGCTTGCAGCACGACCCGCCGCTCGTCCTCGACGTGCGCACGTCAGCGGAATTCCGGGATGGTCACATAGCCGGCGCGATCAATATCGCGCATGACGAGATCGCCGGCCACTGGCCGGCATTGAACGTCGCCCACGATGATGAAGTCATCGTCTATTGCGGCACGGGCCGCGGAGCGGGCCTTGCGCAGCAAGCGCTCGAGAAGCTCGGTTACACACGCACGCGCCTTCTCGAAGGCGGATTCGAGGCATGGAAGAAAGCAGGCTTGCCGGTCGTGAAGGAATCCGGCAACGCTACATCCGACCAAGGTTAGCCGCCGGATTCGCTGCTTCGCTTGCCTGCCACGCCACAACGATGGTGAGGCGCAGGCGGGCGATCAGGACTCAGATCTCGGGATCGCCGAAAGCGGCGATTCTCTGGCGCTCGCCGCCGGGTCTGCAGCGGACGACGATCGTGTGCAGACTCGCCTCCTCCGCTGCTTCCTTTGCTGCAGCCTTGGCATATTCGATCGCATCAAGTTGGGATTTCAACGTGCCCAGGACGTGCCGGTCGACAATGATCTGCCAGCCTTTCCGTGCCGCATCCGGCGCCCACACTTCGAATGAGATATCGGGATCTCTGCTCATGCGGTCCGAGATTGGGCCGGTGCGACCGAAAATCAATGATTTGACGCCTGGTTTCGTGTCTTTTTGCATTGCCATGTCCGCGACCGCGCGGCGGCCGCGAATCGACTCACGGATTTCTTTTGAAGGGTCGCCCGATTTCCGTGGGCCCGACGCCGCGCTAACGGTCAGACGGCTCCGGGATGCTCGCGCCGCTTCTGTACGAACTGCTGAAGCTGGCGGCGCAGGGCGTCGAAGGTTTCCGTCACCGCACGGTGCGGATCTTCGTGCGCCTGGTCCGGCGACTGAGCCTGGCCCGCTTCGAACTGCCTTCCCGGAAGCACGAGCCGTGCACGTACGACGTAACGATTGCCGTGGTGGTGCCGGTGCTCCGCGTGGTCGACAGTCACATGGCACGCCAGTATGCCCGGCGCGAACAACTCGAGCTTCTCGGCATGCCGGACGACGTCCGCGCACAATGCCGGCGACGTCTCCATGTCGCGAAATACGACGGTGGTTTCGAATGCCATGAAAATCCTCCCTCTGCGTTCCGTATGAAGCAATTGTGTCTCTTCATCAGCCACTACGGATTGACGCAGGTCAGAGCGGCGCGCGATTCACCTTGATGCAAATGCCAACGCGCCAACTTGATGCACATCTTCGTATTCATCACACTCGATTTGACACAGATCACTAAGGTGTTCCGCTGTTGGTCTACCCTGATTGGTGGTCCCGTGAGGGCCCGACTTGGCCCGCACGAGTTCTTGGGTGTCGCACTTCAAGGGTGCGAGCCTGAATTCCAGCCAGGAGAATTGCATGAATACGCTTACACGGTTCAATCCGTTCAAATCACTCTCACGCCTCGATCCGACTGCGGACTTCGAGGATCTGTTCCGCGGCTTCGGGCTGCGTCCGGCCTGGTCGAACTTCGAGGTCGTGCCGGAAATACGTCTCGATGTCACCGAAGACGACAAGGCTTACCGCGTCAAGGCCGAAATTCCCGGCGTCGACAAGAAAGACATCGACCTGTCGATCGACGGCAACCAGATTGCAATCAGCGCGGAAGTCAAGCGCGAATCGACGAAGAAGGAAGGCGAAAAAAACGTTTTCAGCGAACGGTATTATGGAAAAATGTACCGCTCCTTCTCGACCCCGACGGAAGTCGACGCGGCCAAAGCCGAAGCGCGCTATGACAGTGGCGTGCTGACGCTCACATTGCCGAAAAAGGGCAACGGTCAATCGCGCAAGATTGCGGTTAACTGACTGACTGTTCTGTCGCGAGCGCGCCGCGCAACGCGGGGCGCTCGCTGCGGCAGCCCGTGCGGACCATCCCTCATCGGCCTGCCTTGGGTCGAACGCGCCAGTTTGCGTCGCCTGCTTCAGCGCTCCAAGCGACAACCTGCGGCAGCAGCTTGTTCAGTGCGGTCTGGAATGCCGCGAACACTTCGGGCACGCCAGCTCCCGCGCTGGTTTCCTCGACGGCGAACGTCCGCGACGCGACGACTCGACCCGTGGAATTGTCCACCAGCTGCGCGTTCAGCCGGATCACGATGGTGGGAAATTTTGCGCCGCGATACTCCGCCTGGAAATCCTGCAAGTCCGACAGCAGCGCGAAATCTGCTCGCGGCACACTCGTCGGTACGCCAACACCGGAGAGCCTCACGGAATCGCGGAACGCCTGCAGCAGCAACTGCTGAATCAAGACTGGTGAAGCATCGCGCCAGCGTGCACCCTTGTAGGTCTGCAATTCACCCGCCGCCGGCATGACTGCGATGTGCGCCCCGTCCAGCGGGCTGATGGCGCGCGGCTCGGCAATGCCCAGTTCCCACGCGCGCGCGACCTGCGCCGAGGATTCGGCTGGCTGCGCGAGGATCGGCGCGTAGACCGTCAGGTCCTCGTGCTTGCCTACGAGCATCGAGCAGGCTGTCAGCGCCAAAGTGCCGAGCATCACGATCAATCTTGCGGGCGATTTCATTGCGGGACGAATTCCTTGGGTTGTTCGTGGCCGAGCAGATAAGCGGCCGGATCGTTCTGCAGGCGCGTGGTCACCTCACGCAGTGTCTTGAGCGTGGCGCGCAGTTCGGCCAGCGTCGGCCCGATCTGTGCCAGGCCTTCGCTGCTGAAATTGGCGATCGGCGTGCGGTTCTGCTCGAGGATCGCATTTGCGTTGTCGGTTGCACGCTGGGCGGAGTCCAGCCAGACATGCGCGGAACTGATCAACTGCCGTCCATGCTCGTTGACCAGTCGATCGGCGGAAACCGTGAGCGTGTCGATCTTGTTCAGCGTTCCTCGCAGTTGCGAACTGGCCGCTCCGAGCTGCGTGATCAACGTGCGCAGATCGGCGCGCTGATCGGCAATCGTTGCCGTTACCTGGTCGATGTGTTCCAGCGCATTTGCGACATGCTGCATGTTCTCCTCGGTCAGCATCCTGCTGACGCGGAGCAGCACTTCGTTGGCGCTGAGCGCCACGTCCTGCCCGGACGACATCAGGGACTGGAACGCCGATTCATCGGCGACGATGCGCGGCACGGTCTCGCCGCTCTTCGCGACGAGGCGCGGCGCGCCGGGCGTTCCGTCGGAGAGCTGGATGATCGCCACGCCGGTCATTCCGAGCAGAGCGAGCTTGGCCCGGGTATCGGTCTTGACCGGTGTATCGCCATTGAGACGTACGTGTGCGATGGCCTGGCGCGGGTCGTTTGGCGCCAGCGACAGCTTGCGCACCTCGCCGACCTGCACGCCGTTGTATTGGACCGCCCCGCCGACGGTCAAGCCGGTTACCGCCTCCTTGAATACGACATCGTAGTAGTCGTATTCCCTCTCCAGTGAGAGCTTTCCGATCCACAGCAC
>Ga0157375_10003916_pt1 | contig 12912 bp, 11 predicted proteins | sample M35metaG_FD_115311 | JGI IMG/M metagenome (GOLD analysis project Ga0157375, IMG submission 115311) | Miscanthus rhizosphere microbial communities from Kellogg Biological Station, Michigan, USA - M3-5 metaG | ecosystem: Host-associated > Plants > Roots > Rhizosphere > Soil | place: USA: Michigan...
GAGCTCGTGGCGATCCGAGTTCGAGTGCGAGTGGATCCGGACGCAGCGCGCGTGGACGATCGCTCCGCCCGCGCCCGACCGGACGAACGCGACCGCCTCGCGCATCGCGCGGAACGAGTCGAACACGTCGAGCCCGTCGGCGTGGATGATCTTCAGGTTGAGGAAGCCCGAGAAGTTGTCGGACGCGATCGGGTTCGCGGTCTGGTCGCTCTTCGGGACCGAGATCCCGTAGCCGTTGTCCTGGACGACGACGACGACCGGGAGCTTCTCCCGCGAGATCCCGTTGACGGCCTCGTAGAAGTAGCCCTCGGACTCCGACGACTCGCCGATCGAGCAGAAGACGATGGAGTCCTTCTTGTAGGTCTTGATCGCGCGCCCGAGGCCCGCCGCGTGCTGCGAGTGGTTCGAGACGCAGGAGGAGACGTTCTGGATCCCGATCGACGGCTTCGCGAAGTGGTTCGACATGTGCCGCCCGCCCGACGCGACGTCGGTCGCCTTGGACATCCCGTTCAGGAGGATCTCCTCGGCCGAGAGGCCCGCGGCCAGGCAGGTGGTCAGGTCACGGTAGTACGGGAAGAGGTAGTCCCGGCCCGGCCGGAACGTCATGCCGAGCGCGAGCTGGATGGCATCGTGACCCGCGCAGGGCGCGTGGTAGCTCCAGCCGAGCCCCTGCTTCAGGTAGTTCGGCGCCTTGTCGTCGAGCACGCGGCCGAGATGCATCACCGCGTACCATTTCCTGACTTCTTCGCGCGACACGCCTCCGATTCGGGTGTCGCGTCCGGCCTCGACGGCCTCCTGGGTTTCCACTGATCCTCCTGGGTCGCGGAAAGATTCGGCGCATTCTACCGGGAACCCGCCGGGGGAAATCCTAGCGCGCCTCGCCGGCGCGATCCGTATCGCGCCTCACCGGCGAGAACGCGCCGCGCCCCGGTCCGATTCCGGCGACCTTTCAGCGCGCCGTCCCGCGGCGCGACGCCTGCTATCATGCTCGTAATGTCGCCGCGCGTCGCTCGCGACCCGGTCGAGGGCCGGGAGGAAGCCATGCGCCGCGAGATGGTCGTCCGTTTCGTCGCCCCCCGCGGCGTCGACGACCCCCGGGTACTGGAGGTCATGTCCGAGGTACCGCGCCACCGCTTCGTCCCCGAGCCGCTGCGGGCGAGAGCCTACGGCGACCATTCGCTGCCGATCGGGTACGGCCAGACGATCTCGCAGCCCTACGTCGTCGGCCTGATGACGCAGAGGCTCGCCATCTCTCCCGAGCACAAGGTGCTCGAGGTCGGGTCGGGGTCCGGCTACCAGACGGCGATCCTCGCGCGGCTCGCGCGGAGCGTCTATTCGCTCGAGAGGATCGACGAACTGGCCCGCGGCGCGGCCGCCACGCTCGCCGCGCTGGGCTTCCACAACGTGTCCGTGAAGGCCTTCGACGGCACCTACGGTTACCCGGCCGCCGCCCCCTTCGACCGAATCCTGGTGACCGCCGGGACCGACGCCGTCCCCGAGCCGCTCCTCTCCCAGCTCGCCGTCGGTGGGCGCCTCGTCGCGCCCATCGGCCCTCCCGGGCGGCAGCGGCTCCGGGTGATCCGGCGCCGCAAGACCGACTACGCCCAGGAGGACGGCGGGGAGGATGTCACCTTCGTGCCGCTGCTCGGCCGTTTCGCCGGAGGCGGCGACGGCACCGGCGGCGAGAATGGAGGTGTCAAGGGAGGCGGAAGCGTGAGGGGCAGAATCGCATGACGGCGCGCCGGGCCGTTGTGAAGGGCCGGGTCCAGGGCGTCGGCTTCCGCTGGTTCGCGGAGCGGACGGCCCGGGAGCTCGGCGTCCGCGGCTGGGTGCGCAACCTCGACGACGGCAGCGTCGAGACCGTCGCCGAGGGGGACGACGAAGCGGTCGCCGCCTACCTCGCGCGCCTGGAGAGGGGTCCCCACGGGTCGCGGGTCGACGCCGTGGCGATCGAGGAGGCCTCCGAGACGGGCTTCCCCCGCTTCGACATCACGCGATGACGGACTTCCGCTCCTACATCCGGGACGTTCCGGACTTCCCGTCTCCCGGCATCCTGTTCCGCGACGTCACGCCGCTGCTCGCGGACGCGGAAGCGTTCGGGGCGGCCGTGCGCGCCATGGCCGAGCCCTTCCGGGCGGAGCCGCCGGCGAAGATCCTCGGGATCGAGGCGCGCGGGTTCCTCTTCGGCACCGCGCTGGCCCGGGAGCTGGGAGTCGGTATGGTCCCCGCGCGCAAGCCGGGCAAGCTGCCGCGGGCGACTCGGCGCGTCTTCTACGGGCTCGAGTACGGCAAGGACTCGCTGGAGGTCCACCAGGACGCCTTCGAGAGCGGGGAGCGCGTGCTCGTCGTCGACGACGTGCTCGCGACGGGCGGCACCGCCAACGCCGCCGCCGAGCTCGCGGAGCAGTCGGGCGCGAGCGTGATCGGCATCTCGGTGTTCATAGAGCTGGCCGCACTGGGCGGCCGCGGACGGCTCGGCGGCCGTCCGGCTCACGCCGTCCTGATGCTATGATTTAGTGCTTCCCACCTCATGGCCGGCGAACGCATTCTCATCGTCGACGACGACGAGGACGTGCTCCTCATCGTTCAGACCATCCTCGACAACGCGGGGTACGCGACGCTCACGGCCCGCAACGGCCGCGAGGGCGTAGAGAAGGCGCTCGAGCACCGTCCCTCCGCGATCCTCCTGGACGTGATGATGCCGGAGCTCTCTGGCTGGGAGGTCTGCACGACACTGAAGAGCGCGCCTGAGACGCGGCAGATCCCCATCGCGCTGCTCACCGTGAAGAGCGAGATCCGCGACCTGATCACCGGCATGCAGGTCGGAGCCGACGACTACATCACCAAGCCGTTCACCCGGAAGAAGCTCCTGTCCACCGTCGGCCGGCTCCTGGACGAGAAGCGGGACGCCTCGCCGGGCTTCCTGACGACCGAGAACGAGGACCTGCGCTTCCAGAATCTCCTCTTCGACGCGGTGACCGAGCTGCCGACGGTGCCAGTAATCATCGACGCGCTGCGCGACCGGCTCCTCGACAACCGGGAGATGGGAGTCCTCTACATCGACGTCGAGCAGTACAGCCACATCGAGGAGACGTACGGCTGGGAGGTCTTCGACGGGCTGCTCCGCCACACCGCGCGGACGCTGAAGCGGATGGCGGGCACCGTCTTCGCGACGGAGGACTTCATCGCCGTCAACCGCGCCGGCGGCTCCGACTTCTACGTCTTCGCCAGCCTCGAGAACGGCGACGAGGCGCTCACGCGCCTCCAGCGCAAGGCGCGGCAGGTCGAGGAGTCGCTGCGAGGATCTCTCGACGAGGCGTTCGGCACCCGAATCCACAAGCGCATCGGGGTCTTCGTCGGGCACGCCATGCTCCGCCCGAACCCGCAGATGCGGGTCGAGCGGCTCGTCTATCGCGCTCTTCGCCACGCGATCGCCGTCGCGACCACGAAGGAGGAGGAGCGGCAGACCGTCCTGCGGGAGAGCTTCCGGGAGATCCTGCGGACCCGCGGCATCCGGACCGTCTACCAGCCGATCTTCCGCCTCGACAGCCTCGACGTCTTCGGCCACGAGGCGCTCACGCGCGGTCCCGCCGACACGGCCTTCGAGAGTCCCGAGCTGCTCTTCCAGTTCGCGGGCGAGAACGAGTCGACCTGGGAGCTCGAGAAGCTGTGCCTGAGCTCGTCCGCCTCGCACTACGCCGCCGAGGACGGGCGTCGTCTCTTCATCAACGTGGAGGCCGACGCGATCGCGGCGCTCGCGCGCGAGGGACCGCAGTCGGTCGCTTCGCTGTTCGGCCGGCCGCACCCCGTCGTCCTCGAGGTCACCGAGCGCTCGGCGATCCGCGACGTGCCGGTCTTCCGGAGCGCTCTCGCGCGGCTCCGGGAGCTCGGGTTCCAGATCGCGATCGACGACGCCGGTTCGGGGTACGCGTCGCTCCAGGCGATTGCCGAGCTTCGCCCCGACTTCATCAAGGTCGCGAACACGCTGATCACCGGCCTGCGCACCGATTCGATCAAGCGCGACGTCGTCGAGATGCTGGTCAACCTCTCGGGCCGCATCGAGGCGGTCTGCGTCGCCGAGGGAATCGAGACGCCGGAGGACCTCGAGGAATGCCGACGCCTCGGGATCCCCTACGGGCAGGGTTTCTACCTGGGCGTCCCCTCCGAGAAGGCGGCGGGTGCGGCCGCGCGCGAGTTCACGGGGCGAATTCGGACCGTCCAGACCTAGGACTCGGACGTGACGGGCTTCGAGACGGCCCCCCGGGGACCCTCCGGGAACCCTAGCCTGTTCGTGACCGTGGGATATGCTCCGGGAAAGGCGTCGCCTTCCGGCAGCCGATTCTCCGGCTGCCCCGTCGCGGCGCGAAGGAGTGCAACCCATGATGAAAGCCAAGATTGCCGCCCTCGCCGGGAGCGCGTTCCTCGTCGCGCTCGTCGCTTCGGCAGGGGACCAACCCTGCTCGATTCACGCGAAGAAGACCGCGTCGAAGTCCGAGCTCTCCGCGATGGCCAAGTGGACCGAGGCCGATGCGCGCGCTGCCGCCCTCAAGTCGCTGAACACGACCCCCGACAAGGCCACGGTGAAGAAGTCGGAGCTCGAGGTCGAGGACGGGTGCCTGGTGTACTCGTACGACATCGAGGTGATGGGCGACAGCAAGGGCAAGCACGAGATCGAGGTCGACGCCGGCAACGGACGGATCCTCTCGACCGACCACGACCGGCGCTGAGCCCCGACCGAGAGGTTCTTGCGATCCCGGTGGGCACGCGCGTCGTGTCCACCGGGTTCGGTTTTTTCGGCCAGACCCCGCTGACCGGCGCCGTTTTCGAGGCGCGGATCCCATCCGCGGCGTAGTCCATAGCCTCCCGCCACGGCGTCGTGCTCCTCGTCCCGTTTATTTCCCGGTTAGTTTCGCGTGGTACACGTCCCTGCGGCCGGCGGAGTCGGACCACGGAGGCGGATCGCGCATGGGCGGCAAGCCAACGGAACGGTCCTGGCAGTAGACCAGCAGGACCGCCGACGAGGCGGGCTCGGAGGAGGGAAGGAGCCACGATGACGACGGACGGGACACTGGCGCGCCCGTTGCTCCGACGTCTTCCGCCGATGCGAGCCCCGGTCGTCGCCGCCGTCGCGTTCCTGGCTCTGAGCGCGGTGCTTACCGCCGACGAGCGCGCGGCCACCGTGGAGGAGGCGCCCTGCCACGAGGATTGGACGGCCGGGCCGGGGGAGGCTCTCGCCGGCGGCCTGATCGTCGAGCAGGCGGCCCTCTCCGACGCCCAGGAGGCTGCCGAATCGGACGAAACGGCGGAGAAGCCGCCGGGCCTGCTCAAGATGGCGCTCGACGATGCCGTGCACGTCCTGTCCGCGCCGATCCACTGGAGCGCGCACGAGTGGGTTCTCGCCGCGGCGTCGATCGGTACGATCGCCGCCCTGGGGGAGCTCGGGGACGTGCATCTGCGGGAGGCCGTCCTCAAGAACAAGAGCGGCACGCTCGACGACCTGACGAAGGTGGTCGAGCCGTTCGGGTCCGAGTACGGGTGGGCCGTCGTGGGCGCCTACGGCATCGTCGGTTTCGTCTTCAAGGACCGCGATGCCCAGGAGATCGCGTTCGACGCCGCGATGGCGGGACTTCTCTCGGGCGGCATCACCGACGGCCTGAAGGTCATCGTCGGGCGGGCGCGGCCCGGCGAGGATCTCGGCGCCGCGCACTTCGACCCGTTCGGCGGCGACAAGTCGTTCCCGTCCGGCCACGCGACGACCGCCTTTGCGATCGGATCCGTCATCGCGGCCCACTCGGACCAGGCTTGGGTCAAGGTCTCGGCGTACTCGATCGCGAGCCTCGTCGCGTTCTCCCGCGTGTACCACGACGCGCACTGGACCTCGGACGTCGCGGCCGGCGCCCTCATCGGCACCGTCGTCGGCGAGACGGTGGTTCGCTTCAACCGTACGCTCCGAGCGCGGGGAGCGAAGGTCGCCGCTTACGCGGCGCCGATCTACGGCGACGGACGTCGCGGCGCGATGCTGGTCCTCGTGTTCTGAGGTTTCGGACTCGCGCTCACTCGATTCGGGCAGCGCGGGAGGAGGAGGAAACGGATCATGCAACTCGGAATTCTGCTTCGGAGGCTCGGACTCCCGGCGCTCGGTGTGCTCCTCGCCGTCGCGGCCGCGCCGACCACCGCGGCGACGCAGTACGACGTGACGCAGGTGCCCATCCCCGGCGCCACCCCGGCCGGCGTCACCATGGACTACATCGCGTTCGATCCGGCGACGCACTTCGTGTGGGCCCCTGCCGGCAACACGGGAACGGTCGCGGTCGTCGACTCCGCCAGCGGGTCGGTGAAGTCGATTGCCGGATTCCCCACCGCCGAGATGGGCTCGGGGGACCGCAAGCGAGTCGTCGGCCCGAGCTCGGTGACGATCGCCGACAAGACCGTCTACGTGGGCAACCGCGCCGACTCGTCCGTGTGCGCGTTCGACCCCCGGTCCTTCGCCAGGGGCGCGTGTCACAAGCTCGACGCGATGCCCGACGGCCTGGCCTGGGTCGCCTCCCGCGGGGAGGTCTGGGTGACGACCCCGCGCGACAAGTCGATCCGGATCCTCGACGGCGCGACCCTGGAGGAGAAGGCGAAGCTCAGCTTCGACGGCCAGCCGGAGGGCTTCGCCGTCGACGGCAAGCGCGGCCGCTTCTACACCAATCTCGAGGACAAGGACGTGACCCTCGCGATCGACCTGGCGTCGCACAAGACGGTGGCCACCTGGAAGGCGGGCTGCGGAGAGGACGGCCCGCACGGCCTGCGCGTCGACGCGGACGCCGGCCAGCTGTTCGTGGCGTGCAGCGCGCGCGCCGAGGTCCTCGACGTCGGGCATGACGGAGAAGTCCTCTCCTCGATCGACACGGGAGACGGCGTCGACGACATCGACTACGCGGCCGCGACGCACCTTCTCTACGTCGGAGCGGCGCGCGCGGCCAGGCTCACGGTGGCGCGCGTCGACTCCGCGGGCAAGCTCACGCTGGAGGCCGACGTCCCCACCCACGCCGGCGCGCGCAACCCCGCCGTCACGGACAGGGGCGTCGTCTACCTGGCCCACTCGAGCATGGGGGGGCTCACGGATCTCGTGGTGGTCACTCCGAAGAAGTAGGGGAGGTGAGGAGCGCGTCGGCAAATGCGCGTGACGGGAGGCTCCGGCACTCGCTGGACAGCTCCCGTGCCTCTCGCGCTCGCCGCTGCCGCGCTGTACCTGGGCCTCGCGGGCAGTCCCGCGCTGGTCGACGATGACATCGACGCCGCGCACGCGCTGGTCGCGCGCGAGATTCTGCAGCGCCATGACTATGTCGTCATGTACCAGGACGGGATCCGCTATCTGATCCGCCCGCCGCTTCACTTCTGGCTGGTCGCCGCGAGCTATGCCGCGTTCGGGGAAACCGAGTTTGCCACCCGGCTTCCGGTCGCCGTCGCGATGGTCGGGCTCGTCCTCCTCACGTTCGAGCTGGGCCGGAAGTTCTTCGGCCAACGCGCGGGGATCTACTCGGCGCTCGCCGTGGGAACGAGCGCCGGGATGTACGTCTTTACCCGGACCGTGATCCCGGAGGCGATCTATGCCCTCGAGCTGACGGCAGTCTTCTATTTCTTCCTCCGTGCCTGGACGGGCGACATGGATCCCCGGATCGGCTTCCCGGCAGCCGCCGCGGCGTGCGCACTCGCCGTCCTGACGCGGGGACCCATCGGCGTGCTCTTCCCGGGCGCCGCGGTCGTCGCATTCCTCACGGCGACCGGCTCCTGGTGCCGCTGGAGGGTGCTCCACCTGCCGCTCAGCGCCGCCGTCTTCCTGGCCATCGCCGCGCCCTGGCACGTCCTCGCGGCGCGACGCGCGCCGGGATTCCTGTGGGCTTACTTCGTCAACGAGCACGTCAACCGAGCGCTCGGCACCCGCCGCCCGCACGACTACAGCGCCGTGCCCCTGTGGCTCTGGCTGGTCGAGCACTTCCTCTGGCTGTTTCCGTGGAGCGCGTTCGCCTTCCTTCTGCCGCGCGTGATTCCTCCTACGCGGACCTGGCGCCGCCCGCCGGACGCGAGTGCGCAGGCCCGCCTCCTGCTGTTCTGCTGGGCGGCGGTGATCCTGGGATTCTTCGCGGTCGAGAGCGGATCACGCATGGAGTACTACAGCTTCGGCGCGTGGCCTGCGCTCGCACTTCTGATCGGCGCGGCGATGTCCGACGCGGAGACCTCGCGCCCCCGCTCTCTCGTCCGAGCGCAGCGCGCGCTGGCCGCTCTGGCAGCCGTGTACGCGCTTGCCGCCGTGTGGTTCCTCCGCATGGAACGGGCCGGCGGGAACGGCGACATCACGTCGGACCTTCGCACGCACGGCGCGGACTTCTACAAGTCGTCCATGGCGCGCGTCGGCGACCTGACGCCCGACGCTCTCGCGCGGCTCAGCGTGCCGATCGCCGTCGCCGCGGTCTCGCTCGCGGCCGGCTTCGTGGGCGCGTGGCTGCTCCGCGAGCGGAAGAGGCACGTTGCCTCGTCCGTGCTGCTCGCGGCGGGAATGTGCGGGGCGTTCGTCGCGGCCAACCTCGCCTACCGTGCGCTCGAGCCGTCGCTCTCTTCCCGGGAGCTCGCCCGCGCGATCTGCAGGCCGCCCATGCCGGACGATGAGATCGTCCTGTACGGCGACATCCGCGTCGCGCCCGGAATCGCGTTCTACTGCCGGCGCCGCGTGCTGCTCTACGGCGCCGCCGAGAGCAACCTCGAGTTCGGCTCCCGATTCCCCGACGCGCCTCGGACCTTCCTCGCCGACTCGGACTTCCTTCCGCTCTGGAACGGGCCCGGGCGCGTGCTCCTCGTCGTTTCGGCGGACAGGGACCGCGAGGCCATCGGCAAGCTGCCGGCCGGCTCGGCCCGCGTGCTCGCGCGCTCCGGCGACAAGACGGTCTACGAAAACCGGCCCGTCGAGCCCTGATGCTTCTCCTGCGCGTGCGCCGGGGGCGGCGGGACCAACGGAAATTCCGCGATGAACGTGTTGCCCGACGGCGCGCGGGGCTCAATCCGGATCGCCCCCCCATGCAGCCCAACGGCCCACCGCGCGATCGCCAGTCCCAGTCCGCTGCCGGACGCGACGTCGCCGCGCCCGTCCTTCGAACGGTAGAACCTCTCGAAGACTCTCTCCCGGTCCTCCACGGAGAGGGTCGAGGCCTCGTCGAGCACGCGTACCTCGACGCGGCCGTCCTCCCGATTGGCCACGATGCCGATCCGCGCCGGTGTGCGGGAGAACTTGATCGCATTCTCGACGAGGTTCACGAGAATCTGTCGCAGCAGCCGCTCGTCGCCGCGATACTCCAGCCCGGCGGGGGCCTCCACCTCGAGCGTCGTATCCCGGCTGGCGGCCAGCGCCCGCAACGAGCGGGCCACCTCGTGCACGAGCTCCGTGAGGTCCACCAGGCGCCTCTCGAGCGGATGCTCCAGCGTCTCGCCCTCGGCGAGGAGAGTGAGATCGCTGACGAGGCGCGACAGCCGCGCGCTCTCGGCCGCGATCGCCGCGAGCGCCTCACGGCTCTCCTCGAGGGTGCGGTCCGCGGAGAGCGAGAGCTCGGCCTCGGTCCGGACGATGGCGACGGGCGTCTTGAGCTCGTGCGCGGCGTCCGCGATGAACGACCGCGTCCGGTTCTGGGACTGCTCGATGCGGTCCAGCAGGAGGTTGAAGCTCTCTCCGAGGCGGCCGAGCTCATCCGTCCGGTTGGAGATGGCGAGCCGGGCTCCGGGCGTCGATGGCGACGCGGCCATCGCCGCGGCCTGTCCCGTGAAGACTTCGATCGGACGCAGCGCACGCCTCGCGACCCAGTAGCCTCCGGCGAGCGCGAGCGCGAGGCCCGCGAGGCCGTACTCGAACAGCAGCAGGCGGATCCGAGCGAGCGTCTGGTCAACGAGCGCCGTGTGGTCGGCGACGCAGAAGGTGGCCCGCCGCCCGTCCCCCACCGGGATCGTCCGAATGACGCCTCGCAGTCCCGGCGCCAGCGGGAGGAAAAGCGTGCGGCCGTCCGGCGGAGCGGCCAGGCCCTGCCACTCCGAAGCTCCGATCGCCGGGTCGACCTGTGCCTCCCCGACCTGCTGCAGCCGCGCCAGCGGCGTCTCCGCGGCCTCGCCCGACCGAATCTCGGCGTACAGACGGTTGAGGCGGAAGTCACCGAGGGACTCGTCGGCGGCGGTGCGCAGCGCATCGAGGCCGGCCTTCCCGCCCGCCCGGGACTCGCGCAGCTCCTCGCGGAAAGCGTTCTGCAGGGTGTCGAGGTTGTCCTGGAGGTCGAGGTCGAACGCCTTCATCGCGGCGGCCCGATAGGGAAGGTACGTCGCGACGGAGAAGAGGATCACGATGGCGCACACTGCCGTCCCGTACCAGAGCGTGAGGCGCCAACGAATCGCCAGACCCGTCAGTCGGGCCCCCGCCGCAGGTCCTCCACGAAGTAGCCCTCCCCGCGCCGGGTCGTCAGGAACGAGGGCTCGCCGGGGCGCGAGGACGCGTCGATCTTCTGACGGAGACGGCCGACGTACACCTCGATGAGGTTCGAGAAGGGATCGAAGTGCTCGTCCCAGACGTGCTCGGCGATCTCGTGCCGGGTCACGATGCGGCCCCGGTTGAGAAGGATGTACTCGAGCAGCGAATACTCCTTTCCCGTGAGCTCGACGACCCGGCCCCGAACCTCGACCGAGCGCTTGCCGCGATCGAGACGGATGTCGCCGACCGTGAGGGTAATCTGCGTCGGGAGAGACCGGCGACGAAGCAGCGCGCCGACCCGGGCGCGCAGCTCCTCGACCGCGAACGGCTTGGCCAGATAGTCGTCGGCGCCCTCGTTCAGCCCGCGTACGCGGTCCGCGATCTCGGATCGAGCCGAGAGCATCAATATCGGCAACGTCGACTCGCTCCTTCGGACCGAGCGGCAGACGGCGAACCCGTCGATGCCCTCCAGGAGAATGTCGAGGATCATCAAGTCGTACGTTCCGTACGCCGCGTGGTCGACGGCTTCGCCCCCGTCGCCAACGACGTCGACCGCATAACCTGACTCGCGGAGAGCTCGGGAGAGCAGGCCCGCCATCCGTGTGTCGTCCTCGACGACCAGGATCCGCATCGCGAAAAAATCATACCGCTCCCGTTGCGATCCGCGCGCAACTTCCGCGTGCCCGCCGTTTATCGCCCGTTCATTTTCGAAACGTAGACTCCGATCGCTCCGCACTCCTGCGGTGCGCCGCCGGCGGCGGTCGATAGGACGCGGGTGTCATCGATGCGATCTTGGATCGGCTCCGAGGACCACAAGGCGGCGTTCTGCCGGGCGTTCGTCGATACGCACAAGCGGTTCGAACCGGACTCGATCTGCTGGCCGGAGCTCGACCCGCAGAGTCTTTCCCGGCTGAAGTCCCTTCCGATCTGGAACGAGGCGGTCCGCACGGAGGCCGCGACCGCGCTCGAAGTGCAATCCCTCGGCCGAGTCGAGCCGGACCCGCTCCTGGCGGAGGCGATCTCCCTTCAGGGTTATGAGGAGGGCCGTCACGCGGCTCTTCTCTCGCTCCTCACGCGGCACTACGGCATCGCCGTGGAGCCATTCGAGACGCCAGCTCCGCCGGTGGATCCGAAGTGGGCGTTCGTCCGTACGGGCTACGGAGAGTGCATCGACTCCTTCTTCGCCTTCGGGCTCTTCGCCGTGGGCGTGCGGTCGGGCTACTTCCCCGTTGCCCTGACGGACATCTTCGACCCGATCCTGCAGGAGGAGGCCCGACACGTCCTCTTCATCGTGAACTGGGCGGCGTACCTGCGGGCGCGCATCCGGCCCGCCGCCAGGCCCCTCTTCGACGCGCGCCGTGCGTGGACGGTCGCGGGGCTGCTCGCAGACCACGTGCGTCAGGCGATTCGCTTCCGGTCCGGCGGCTCGCAGGAGGGTTTCACGATGGCGACACACTCCGAGGTCGGCGGCCTCTCGGCGAGGTCCTTCCTGACGCTCTGCCTGGAGGAGAACGACCGGCGGCTCGCCCTCTACGATCCGCGGCTGCTCCGTCCGTCTCTCGTCGCTCCTCTCGTCCGCACCGCCGTCCGGTTCATTCCGAGCTCACGGGGCGCCCCTGCCGCCGAGCGTTCCATCGGCGTGTGATGCGACGCCGCAGCGATCCATGACCACGTTGAAGACGCTCTTCCTGAGCCCGCCGTCGTATGCGGGTTTCGACGGGGGAGCGGGCTCTCGTTACCAGGCGAAGCGGGAGATCCGCTCGTTCTGGTATCCGACCTGGCTCGCGCAGGTGGCGGCGCTCGTGCCGGGGAGCCGGCTCGTCGACGCGCCTGCCCGCGGTCTCGACCTCTCGGACGTCCTCCCGCTCGCGGCGGAGTACGAGCTCGCCGTCCTCCACACGAGCACGCCCTCGTTCCCCTACGACGTACGCGTCGCGGAGGCCCTCAAGGCGGCCAATCCGCGCCTGCGGATCGGTTTCGTGGGAGCGCACGTGGCCGTCTCTCCCGAGCCCTCGCTCCGCGCCTCGGATGCCGTCGAGTTCGTCGCGCGCAACGAGTTCGACTTCACGATCCGGGAGGTTGCGGAGGGCCGGCCCCTGGAGACGATCGACGGACTGAGCTTCCGCTCGGGCGAACGCCTCGTCCACAACCGCGAGCGCGCCACCCTCGAGGACATGGACCGGCTCCCGTTCGTCAGCGAGGTGTACGCGCGCGACCTGGTCATCGAGGACTACTTCATCGGCTACCTGCTCCACCCCTACGTGTCGCTCTACACGGGGCGCGGCTGCAGATCCCGCTGCACGTTCTGCCTGTGGCCGCAGACGGTCGGCGGCCACCGCTATCGCACGCGCAGCGTCGCGCACGTCGCCGCCGAGATCCGCTTCGCAAAGCAGGTGTTCCCGCAGGTCCGCGAGTACTTCTTCGAC
>Ga0157375_10003919_pt1 | contig 12910 bp, 10 predicted proteins | sample M35metaG_FD_115311 | JGI IMG/M metagenome (GOLD analysis project Ga0157375, IMG submission 115311) | Miscanthus rhizosphere microbial communities from Kellogg Biological Station, Michigan, USA - M3-5 metaG | ecosystem: Host-associated > Plants > Roots > Rhizosphere > Soil | place: USA: Michigan...
AAAAACTCTCGCCGCCGCATCCCCACCCCCGGCTCACGATAGGCATCGTAGCGGCTCAGGCACAGACATTGAAAGACCCAGGCAATGTCCGCTTTGGGTCAAAAGCAGACATGTGCGCCGCAAAATGCGATGTCCGCTTTACCCCTAATAGCGACCGCGAAAGCAGACATCCGCAAACGGTCATGTCCGCTTTGCCTCCGAAAGCGGACATGTGCGGTGCAAAGAGAGATGTCCGCTAAGGGCCAAAAGCGGACATCACAATCAAACGCCTAGCGCAGTAATGCCTGAGCGTCGTCCCATAATCTTCGGACGAGATCTCCTGCAGGTTCTGCTCGTGTCATGGCGGCTGATTGGCCGGCCCAGGCCCAAATGCCCTCAAGGTCATTGGCTTTCATGGATGCTTCGCGCATAGACCGCGTAAGACCCCACTGTACTGGATACGGGGCTGGAGACGGGGCGCCGGGGGCCGTCGTGGCACGGACGTAAGAAGTTGCAATGCTGCGGCCCGGGCGCCCCGAGAACCATCGCGTAATCACAGTCTCTTCCGGAAGCGTGCGGCCAATTGCATCTCCCCACGCGCTCGGAATTTTGGCCTCGGGGCACCGCAGCAGCGCCGTGCCAACTTGCACCGCAGAGGCGCCCAACAGAAGGGCTGCGGCGAGCCCGCGCCCATCGGCAATTCCTCCCGCCGCCACTAGGGGGACTTTCACCACGTCCGCAACGGCAGGGAGTAAACTGAAAAGGCCGACCAAACTTCCTTCTGCCTTCGTGGCATCAAAGGTGCCGCGATGTCCTCCTGCCTCCATTCCCTGGACGATGATGACATCGGCACCGGCATGTTCGGCTGCCTTTGCCTCAGTGACGGTCGTCGCGGTTGCGAACCACTTGATGCCTTTCGCCTTCATGCGCGACACGAAGTGATCCGGGTAAAGTCCCATGATCGATGAAATGATCGGTGACCCCGCCTCCAGCAAGGCCTCGCACTGCGCGGTAAAGTTCGGCAGCGTGAAATCACCAGCCTCGCGAGGGACTTCAGGGCCCCAATTTTCCAGAAAGCGCCGGACAACATCCTCGGCAGCCACGTCGCGTTTGGGAGTAGGATCAGGGATCCAGAGATTGAGTTGAAACGCGCCGTTGCTGCCCGCCCGCACGTCCGACGCCCAAGCCTTGATCGCATCGGGTTGCATTCCCACCCCGCCGCAGCCCGCCAATCCGCCGGCATTGGCGACCGCAATCGCCAGCGAGGCTGGGGAAGCGTTCCCCATTGGCGCCATCAAGACAGGAACGCGGATATTGAATGCTTCGCAAAACGCGCTAGCGCGCGCGAGGGCCGGATGATCGGACATGCTGTCCAGATTTACACAAAACCGAGTGCCAAAGACTAATAAATGGCGGTTGTCCAAATGTTCGCTTTGGATCAAATGCAGACAGGTGCGCTGCAAACCATCGGCATGTAAAAGCCAAAAAGCGTATGATGAGGTTGCCCGGCGGATATGAGGTACTTTCGTGCTGCCATCCACGCGATACGCCAAAAGCGGCGATATCCACGTCGCATACCAGGTTTTTGGCAACGGTGAGATTGACCTCGTCTTCTTTCCCGGATTCGTTTCTAACATCGAGATTTACTGGGAAGAGCCACATTTCGCCCGTTGGCTCCGCAAACTTGCATCGTTCTCGCGCGTCATCACATTCGACAAACGGGGCACTGGCCTTTCGGATCGTCTCGAAATCCTGCCCACCATGGATGAACGAATGGACGACGTGAGAGCGGTCATGGATGCGGCAGGTTCTGAACGCGCAGCGGTCTTTGGACTATCGGAAGGTGGTTCGCTCGCAACGCTTTTTGCCGCCCACTATCCCGAACGCTGTCGCGCGCTCGTGCTGTGGGGCGCCTTTGCCAAATTCAGCTCGTGGTTTGCGACCGACGAGAAACTTAAACGGTTCTTTGAGTACGTAGAGAAAGGTTGGGGAACGGGAGCAAATATTGGCGTGTGGGCTCCTACAATGAAGGATGACCCCGCATTTCGTGAATGGTTCGCAAAGCGGGAACGCGCAAGTGCTAGCCCGTCAGCCGTCGCAGCCCTAATGCGAATGAACGAGATGATCGATATTTCTGGAATTTTGCCATACGTCCACGTTCCAACGCTGGTCGTCCATCGAACGGACGATCCGGTGGTGAACATCGAGGGCGGCCGGCAATTGGCCAGTAACATCCCGAACGCCCGGTTGTTAGAATTGCCCGGGATCAATCACTTCCCATTCCTCGGCGATGACTCCGACGAAGTCACAAATGAAGTTGCTGAATTCCTGACTGGCGTAAAGCCGCCCGTAGGTGGCGAGCGTGTACTGTCGACCGTGCTTCTCACCGATATCGTGGACTCCACCAAGCGGGCGGAAGCTTTGGGCGACAGGCGTTGGCGCGAATTGCTCGATGCGCATAATGATTTGTTTCGCCGAGAATTGGCGCGATACCGGGGAAGAGAGGTCAAGACGACCGGGGATGGTTTTCTGGCGACCTTTGACGGCCCTGGCCGAGCGATCCATTGCGCCTTGTCTTTGATTGCGGCGGTCAGGCCTCTGGGTATGGAAATCCGCGCCGGACTGCATACCGGTGAGGTCGAACTCGTAAAGAATGATGTGCGCGGTATCGCCGTGCATGTTGCCGCGCGGGTCGCATCGCTGGCCCAAGCCGGAGAGTGCCTCGTGTCCCGAACTGTGAAGGATCTGGTCGCCGGCGCGGATATTCATTTTTCCGAGCGCGGCAAACGTGATCTTAAGGGCCTTGCCGAACCGATCGACCTGTATGCCGCAGCCGCCCGTGGCCCATAACGCCCCTTCTGATGTCCGCTTTGGGTCAGAAGCAGACATGTGCAGTGCAACACCTGATGTCCGCTTTACCCCCAATAGCGACCGCAAAAGCAGACATGCCGCAAATGGTCATGTCCGCTTTGCCTCCGAAAGCGGACATGTGCGGTGCATTCATCCATGTCTGCTTCGGGCCAGAAGCGGACATGCGCCAATGGTCAAGTCTGCTTTGCGCGCTTCTTTGCTTCCTGCGACGAGCGAGCAGTCCGATCAGGCTGCGGCCGCTGTGCCCCTTACTGGAAAATGGACCGCTCAAAAATCATTCCCTGATTGATGATCCAGGGATACCCGCCCCAGGCGTCATACGTATCGAGATACATCAGATTGAAACCGTTCCTACTGAAGATCCCAATGAGATCGGTCGGCGTCGATCGCACTACTGAATACGAACCATGATGCAGGCCGCAGCAAATACACTCCGACGGTTCCGGGCGAGACGATCAATATCTTGCCAAGGCTCTACGCCGTATTTCTCCTTTGAAACGACAATGTCGTCATGCGAGCGCGCAAATTAGTCCCAAGCCCCGATCCCGGGCCAGTTCGTAAGCGCGCGCTGCCGCGGCTACGTCTTGAACGCCTGTCCCCGAACTATCGAAGATCGTAATTTCATCGTCAGTCAACCGCCCTGGCCGATGCTGCGCAATAAGGGTGCCAAGTTCGGCGCGCACATCCGACGCTGTCATTACACCGGCGTTGATTGCATGGTGCATGTCGCCCATGACGATACTCTGCTGGAGTACGTCAACGATCACGGCCGCTTTCGCCATCAACTCGGGCTTGATTTCACTCTTCTGTGGATTGTCAGCGCCCACTGCGGCCACAAACGTTCCCGGTCGCACGTCGTCAAGGCCGAGGAAAGGCGTGCGCGAGGACGTGCAGGTCACGATTGCATCGCTGACCAATGTTCCCTCACGCAAATCATCAACGGCAGTGACATCAATTCCGAGTTCCGCCGCCATCTGGGTTGAAAAACGGCGTGAGGTTGGGGTGTCGATATCCCACGCAAAAACCTGCGTGAGGTCGAGTTTGTGTCGCAACGCCTGCAATTGATTACGGCCTTGCTCGCCACACCCGCAAATCGTGGCAGTACGAGAATTGGGTCGCGCCAAATACTGAGTGGCAACCGCTGTGGCGGCCGCAGTCCGCTGGCGCGTAATCTCGATTGAATCGAGAAGTGCCAGCGGCCGACCGTTAGTCGCATCGGCAAGGAAGACCGCGCCCTGAATTGTCGGCAATCCATAGCGGGACCGGTTATCTGGAAAATTGCCGTTCACCTTCACGGCAACGTAGCCGGACCCTCGTGGCAAGCTTGCAGCCTTGGCGTGGAAGGTGCCGTCCGCCACACTGACTTGCAAAGGAACGGGTGATTCACAGCGGCCCTCCGCCAGCATTCGAAACGCTTCGGCGACCGCATCGACATAGTCGTCGAACCGCATCACCGTCTGCAGGTCCTGGCTGGAGAGTATCAGAATCGTGCCAGATGCTGCCGTGGCATTCTTTCGTGACATGCTTTCCCCTTGCATCAGGGCAATACGTCGATTGCAATCTGGTCGAAGCGCGTGATGCTGTCGGACTTTGTCCAGAGCGCAATTTTTCCGGTGCCTGAAAAGGTCTTATCCGAGGTAGCGAACAGCGTTTTGCCGTCAAACTCAATTGTGAACCGGTCGTCCTGGGCCTTGAGGCCGAGTGTGTGCCACTGATTGCTCGCGACTTTGATGTTCACTCCGTCCAGTTGTTCCCGGCGGCCCTTTACGATGCGATAAAAGCGTACGTTGTCTTCAAGTGCGTTCGCTCGCACGACGTAGTAATTGTTTGCATCTGCAACGCGGACCGCTACGCCACCGGCTTGATCGACCTGCCCGGCAACCGGCTTGAACCTCAAGGAAATCTCGACATTTTTCGCAACGATGGTTTCAAGAACGGCAAGAGGAAAACGATAGTCTTCTCGGTCGGAACTGGACTGCTCGATGACTCGACCAGAGAACGACGTTGGATCGTCTACGACCGTCCATCGACTGGAGCCCCCTTTGCCCGTTCGCGCAAATTCAAAACCGGGTGGGGGTTTTCCGGCTTCCATTTGGGCAATCGCAACGACAGTTGCTGCCGATTGCGAAAATGCGTCAGACCCTGATGTCGCGAAAAGTCCCACGACAGCTAAAGCCGCCAACGCAAATAGTACGATTGTGAGAAATTCGGCCTTTTTTCCAAGCATGCGCAACCTCCTCGAATAAACGAGTGTTGCGCAGAACTTGGACGGTATGGCCGCCTGCCGGGGAGCCTGCGTTCCCCCGTATACGCGCGAACCTAGGTAGACTTGCCTGAACTCGCAAGACCACACATGTCCGCTTTGGGTCATAAGCAGACATGTGCGGTGTAAAAGGGCATGTCCGCTTTACCCCTGAAAGCCGATATATGCGGTGCACTTGCCCGTGTCCGTTAAGGGCCAAAAGCGGACATTCAGCGTACGCTAAGTCATCGCTGGCGTTGGCGCCAGTCGATAGAACGAGTTGTGCTGTCGGGTTGGGCGATCTGGTTTATCAAGTCGGTGAAGCGGCGACGGAATTGAGCATCAAAAACGTCTTCGATGCTTTCTACGCTTTCGTCATGCGTTAGCGCATCAAATTGGCGTCTTAGTAATTGCCATTCGTTTGTTTTCGACACCGAGCGTGCCTTCCACATGCGGCGTCTAAAGTGTTGCCAGGCATTTACCGGGTCATGGCGTTAAGCGCGAGGATGATCAGATATACGCCGCCCAACGACCACCCAAATAATCGCGCTGCCTGTTGTTCTCTCATAAGCGGATAACGACGGAACTGAATAAACGTTCAGCCACGAAAGGTTTGAACTGTCTTCTTTGCAAAGCCGACGCGACGATGTGTGGAACCGATGGAACTGCATTGATTTAAAGGCCAAGCCGGAACGAATGGATATCGCTTTACGTTTAGTGAGAGACCGCGGGGGATATCCCCGTCCCGTTATGCGGTCGCGTTCAGTAACAAGACATCGGCTCATTGCACGCGCTCATTTTCCAGGGAGGAGCGTGCGGAGGGACCCCAGTCATGACTTCACGTTGCGGCTGGGGTTTCTCTCACTGCGTCCGCTAAGGGCCAAAAGCGGAAACCATCTGCCGTCTTTGGCACTACTTCAGGCGGTCGGAATGAAGATCAAATTTCAAGCTGAGCACCGTGCCCAGCTGTTCTACCGTATAGGGTTTTGGCAAGAAGGCTGATTTCTCGACGAACAGCGCAATCATGCCATCGGTGACGCCTTGCGCGGACGTGTAAAGCACGCTTAGGTCGGGATGCTTCTTCACCGCTTCGGTGGCAAGGGCTAAGCCAGCTTCGTTGTCGCCCTGCAATTTCAAGTCGATGAATAACAGGTCGACCGGCTCCCCGGTTTCAAGCAAAGCCAAAGCCTGATCGACAGATCCAGCTGACAGAGTCGTGTGGCCGGCTATTTGCAGAAAGGATTCTGCAAGCACACGCACCTGCTCCTCGTCTTCGACTAAAAGAATGTTTGCCACGAGCCATCCCCACCAACCTTGGGAACCAACCTTAAAGCTTTAGACCGACGTGCGTCACTAGTGAATGTTCACTACTTCACTTCGAGCCAATGTGGGACGTGTCCGCTTTGGGTCAGGAGCAGACATTTGCGCTGCAATAAGCGATGTCCGCTTTACCCCCAATAGCGACCAGGAAAGCGACTTCTCTCAAAAACCCATGTCTGCTTCGACCCCAAAGGCGGACATGTGCGGTGCACTGGGCTAATGTCTGCTTTGGGCCAATAGCGGACATGTGTGATGCAACAGCCATGTCCGTATGGGCTAAGAGCAGATTTCTGCTGCACAATCCCTTTTTGGTGTATCCCTCTAATTTGAAATCATCTTTGCAATAGACTCAATCCGCTTGTTATTGCTTGGCGTTTTGATCATACGATCGATTTCGCAGCGTGCTGCTGACGATAGGGTCCAGGCGAGAGGTGCGCTGACATCTGTGTCCAAGCCAAAGTGAAAATATTTCCCTTCGAGTTCGGCGGTACGGAGCTTTAACGCTCGCGCAAAGTGCAACCCCACCTGAGCTTGTACCTGCATTATTGTTCGAATTGGAAGACCTGTTCCGTCATCACGGATTGGCTTCAATTTCTTCTCAGCGCGATATGGATTGGGAGGGCAGTTGCCAGCTGACGAGCTATTTTTCTCCTCAGTGACATCGTCATTTAAGAACGAGAAAATATCAGGATCGTTTGTTATCTGAATTACCAATAGGCGAGCCGATTGCGTGAATGCTTCCTTGCCGCCCGCGATATCTACCCAATGATCTATCAAATCCAGTAGCGTTTGCGCTCCGTAGTTATCGAAGTATCCTCCATCAACGGCAATCTCATATTTTTTGTTGTCTTTCGAACTTTTTCTAGTCGACCTGCATTTGTCGGCCAAAAAAATCGGAAACGCCCCCGCTGGCTCGATGATAGGGAAGCGCGCGCTCAGATTGGCCGCGCTACTGAACGGAACATCTCTGTGATCAGCAAGGTTTACGTGGCATCTGTCGTTTGGCTTCAACACTCCAGTTAAGTTTAGGTCGCTGGTAAGAATTCGTCGCCCGTCAATCGCGGATGTTGCGTTGAGAAGAATAGACGCGGACGACGACGTGACGACTTGTAGAAAGGAGCTACCAAATGACTTCATGCTGGCAGCATCTCGCCCCTGAAAATCTAACTCTCGCCACCGCCGTTCCCAGCTTTCCTCGAGCGCGCTATCACGCGATTTGAACGGAGGTAAGAAGCTCGGAATTGCAATATTTAGAACGGTACCCGTCAGCAATGACGCCACGTTCGGAGCGAGAAAGTCGCCGGCCATGAAGGCGCGGGCACAATTGTATCTTTTATCTGTACGCTCGGCGCCATCAGAAAGAACATCCTTACAAGTCAGCGTTCCATCCGTACTTGCCGCCGTTGCTGTCAACATATTGTACGCAACGCCGAATGCGCCTCCAGAGACACCGCTGAGGGCCAATATATGTCGATCGAAACCTTCAATAGTATCTTCCAATCGGCCAAGTAAGGTAGCAGTCCAATACGCTGCTCGAATGCCTCCCCCAGCCGACGCAATTAGCACTAGCGTTGGTTTAGATTTTCCTGATTGAGTCATCGCTGATTGACGGCGTTGTTGAAACGCGTCCTTAGGCTCGCGCAAAGGCTTGTCCGGGAAACAACCTTCACCAACGTTGTCAATTGAACATCGGACTTCGCTTGCGGGGAGTTCGGTAGGGGCTAGCTTGTCCAGACCTGCGATCAATAAATATGTGGCGACAACCAGAAACGCGCCGAAAGAAAACATAACGGATGTGTGCGCCCATTGTGAATTGCTCTCCTTCATCCTTAGCATTTGTTGGCGCGACCAAACCGTCACGCAGGCCGCTACGGCCATCCACGACGCCATCAGAAGAAGGCCAAGAGGCTGGGCGCCTAGTTTGCTTGCTACCCAGGCCGGCAAAATTGCGGTGACGAGGATAAAAAGCGCGGCAATCCAAGTGAAAATAACAAATGCCTTTTCCAGCGGGCGTCTATTCGGAAAATAAAGGCAAAGCATAGCTATGACCCAAGCGATCAGGGCTAAAGCGCCTGGCCAGAGTTTATGCTCGTTGGGCGACAGCATGTATGCGGTGGCGCCAGCTTGCGTGGCAAGAAGTCCTGGCAACATGAACCTCGCCCCCCACCATAGGCCAAGGTCAATTCCCTCATTCCAAGGGACGGCTTTAAACCTTCTGCTAAAATGCTTGTCGACGGCGTGGGAAAGCTCTGCTGCTACTCGTGTGAAGGGGTTCTCGTAACCAACAACCAAATGTATGCAGGCAATGCCTGAAATCACTAAGAATGCTACGAATACAGCGTCGAGCAACCAAATGCGATCCGAACTGGCTGATCGTAAGAGATCGGTTCCTTGACCTTCGCCCAACAAACCGTATGTGGCTAAAGCGAATAGGCCAACAAGCGGCCAGATCGTAATGAAGAAGCTCCATAGAAGCCCGAGATAACCGAGAAACAATTTCAAGACGATTTCAAAACCACTGATTTGGTCTGGTGTCCCGCGCCGAATTCCATCTTTGCTGTACGCAACTCCACCTTTGCTGTAAAAGCGGACGGTTTCCAATCGCTTTACATCCACGCGGCCCCCGTAGTCGCCCCCGCCGCTCACGAAGATGCCACTCCCGCGAACGGGAGCGCCATCGCGACCAGCGGAAAGGCCAACCAGATCGGCGGTAAGAACGACACTGTCGTCCAGCTGCATGTTCCAAAGGGTGAATGCGTTGTCTGCGACAGTGTAGGCTGCAATGATGTCCAAGCCATCAACATCGACGTGCCCGCCGCGTACTTTGTCCCGAGCGAGAATTTGAACAAGACCAATCGTCGTTAGATTGCGCAACTCAATCCGGCCCAGACTGGTGACGGTCGTGTCATTGAAAACGGCCCGTTTATTTGGAGCAACTTCGAGCCGAAGCCCAACAATCCTGTTGTCAGAGGAAAGCTGAACACCGTCCGCACCATTGGCAAATGTGATCGTTGCGTTTTTGTCAGCCCCGTGCAGGCCCTGTCCGGGCGAAAGGCGAACAGACGGAACACCCGTTAAATGTCCGCTGGCGACTATTTCCTGTACGTTTTTATCTTGCGTTGCGGCAACAAATGCGTCGCCCGTGGTAACCACCACTTTTTGGCTCGCACTCATCGTCTGCGCCCCTCAGTCGAACAGAGCTGATTCACCCACTAAACGGTGACCGCTTCAAGACACAGTTCGGTGTGGTTGTATGTCCGCTTTGGGTCAAAAGCGGACATGTGCCGTGCAAAAGCGTATGTCTGCTTTACACCTGATTGCGACCGCAAAAGCGGACATTCACAACTAAGCCGCCCGAGCGCCTGTCAAATGCGTAACATTTCCTGATGGCAACTTGCCTTCCACAATTTCTGAAAGGCGCCGGTCCCAGGCTTCCAAAACGACTCGTTTTCTGTCGAGGAGATCGGTCCGAACGTAGTGTCGGACTAAGGTTCGTGTCTCTCGACCTCCCGCTTCATGCCCCACTACTGCCGCTACCAGTTCGAGGGTATGGCCATTTCAGTTAATTGGGTGGCTACCGTACGCCGCAGGTCATGCGTCGTGAATTTTTCGATAGGCAACTTGTCCAGACGCGTCAGCAAATGGTGGCCTATGTGGCTCGAACTCAACGCGGCGCCTGTTTCGCCCCTGAACAATGGTCCCTGTTGAACGATAGAAAGCCGCGCTTCGATAATTCGGCGCACGGCTCCAACCAAAGGAGTAACACGCGGTCGTTTGTTTTTTGACCGCACCGCGGGGAGTGTCCAAATCCATTCGTTTTGGTTGATTTCCTCTGCGCTAAGCCCGCTAATTTCTCCGCAACGTGCGCCAGTCAAAAGCTCAAGTCTCAAAATGTCAGCCACGACTGGCGGAATGTCACTACTGTCAAACCATTTCCACAACCTCTCGATTTCCTTGACCGTCAGAACGCGGTCACGCGGCGTGCCAGGATCGTAAGACTTCAATCCGGCAGTCGCGTCCGTCTCTACGATGTCCTGCGATAACGCCCATCGGAACATTGCGCCTACAGTTTGCCTGCGCTTTTCGGCCTCGCGTTCAATACCTTGGTCGGCACAGCTATCGAACAACTCGCGCAAATCACGACGGCGAATATCGCCAGCATGACGGTGCATGACCGGAGCGAGGGCCCGCTTCAACCGGCCTTCTATTTCCCTTGCGGTCCTCAACCGACCGGCAACCACGCGCCGCACGTAAAGTTCAATCAGTTGGTCGACGGTAAGGCGTGCGGCCGCAACGGCTCGCGCCTCTTCTTCCTCCGCAAGGAGATCGCGACCGGCCCGTGCGGCACTGGTTAACACATTGGCTCGTTCGCGTGCGTTTTCGAGGCTTGTATCGGTGACGCGGCCGAGCGAGACTCGTCGCGCTCTCCCGCCCCGAATCCGATAGGCCAGGTCCCAAGTCTTGAGCCCACTGGGGGCCACGCGCACGGCCAAGCCCACGCACCGCTGATCGCGCACCCGATAGGGCGCCTCGGCTGGTCGCAAACTCTCAATTGAACGATGCGTGAGCGAAGCGCTGCCACGCGTAAGTCCAGAGCCCCCACCCATTTTCCTCCACCTCTTTTGCTCCGCCCGTCGCAACGCTGTCGCAACAGATTTGACGGCACCCCGCGGTACTCAGCGAACGGGACCGAATTCTATGGAATGATAAACGCTTGTGTTTCCAACACAAAACGGACATCAGCGAACGACGGCGAATCGCCATGGATAGACATACAAAGGCTGGATGCAGACATTCCTCGTCCATATGCGCCAACCGCAGCGGCTGTTTCATGAACTTGGGCCGCCTGGTTTTGCGACCTTTTTTCTTGTGGTCGGCGGGAATGCATTTGTCGCATTGGTACACCCGATTTTCGTCGCTGGACTCTGTTGGAGAGTAGCCTTCGGAGTCGAAGGCTTGGTCGACGCCGGGCTGTGCGGCATATCGGTCATGGCCGGCTACGGGCCGTCAGTAGCCCTCGCCTGGCGCGGATTGTCCTTCCGTGGCGTGCCAGACAAGCTCCGCACTCTGGCGTGGACACCGCTGCACTGGCTGTTGCTGTCGGGGGCTGCTTGGTGGGCGGCGATCGAACTGACCCATGCGCCTTTCCGCTGGAACAAGACCGAACACGGTCTCGACCGGTCGCCGAGCGTCCCGTCCACGCTTGTCGAGCTGAGCCGGCGCGTCGCCGGCCTGAAAAGGCGCGGCGAACTCCCGCAAATATGGATCGACGCTACATATAACGTCGCAGGTCGGCGGCGGCTTCCTCGGGCTTCCGCTTGAGGCTGAACGGCGCAACGAAACGACCCTGCTTGTCCATAAGATAGACAAGCGCGGTGTGATCCATGCTGTAGTCGCCGCCCTGCGTCGGAACCTTCTTGGCGTACACGCGGTACGCCTTTTCCGCTGCATCGATGGCCGCCCGGTCGCCTGTCGCACCGCGCAGATGCGGATCAAAGCTCGACAGATAGTCTTTCATCACAGCAGCGGTGTCGCGCTCGGGATCGACCGTAATGAAAAGGGCACTGGTGCGCTCCGCATCCTTGCCGAGCGCGCGCAGAACCTCGGACACATCAAAAAGCGTGGTCGGGCAAACGTCGGGGCAATGCGTATAGCCGAAGAATACCAGGTGCGGCTTTCCCTTCAGATCCGCATCCGTGATCGGATTTCCATTCTGGTCGACGAGCTTGAACGGTCCGCCGATCGCAGAAGCAGCCGGTCCGCCGCCGCCAAAGTTCCCGGTGGCGTAGAGGAACACTCCGGCGAAAATCACCAGGCCGGTCAGAAAGGCTGAGAAAATGAGGACAATTTGCGACGTTCGTGCCGTCATCGGCTCTCAACTTGCATCAGAAGCACGCGAGCCAACCAGCACGCACCATCTCGAAGAACACGGCGGTACCGTAGTAAGCCCACAGGCCCAGCGCTGCCGCGACCAGTGCGCCGCCGATAACCGCCACCAGCAAAAGTGGACGCGACAAGGGAGCGTTGGATACGATCGCAGACATACCCGCCTCCAACTCGAGTTCCTTCACATAGGCTCGCCGGACGCCCAAGGCAATGCGGCTTCGCGGCCGCTTTCCGTGATTAACTACCTTACTGCCTGCAAAATATCGCCGATAATTCGGCCGTTGGCAGCAACGTTGACTCCATATGTTAAAGCCGCGATGAGTGATAGACTTCCCCGAATATGGATTCTCACCCCCGAATGGAGAGCTTAATGCGCAACGCTTTGGCGATCGCCGTGGCGATCTCAATGTCGGCGACCGTTACCGCCTGGGCCCAAACCGCGCAGGCGCCTACTCCCGCTCCGGCCCCAGCAGCGGCGCCGCCTGCGGCCCCCGCGCCGGCGAAATCGACGTGCAATAATCCAAACGCACTCGGCGTGTCACGGGTTGTTGAAATCGACACGACCGGCGGGCCGGGCTTCGGCTTTGAGCACTTCAAGGCTTATGATTTCTT
>Ga0157375_10003920_pt1 | contig 12910 bp, 14 predicted proteins | sample M35metaG_FD_115311 | JGI IMG/M metagenome (GOLD analysis project Ga0157375, IMG submission 115311) | Miscanthus rhizosphere microbial communities from Kellogg Biological Station, Michigan, USA - M3-5 metaG | ecosystem: Host-associated > Plants > Roots > Rhizosphere > Soil | place: USA: Michigan...
AGCTTCACCGCCGTCTTCTTCGCCGGCTCCTTCGGCTTCGCGGCGGGCAGCTCGACGAACGTCTTCTTGCCGCCGTCCTCGAAAATCACGACGCGCTCCGGGATCGTCAGGACGTCCTTCTTCTCGCGGATGATCAGATCGGCGTTGGCGGAGTAGCCGGCGCGCAGGGTGGCGTTCGTCCCCTTGTCGAGCTCGATCTCGACGTCGAAGAGCGTCGCGCCTTCCTTCTGCTGCGCCTGGGGCGCGATGCGCGAGACGCGCCCGGTGACGACGTCGGTCGGCAGCGCGCCGACCTTGATGCGCGCCGGAAGGTCGACGTGGAGCTTGCCGACGTCGATCTCGTCCACGGTTCCCTTGAAGATCAGGTCGCTCATGTCGGCGATGGCGGCGAGCTCGGTTCCGGGCTGGTAAGAGGTCAGCGGGACGACGGGATCGCCGGGATTGACGGCGCGCGTCAGGATCGTTCCGGCCGCCGGCGCGCGGATGATCGACTCCATGCTGACCGTCTCGGTCTGGATGCGGCCGTTGCGGGTCAGGTCCCGCTGCTGCTCGGCCTTGGCGAGGGCGACCTTGGCGAGCTCGAAGGCCTCGCGCTTCACGTCGAGGTCCGACTTCGGAAGCACGCCGTTCCTGGACAGCTCCTGCGAGCGCTCGAACTCCGACCTCGCGCGCTCGAACGAGGCGCGGGTGGAGTCGAGCTGGCGGTCGACGTCGGTCAGCTCCTGCGGCGTGGGGTCCGGCGCGATCTCGAAGAGCGCGTCGCCGGTCTTGACCCGGTCGCCGACGTTGACCATGCACTTGCGGACGATCCCGGAGATCTTCGACTTGATCGAGAACTTCTGGCGCGGCTGGATCTGGCCGACGGCGAGCGCCTTCTCGGTGATGGAGCCCTTCTCGACCGTGACCTGCTTCTGCTCGTTGTCCGAGCTTTTTCCGCCCCGGGCGAGGGCATAGAGGCCGGCCGCGGCGGCGACCAGGACCACGAGCAGCAGAAGGGTCTTGAACAGCTTCGACATACCGTCCTCCCGGGAGAAGAATCGCCGGATGGGTCCCACGGCGCGTTTGGCCCTCTCTTGGGGGAGTTACGCACGGCAGGGAGGGAAGTTCCTCGGGGCCGCCTCCTCCTTCTGTCATCCCGAGCGAAGCGAGGGACCCCTTTTCGAGCCATGCCGCGGCTTCGAAAGGGGTCCCTCCTTCGTCGCTTCGCTTCTCAGGACCGCTGGTGCTCCTCGGGATGACAGGCCCGGATTCGATATCCTTCCCCCCGAGGCACTTACGATGATCCGGGGCGAGCGTATCTATCTCCGCGGCATCGAGCGGGACGACCTGAACCGCTGTCACGACTGGATGTCCGATCCCGGCCTGCGCGCGACGCTGGCCCAGCGCTACCCGATGTCCCTCGCGCGCGAGGCCGACTGGGTCGAGCGCGCGACTCGCGGCCAGGACACCTCCGAGATGAATTTCGCGATCTGCCTCCTGGAGGACGACCGGCACGTCGGCAACTGCGGGCTCATCGCGATCGACCGCGACAACCGCGCCGCCACCCTGGGGATCCTGATCGGGGAGGCGGACTTCCGGGGCAGGGGGCTCGGCGAGGACGCCGTCCGGACCCTCTGCCGCTTCGCCTTCGACGAGATGGACCTCCACAAGATCCGCCTCGACGTCTACTCCATCAATCCCGGCGCGATGCGGACCTACGAGAGGGTGGGGTTCCGCTCCGAGGGAATCCTCCGGGAGGACGTGTACCGCGCGGGCCGCCGCATCGACGTGGTCCGGATGGGCCTCCTCCGCGGAGAGCTCAAACCGCCGTCGCGTCCTCCGGCGGGCTCACCGGCGGGTCGCGCGAACAGGAAATCGGCAACGAGGAAGCGGACTCCCCCCAAACGATGAACGCACCCGAGTACTCCTTCCGCACCGAGTGGCGGCTGCTCGGGACGATGCAGGAGATCTCCGACGTCCTGGAAGATCCGCTCGATCTGCCGCGCTGGTGGCCGTCCGTCTACCTGGAGGTCGCGGAGATCGCGCGCGGAGACGAGCGCGGCGTCGGCCGGCGGGCGAGGCTCCTCACGCGAGGCTGGCTGCCGTACACGCTGAGGTGGGAGCTGACGATCACCGAATCCCGCGCGCCGCGCGGGTTCTCGATCGAGGCGGAGGGTGACCTGGCGGGAGACGGAAGGTGGACCCTCGAGGAGGAGGGCGCGTGGACGCTCGTCGTCTACGACTGGAACGTCCGCGCCGAGAAGCCGCTCCTCCGGATCCTCTCGCCGTTGATGCGCCCGATCCTCGCGGCGAACCACCGCTGGGCGATGCGGCGCGGCGAGGAGAGCCTCGCGCTCGAGCTGCTGCGGCGCCGCGCGAAGCAGGCGGCGGAGCGGTCGCGCATTCCCCCTCCGCCGGGACCGGCGCGGCACGCCGGGACACTCCTGCTCCTCGGCGCCGGCGCCGCGGCTCTCGCCGGGTTCTCGGCGGCGCGGCGGCTCTCCCGGCCGCGGCGCCGCAGCTGGAGACGCTGACCGTGGACTGGCACGGCGACCTGGTCGAGGTCGGCTACATCGCCCTCGCGATGGCGCTCGGCGGCGTCGTCGGCGCGGATCGCGAGTTCGCGCGCAAGCCCGCGGGGCTGCGGACGCACATGCTGCTCGCCGGCGCGTCCGCCGTGCTCACGGCCGCGGGCATCGACATGGTGCATACGTTCTCGCGGCTGCCGAACCAGGCCGGGTGGCTGCGCCTCGACCCGATCCTCGTCGTCCAGGCGGTCGCGACCGCGGTCGGGTTCATCGGCGCCGGCACGATCCTCCACCGGGATGCCGAGCACGTGGAGGGGCTGACGACGGCCGCGTCGCTGCTCCTGACCGCGGCGATCGGGGTGGCGATCGCGAGCGGGCGGCTGATCCTCGGCCTGGGCGCGACCGCCCTCGCGATCGTGACGCTGCGGCTCCTGCGGGTGCTCGAGGCGCGCCTCCGCAAGCCGGACGCGGGACGGTAGGTCGGGGCGGAGCCCGGCGGCAGACATATTAGCCATGACTAATATGTCGCAACTGCAAAAATGACCGCCGCGCCCGCCTCCCACCTGCGCCGCGCCATTCGCCGCTTCGACGCGGCGGCGCTCGTCGTCGGATCCATGATCGGCTCCGGCATCTTCATCGTCTCCGCCGAGAGCGCGCGCCGGGTGGGCTCTCCGTCGGGCCTCCTCGGAGTCTGGATCGCCGCGGGCGTCCTGACGGTGATCGCCTCCCTCTCCTGCGCCGAGCTGGCCGCGATGCTGCCGCGCGCCGGCGGGCAGTACGTGTTCTTCCGCGAGGCGTACGGCCCGCTCGCGGGTTTCCTCTTCGGCTGGACGATGCTCACGGTGATCCAGACCGGCACGATCGCCGCGGTCGCCGTGGCGTTCGCCCGGTTCACGGGCGTCCTCGTGACCGCCGTCTCGGGCAGTCCGCTCTTCTCCCTCGGACCGGTCGCGGTGTCGCCGGTGCAGATCCTCGCCATCCTCGTCGTCGCGGCGCTCACGGCGACCAACTCGACCGGGCTCGCCGCCGGGACCCGCACGCAGAACGCGCTGACGGCCGTCAAGGTCGTCTCGCTCCTGGCGCTCGCCGCCGCGGCGCTCGCGCTCGGCAGGGCGGGAAGCGGAAGCGGAAGTCGCGCGGCCGCGGCGGCGCCGGTTCTGCCCGCGGGATGGGCGCTCGCGCCCGCCTTCGCCCTGGCGATGGTCGGACCCCTCTTCTCGCAGTCCGCGTGGAACAACGTCACCTTCGCGGGCGAGGAGGTCGAGGATCCCGGCCGCTCGCTGCCCTTCGCGCTTCTCGCCGGATGTCTCGCCGTGACCGCGCTGTACGTCGCGACCAACGCCGGCTACCTGCGGACGCTCTCGTTCGAGGAGATCCAGCACGCGCCCGAGGACCGCGTCGGGACCGCGGCGGCGCGCGCGCTGTTCGGCGGGCCGGGAGCCGTCGCGATGGCGCTCGCGATCATGGTCTCGACCTTCGGCTGCGTGAACGGCCTCGTTCTGTCCGGCGGACGCGTGGGTTTCGCGATGGCGCGCGACGGGCTGCTATTCCGCGGCCTTTCGCGGCTCAACGCGGCGGCGGTGCCCGCCCGCGCTCTCTGGCTCCAGGCCGCGTGGGCCTCGGTGCTCGTGCTCTCCGGGACGTACAGCCAGCTCCTCAAGTACGTCATCTCGGCGGACATCCTGCTCTACGTCCTGCTCGTGGTCGCGGTGATCGCGCTGCGCCGCCGCCACCCGGAGTGGCCGCGCCCGTTTCGCGCGCCCGGGTATCCGTGGCTGCAGCTCCTGTATGCCGCGGCGGCCGGGGCGCTGATCGCGCTGCTCCTCGCCGGCGATCCGAAGACGACGTGGCCCGGATACGCCGTGCTGCTGCTGGGTGTGCCGGTGTATCTGTTGTGGAGACGTAAGACGTAAGACCGCTTACTGATTACTGCCCATGCAGCTCTCTCTGACCGACCTCCGCGACGGGCTCGTGCTCGTCGAGTTTCCCGGCGTTGCCGAGGACACCGCCAACCGCGCGGCCGTCGCCCTCGCGCGTTCCATCCGGGACCTCGAGACGGGTGGCCTGCGCGACGCGATCCCGGCGGCCCGCACGCTGCTCGTGTCGTTCGATCCGCTCCGTCTCTCTCACCGCTCGGTCCGCCGCGTGCTCGCCCGGGCCCGGTCCGGCTCCGGCGCGCCGTCCGCGCCTTCTCGTACCCTCGAGATCCCGGTCGTCTTCGACGGTCAGGACCTGCCGGAGGTCGCCGCCGCCGCCGGCCTCTCGCCGGACGCCTTCACGCGCGAGTACGCCCGGGCCGAATACCGCGTGGCCTTTCTCGGTTTCTCGCCGGGCTTCGCCTACATGACGGGCTTGCCGCCGCGCCTCCGCGTTCCTCGCCTCGCGTCCCCGCGCCTGCGAGTACCGGCGGGAAGCGTCGCGATCGCCGGCGCGTATACGGGGATCTACCCGTCGGCCACTCCCGGCGGCTGGCGGCTCGTGGCCCGCACCGCCGCGCGAGTCTTCGACCCGCGCCGGAGCCCGGCCCCGCTCTTCGAGCCCGGCGATCGCGTGCGCTTCTTCCCCGGCGAAGCGCCGGTCGCCGGGGAACCCGCGCTCGATGACTCCCCGCCGGATTCCGGCGAGGCGATCTTCCGCGTCGTCGAGCCCGGTCTCTGGACGGCGGTCGTGGGCGCCCCGCGCTGGGGCAGGGCGTCGTGGGGCATCCCTCCGGGCGGCGCGATGGATCCGGTATCCCTCGCGCTCGCCAACGAGGCGGCGGACAACCCTACGGACGCAGCCGCACTCGAGATTGCGATGGAGGGACCCGAGCTCGAGGCAATGGCGCCCTGCATCGCGGCAGTGTCCGGGGCGGAAATGCCCGTCGCGTGCGGCGGGTCCCCCCGGCCGCATGGCCGGCCGTTTGCAGTCGCGACGGGCGACCGGCTCACCTTCGGCCGGACGCGAAAGGGCATGCGCACATATCTCGCCGTGGTCGGCGGACTCCGAGAGCCGCAGGAGGCCGGGCTGACGATTCGTCTCCAGAGGGGCGACCCGGTCCACCGGGGAGAGCCGCGCGGCGCGGGATCGCATCGAGCCGGCCACGCGCTCGCGCCCGGCGCCGGGGAGCAGACGGTTCTGCGCGCCGTCCCGGGTCCCCACGCGGCGATGTTCACCGACGCTTCGCTCGACGCGTTCTTCGCGGCCGAGTGGCGGGTCTCCGCGCAGAGCGACCGCCGCGGGCTGCGGCTCCTGGGCGCGCCGCTCAAGCATACGGGCCCGGCGGAGGTCGAGCCGGTGGGCGCCGCCCCCGGCTCGGTCCAGGTTCCGGGCAGCGGCCTGCCGATCGTGCTCGGACCGGACGGGCCGGTGACGGGGGGCTATCCGCGGATCGCGACGGTCATCGGCGCCGACCTGTACCTGCTCGGGCGGGCCGCGCCCGGCGACGCCCTGCGGTTTGCTCGCGCCACTCTCGAGCAAGCGCTCGCAGCCGCCGGGGCGCGGCGGGAGTACGATTAGGCCTTCTGATCGGAAAACGGTAAACACACTTGAGCATCGACCTGAACGCGGACGTCGGCGAGGGGATGGACGACGCCGCCCTGCTGCCCTTCGTCACGTCCGCCAACGTCGCGTGCGGGCTTCACGCCGGCGACCCGAGCGTGATGGACGGCACGGTCGCGCTCGCGCTTTCGCGCGGCGTGCGCGTCGGCGCTCATCCGGGATATCCCGACCGCGAGAACTTCGGCCGGCGCGCGGTCGAGATGGCGTTCGACGCGATCGAGAACCTCGTCCTCTTCCAGGTCGCCGCCCTCGACGGGTTCGTGCGGTCGCGAGGCGGAACGCTCACCCACGTGAAGCCCCACGGCGCGCTCTACCACGGCGGCGCCGAGTTCCCCGACGTCGCGCGCGCGATCGCCGAGGGCGTGCGTCGATTCCGCACGAGCCTCGTGCTCGTCGGAGCCGCGGGCTCGATGCTGATCGAGGCGGGCCGCGACGCGGGCCTCCCGGTGGCGGAGGAAGCGTTCGCCGACCGGCGCTACATGCCCGACGGCTCGCTCGTTTCGCGCGGAGAGCCCGGCGCGGTCATCACCGATCCGGAAGAGTCGGCGGAGCAGGCGCTGCGGCTCGCGCGCGACCACTCGGTGGTCGCGGCGGACGGGTCCACGGTCGAGATCCGCGCGGACACGATCTGTCTCCACGGCGATACTCCGGGCGCCGAGCGGATCGCGCGGCGGATCCACGAGCGGTTTCGGGCGGAGGGGATCCGCATCGCCCCGCTCGAGACGGGCCGCCAGGCGCGCCACGAAAGCGTGCTGATTCCGCCGGGCTGAGCCGGAGACGTCTTGATCATCGAGGGAGAGCGAATGCGCGACGACGAGGGAGCGGAGCCGGAGGGGCAGGACGGCGTCGGCTGGGCGGACCGTCTCGCCGAGACGGCGGCGCAGGCCGGCGACCTCCTCAAGACGCGCGTTCAGATCTTCCGCGAGGAGGCCGCGCAGAAGGCGGTCCACGCCGCGCGCGGGATTGCCGGAATGGCCGTCGCCCTCGCGCTCGCGATCGGCGCGGTTCTGCTCTTCGGGGCCTTCATCGCGGCGGTGCTGGCGAAGCTCCTCAACAGCGTGCCGCTGGGGATCCTCGCGGCGTTCGTCCTGTATGCGGCGCTCGCCGCGCTCTTCGCCTGGCGAGCCGTAAAGGTTTTCGCGCTCGTGCGTCCCGGCGAGTTTCCGGTCACGCGCGACGAGCTGCGCCGCGATGCCGAGGCGCTGCGGGAGTCGCTGTCGTTCGACGGCGCCGCGGACGACGACGAGGAGGACCAGGACGAGCCGGCGCGAACCGTCGCGCGAAGCGCGGCCGAGGTCGAGGACCTCGAGGCGCGGTTTCGAGCGGGGGCCGAATGACGCAGCACGAGGAGCGGCTGACGAACCTGAGGCGGAGGGCGGCGTTCGAGCGCGACGACCTCGCGAACTCGCTCCGCGACCTGCGGCTCGACGCCGCCGATTTCCGGCACCGCTGGCGCTTCGCCGGCTGGGCGGCGTCCGGACTGGCGGCCGCGGGCACGGTCGGCTGGAAGCTCTTCGGCCGGAACTCCCTGGCGGCGAAGGCGGGCCGGCTGGCGTCGGCGGCGTCGCTGCTGGTCGGGCTGGGAAGGGGAGTGAGGAAGGTGAGACGGTTCTGGTAGGTCTCGGTCGTTAAGCCGAGCTCTTGACCTCATCCCCGCGTTCTAAGCCGTCATCCTGAGATCTAAGCCGTCATCCCGAGCGATAGCGAGGGATCCCGTGACGGGCAGGCCTCGAGCATCGCTGCGAATCACCATGGCATCTGTCGCTCGTCGATTTCGGGATCCCTCGTAGCTGCGCTCCTCGGGATGACGCGCTAGCGCTTCGCGTTAGCGCGTCACCTGAAGGATCCTCGCCCCGATCAGCTCGTACCCTTCCTTGCTCGGATGGTACTTGTCCGCCGAGAGCCGGTCCTCCCGTCCCTGGAACAGGTCGAACGTGGGCACCACGAACACGCCCGGGAACGAGAGCGCCGTCTCCGCCGCGAGCGCGTTCCACTGGAGGATCACCGACGCGCCGAGCGTGCCCGGCCCCGCGCGGCCGCCGAAGGGATCGTAGAGGCCGATGAGCCCGATCGGCGCGGTGGGGTTGGCGGCCCGCAGCGCGGTGAGGATCGCCCGGAGGTTGCCGGCGTACTCCCGCCGCGATGTCGCGACCGCGTCCGCCATCGCCGCCGGAGTGGAGCCCGTTCGAGCCGCGGCGTGCGAGAGGTCGTTCGCGCCGGCGGACACGAGGATCAGGCTCGCGTTCGCGGCGAGCCCGCGCACGTTCGCGCTCTCCGCGATCGACCGGATCTCCGGCGACTCCATGCCGTTGACGCCGAGGTTCACGAGGTCGGTCTTGCCCCGCTTGCGCATCCCCTCGAGAACCACGCCCGCGAACCCGCGGCCGCTCTCGTCGCCCGTGCCGCGCGCGAGCGAGTCGCCGATGACGAGGACGCGGCGCACTCCGCCCGGCGGCGGCGTGGGCGCCGCGGTGCGGACCGGCGGCGCGGGATCGCCGATCGGATCGCCGGCCGCGCCGCGCAGCGCGAGCACCAGTCCCGCGCCGAGGACGACGGCCGCGAGGGCGCCGATCGTGACCGGCGCCGTCCAGAGCCAGAAGCGAGACGGACCGCGGGCCATGACGGGGCGCGATGATACGTTGAGACGATGGAGCGGCGGGGGCCCGTCGAGATCGTCCGTGGCGGATGAGGTGCTGGTCGCCGAGCACCTGACGAAGCGGTTCGGCAGGCGCGAGGCGGTCTCCGACGTCTCCTTCACGCTCCACGCCGGCGAGGTGCTCGGATTCCTCGGCCCGAACGGCGCCGGCAAGACCACGACGATCCGCATGCTGGTCGGGCTCGCGCGCCCCGACAGCGGGCGGATCCGCATCCGCGGGCTGGACGTCGCGACGGACTTCCGGCGCGCCATGACGCACGTCGGCTCGATCGTGGAGTCGCCCGACCTCTATCGCTACCTGACCGGGCGCGAGAACCTCCTGCACTTCGCGCGCATGCTGCCGGACGGCGCGGAGGAGCGGATCGAGGGCCTCGCCGAGATGGCCCGTCTGAGCGAGCGGCTCGACGACAAGGTCGCCACGTATTCGCTGGGCATGCGCCAGAGGCTGGGCATCGCCCAGGCGTTGCTCGGCAATCCGGACGTGCTCATCCTCGACGAACCGGTGAACGGCCTCGACCCCGCGGGGATCCGCGAGATCCGCGAGCTTGTGCGGCATCTCGCGGAGGACCGCGGGATCTCCGTCTTCGTCTCGAGTCACTTGCTTTCCGAGGTCGAGCTGATGTGCGACCGCGTCTCGATCATCCATCGAGGGCGCACGCTCGCCTCCGGTCCCGTGCGCGAGCTGTTGGAGGGATTTGCCGGGGATCAGATCCTCGTTCGCGCGCGACCCGCATCCCTCGCCGCCGAGAGGCTGAGCGCGCTCGGGGCGCAGGAGGTCGAGGCCTCCCGGGTCGGCGACTTCGTGACCGCGCGGCTGGAGCCGGCCCGCGTTCCCGACGTCCTCCGTGAGCTCGTCGGAGCCGGGGTGGACGTCTACTCCGTCGAGCGACCGGGAGCCTCGCTCGAGGACGCGTTCCTGCAGATCACCGGAGGGGAGACCGTATGAGGTTCGCCGGGCTCGTCGAGAACGAGATCCTGAAGATCTCGCGCCAGCGCAGGTTCCGCGTCGTGGTCCTGATCCTGATCGCGCTCATCGGGCTGATCGTCTTCGCTCAGTCGCGCGGCAGAGACCGGTACCTCGGCGGCAAGGACTGGCGGGTTCGAACCCAGGAGCGCATGGCGAGCATCCAGAACTGGCTCCGCGACGGGCGGATGCCGGCCTCGTCGCAGAGGTGGGCGCGCTTCGAGCTCGGGCGTCTCCAGTACCACATCGATCGCGACATCGACCCGGAGGCGATCTCCGGGCCTCTCTTCACGCGCGCGTTCGCCAACGCGTCGAGCTACCTGCTGCTGCCGCTGCTCGCGATCGTCTTCGCGTCGGACATCGTCTCCGCGGAGTTCCAGCAGGGCACGATCAAGATTCTCCTGACACGGCCGGTGGGCCGGGTCCGGGTCCTGGCGTCGAAGCTCGCCGCCCTGATGCTCGCGATCACGCTGACGACGCTTTTCGGTGCGCTCGTGGCGTACGCGTTCGGCGGCATCGCGTACGGCTACCGGGGTTGGGGCGCGCCGGTGCTCACGGGTTTTCGCATCGGCGGGGAGAGCTTCGACCCCGCGGGGGTCAGGTCGATCGCGCTCTGGAAGGACACGATCCTCGTGTTCGGGCTCGCCTGGTTCGCGATGCTCTGCGTCGGCGCGATCGGCCTGTTGACGTCCGTGCTGCTGCGCTCGACGGCAGCCGCGATGGGGACCATGCTCGCGGCGTTGATCGCCGGGACGATCCTGCCGCGACTCGCATCGCAGTGGGAGGCGCAGAAGTTTCTCTTCGTGACCTGCCTGCCCCTGCCCGACTACTACTCCGGATCGCCGCCGCCGATCCCCGGCCTGACCATCGGGTTCGCCGCCGCGGTGCTGGCCATCTGGGCGGCGGCGGCGCTGGCCGCCGCGTTCATCGTCTTCGCCCGCCGCGACGTCCTCGCCTGAGGCGCCGCGGAGAGTCCGGAAATGACCCGCCGAGTCGTCGCGTTGAACGGGGCGCGATCGGGTCTTTAGACCTCCGAAAAGGCCTCGCTGACACTCCCGCCGGTGTTTTTGAACGCGACAAAGAACGAGAGTAGGCTATCCCCCCCGGAACCTGATGGCAGAGAGAAAGACCGACCCCCCCGCCAAGACGACTCAAGTCGCCGATTCGCGGGCACATCGAAAGCTGAAGGCGGATCAATACGAGCTGAAGATCCGCTGGGAGAAGGCTCGCCAGGTCCTGGAGGTCTCGCCGACGGGCGTCCGGTTCGACTTCGACGCGCCGCTCAAGGTCGGCACGAAGTACCCGATCAGCCTGACCGCTCCCGGCGTCTCGTTCTCGACGACCCTCGAGGTCTCGCGCTGCCAGCTCACGGTCGAGCCGCCGAGCGGGAGGTTCTTCCGGGTGACGGGGCGGTTCTTCCCGTACGTCGAGTAGGCGGTTGGGCTCCCGACCGGCTGGTCCGCAAACCTGGTCCAGAGAGCCTCAGACCTTTCCGCCTCCGTACTCGTAGGCCACATGCCACGCCGAGATCCGCGCCTCGCGGCCGCGGCGCAGCCCCGTCTTCTCGAACGCCTTCTCGAGGTCCGCGGAATCCAGGCGATGGACGGCCGCCGTCTTCGGGCCCTGGACCTTGCGCATCGCCGTGACGACCCAGATGCGGCCGCCCGGGTCGAGCCGCTTGAGCGCGCCGTCGAGGACAGCTCGCGATCCGACACGGCTCTCCTGGAAGAGGAGCACGAAGTCGTACGACTCCTTGACCGACCGCATCTTCCGCCCCTCGACCTCGCGGATCTCCGCGCCCTCCGTCGCCGCGCGGCGCACCAGCTCGGAGAGCTCGGGCGGAGAATCCACGAGGAGGAGTCGAGCCGCGGCGGGAATCTCGAGGCGCGAGGCGATCTCGGTCTGACTTCGAAACGGGATCACGCGGGGAATACTAGCGGCGATGGGCTCACCTTGCCGGAAGTCGGTGAGCTCCTGGCCTCGAGTCGCCGCGCCGCGAGGGCCGCGATGCCGGACCGCCATGTCTGAGATCCTCTTCGGCACCGCCAGTTTCGCCTACGAGGGGTGGAAGGGCATCGTCTACCACGACCGTTACCCGGCCTCGCGCTTCAAGGTCGACTGCCTGCGGGAGTACGCGAGATTCCAGCCGTTTCGCACGGTGGAGTTCGACTTCCCGTTCTACCGGCCGCCGGACGACCGGCAGCTCGCCCGGTACGCGGCGGCTTTGCCGGCCGGCTTCCCGGTCCTCTCCAAGGTCTGGGAGGAGCTCACGATGCCCCGGTTCCCGGATCTGCCGCGTCACGGCGATCGGGCGGGCCGCGAGAATCCGAGGTTTCTCGATCCGCGGGTCTTCCGGGACGAGGTGCTTCCGCCCTACGAGCGTTCCTTCGCGGGCCACACGGCGCCCTTCATCCTGGAGTTCGGCGCCGACCGCCAGCCGTCGGCCGAGCGGCGCGCCGAATTCGTGTCGCGTCTGGACGCGTTCCTGGCGGCCGCTCCCGCAGGCGTCCGGTTCGCGGTGGAGATCCGGACACCGGAGTACTTCGCGCCGGAGTACTTCGACGTGCTGCGCCGGCGCGGCGCGGCGCATGTCTTCAACTGGTGGACTTCCACTCCGGCGTTGCCCGAGCAGTGGGCGGCCGCGAGCCCGCTTCCCTCCGGCTTCGCCGTCGTCCGCGTGCTCGTGCCGCCGGGTGTGCCGTACGAGAAGGCGGTCGAGCGGTTCCGGCCCTACGACCGGATCGTCGCGCCCCGGGAGGACATGCGAGCGGACGTCGTGCGGCTCGTCCGGGACGTCGCCGCCGCGGGCGCCGACGCGTTCCTGCTCGTCAACAACCGGTCCGAGGGGTGTGCGCCGCTGACCATCCGGGCGCTGGCGAGGGAGCTGGGGATTCCGTTCCGGGACGAGAAGCCGAGGACGCTGTTCGACGAATGAGGTCAGGGCAATCCGAACCTGAAACCGTACGCCGGTAACCTCATCCCTTCCGCGCCTTGACGAACGTCCAGACCAGGTACCCGACGACCATGACACCCGCTCCCACGATCATGAGCCCGGACATCGGCGAGAGCTGCCGCAACAGCTTCCACGTCAGGTAGAAAATCACGACGAAGATCGGCACCGACACGGCGCCGACGACGGTGACGAGCGAGCGCGACTTCTTCTTGGTCTCCATCGGCACGACACGCATCAGCTCGAGCTTCTTGTTCAGGTCCGCCGGAAGGGCGGGCCGCTCGACCCACTTG
>Ga0157375_10003922_pt1 | contig 12906 bp, 7 predicted proteins | sample M35metaG_FD_115311 | JGI IMG/M metagenome (GOLD analysis project Ga0157375, IMG submission 115311) | Miscanthus rhizosphere microbial communities from Kellogg Biological Station, Michigan, USA - M3-5 metaG | ecosystem: Host-associated > Plants > Roots > Rhizosphere > Soil | place: USA: Michigan...
AACTTCTCCATCCAGCACGCAACGATCCGGGAGCTGAGAAAGTAGCGGCTCGACCAGTTCTGGAAAGTACCGGTTCAGAGGCTTCTCGTCACGACTCTGAATAAGAACCTCATCGCCGTCGCGAAACACGAGCGCACGAAACCCATCCCACTTCGGTTCAAAAATCCATGACCCAACGGTAGGCAGTTCGCTTACTCGTTTGGCAAGCATCGGAAGTAGTGGAGGATTGACAGGCAAGTTCATGAGCGGATGATAGCAGTCGAATGAACTTAGACGACATTCTCTGCCGACAAACTTTCTACAAACAGAACTGCCAACATATCTATTCGTCCCCTCCTTGGACTGGTTGAGTTGTATTCACCTCTCCCCAACAACTCACCAACAAACATTCAATCAGAATGCAATCTTTAAGAAGGAGAAAGTAAAATATGTCATTGAACACGCCGAGGACTGGAGCTGTCGCCACACCTGCGCGAGATGAACGATACCTACCAGGAACACAAAAGATCACAACGTTCCTTTGGTTCGATAACAACGCCGAAGAAGCAGCAAACTTCTATGCTTCCGTATTCAAGAATTCGAGAATACTAAACTCTGTTCGCCACGGAGATGTTGGACCCGGCCCAAAAGGAACGATCATGATTATCGACTTCGAGCTGGATGGTGAGAGATTCACCGCGCTCAACGGTGGTCCAAACTTCAAGTTCACCGAAGCAGTTTCTTTAGTGGTGCACTGCAAAACGCAGGAGGAGGTCGACTACTTCTGGGAAAAACTTTCTGACGGTGGAGAAAAGGTTGAATGTGGATGGCTCAAAGACAAGTTCGGCCTGTCGTGGCAAATTACGCCTGAGATTTTGTTAGAACTAATCCAGGACCCTGACGAACAAAAATCTCAGCGAGTCATGAAGGCGATGATGCAGATGAAGAAGATTGATATTGAAGAGTTGAAGAAAGCGGCGGAGGCGAAGTAAGGATTCAGTGGAAGGATGAAGAACTTACTCTCAAATAGGTAAGTCGCCTTGGTCGTTTTCATTGGTCATTGAGTACCTAATGTCTTTAAGTTCTTCCTTCTTCATCTTTCCGCCTTACTTTATCGTAATCAACAAATCGCGATTCTCCTGTGCTTCGTTTCCAGAATAGTCCGCCGCAATAATCCTTAAGATGTAATCACCTTTGGTCAACGACGACGTATCCCACAAACCTGTGGTCGCATGTCCATCGCGAACCGTATTTGTAATCTGATAGAGAAAACGTGTCTCCTTACTTCCATAGACAGTGATCCCGCTGTCGCCCGCGTACGCCACCTTCGTTGCGTTATCTTCCGGCGGAAGCCGGTTGAAGAGAATATTCATTTGCGGCGAAGGGAAAACAGGAGCTGCGTTCGATTGCTGGAGTAGTTGATATCCCACTGAGTAGAGACCGAGACGTCGGCGATCGCTATTCATATCGGTGCGATCAAAAGCATCCACCACAACACTGACTCGGCCACGAACGATAAGTCGGCCGTGATCCTGCGCGATCAATCGAGTACCTCGCTCGTCGAAGATTTGAATTCCGTCCTTCTCAATTGTCGGCGCGATGGTGTCCTTAAAACCAATGGGCGATAGCAAAAGTGGATTAATCTCTCCTCCTGACGGTCCAACAATCAAGTGCACGTGATACATTCGATTCACTGTGCCGAGCGCATCTCCTGTTTGAAAACGGGCGCCACGCTTGATCCGAATTTTTGTGAGTTTACCGTCGTCACTCTTCATCGCGCTAAAGCGTGCATCATTAAATAGGTTCCCGTCTTTATCGCGGCCGACCTGCATATGGATGTAGGAGATCACATTGACACGCAGTCCTTCTGACAACTCATTCAAGCCCCAATTCGGTAGCGGACTTGCCACCTTCTCTGGCCGGATGGCTCGCACCACATCTCCATAAGCACCCGACACATCAAGACCACTGTGCAAATGATCGCGACTATCTGTGGAATCAAAGCTCCCGCGCACTTCACCCATAGTCGCCACCACTTCATGAGGACGATCCTGCGGATCGAGCGGCCAGAGAAGGTTGTTTAGACCCAGCGTCTCACGAGTCAGACGTGGCAGTGATTCAGTTGTTTGCGCCTGGGGAACATCGATAGAAGGCGATATCTTTCGCACAAGGTAGTTCGCAGAATCAGCAACTACAACACTACCTTTGGGATCAACCGCGATACCAGCCGGGTGGTTAAAACGTGCTTCGTGCGCGGGTCCCTCAGCGTAACCTGAGTTTCTGCCGGCAAGCACACACGCCTTACTATCGGGTGAGATTTGTACCACTGTTCCACGATCAAATTCTGTTACGTAGATAAAGCCATCGTGAGTTACGGCCAGTCCGACAGGGGAACGCAACCAGGTTCTATTTGGATCGTTCTCAAATACCGGCACCAGAGTCGTAACCCGGCCTGGTGTTGTGATGCGCCGGAGCTTGTTGTTACCAGTATCTGCGACTAACAACGAACCATCGGGAAGTGGAACTACAGCACAAGGCGTATCGAAGCGTGCGGCAGAAGCCTCTCCATCAAGGTCACCCTGGACTCCCCCGGCGACAGTGATGACTTGGCCGTCAACGCTGATCCTGCGGATGCGATCGTTATAAGTGTCCGCGACATACACGTTTCCTTTGTTGTCAACGCTCACACCAACTGGCCCATTGAACTGTGCGGTCGCAGCGTCGCCATCAGCAAATCCAGCCAATCCGTTTCCGGCTACAGTTGTTACAAGACCCTGGGCAGTTACTTTGCGAATACGATTGTTTCCAGTGTCGGCCACGAGAAGATTCCCATCGGCATCTATAGCGAGCCCCGAAGGCGTGTTGAATGATGCTTGCGATCCGTCGGCAAAGCCTTCAGTACCACCTGCCAGGTTGGTCAACTTCCCGTCGACGGTGAGTTTACGAATGCGGTTGCCCTCGCCTCCATCTGAAAAATAGACGACACCATCTTTTGAGACCGCAATACCGAATGGATCAGACAGACCTGCTTCCCTTGCGGTGGTAACGTCGCGGAAAGCAGGAGAGCCGTCTCCTGCAATGGTGGACACAGAAGCCTGCCAGTTGAAGGGTGTTGGTCGAGCGCGTTTTAATTTGAAATAAAGAGCGGTTCCAGTTGCTGCGACTATGAGAACGGCGAATAGGGGGAGGAGAAACCTGCGCATTGAGAAGAGTATATCTATGAACTGGAAGCGGCCTGTAAATAAAATTGAATTCCCAACAAATCCTTAGCTGACTTGAATCCCAGGGTTATGCCAACCCTGGTCTGAAATATCCAACGCCTTCGGCGTAACCGAAGAGTCTTGAACGGGACATATCCTAAAGAGGCTCGCCATAAGAACATCTCGCAATCACGGTTAGCACTGTGGTAATCTACCGATATCGCCCAGTCTTGCCCGTTAAGGTTTCTCAGCTAAAGCCCAACCCGACAATTGAAGTGACGGTAGACCTCGTTTTGGTCAAACAGGAGTTCACTATGACCTCTGCGGCGCCAACTCTAGACCTCGGAAAACAAGATTCCGAGAACCCAACCATACTGATTATCGAGGACTATCCCGATACCCGACAGATGATTGCGATGCTTCTTAAGCGAAGAGGTTATAACGTTATTGAGGCTGCGGACGGTGTCGAAGGATTAGTCCAGGCGACTTGGAAACACCCGGACCTGATACTAATGGACCTCGCCTTACCGGAAATGGATGGGGTCGAAGCTACTCGAAGAATTCACTCAACGCCGAGAATGGCGAACATACCGATCATCGTTCTAAGTGCGTATCTGAATGACGCGGTCGAGCGAGACGTGTTAGCGGCGGGATGTGTGGAAATGTTTCCGAAGCCATTTGATGCGGAAAGTTTCCTGGAATGCATTGAATTCACGCTATCGAAGCGACGAGTCGTCGGTTAACATGCTGGGGATTTCCTTGATCTTTGGTAGGGCTAGTCTTCGATAAGGACATGAGACTGGCTCGGCTCTTCAAAAAATGGGAAATTCCTCCCACCTACAAATTCTTGACCGCCATCCACCTCTCGCATATTCTGCTGCAACGCGAACTGAAATTCACAAACAAGTAAGAGCGGTTACTTGTGGCGCTAATCCAAAGGTAGCGCTACTTGAATGTCGGTAAGTGATCAAGTCTCCCCGAAGTCCAAGACGACGATAACTGGCTAGTGAGAACCGATCGCCACCAGTGTGTGCGGATCGAGCGATGTCGTCTCACTAACTTCGTTCACTCAAGAAGGAGTATTCAGCATGCGACTTAACCGCTCACTCATTCTGTCCCTAACGATTGTTTCGCTCTTGACCGCCTGCCAGATGGAACCAGCCGGCAATACCGGCGCATCAAGCGCTTCCGCTAATTCCAATGCTGGAAAAATTGCCGTAACTACTTCCTCAGAAGAGGCCCGCAAGGAGTATCTCGCTGGTCGCGACCTACAAGAGAAGTTGCGAATCACCGATTCTATCCAGCACTTCGACAAAGCGATTTCGCTCGACCCCAACTTTGCTCTCGCCGAACTGAATCGCGCAAACGTTTCACCAACTGCAAAAGAATTTTTCGATCATCTGAAGAAATCTGTTGCGTTGGCAGACAAGGCATCTGACGGCGAACGGATGCTGATTCAAGCGAATGAAGCAGGTGCTAACGGCAACCCGACTAAGCAAAAAGAGATTCTTGAAAAACTGGTCGCGGCTTATCCAAATGATGAGCGCGCGCATTTCGCCCTGGGTGGCTACTACTTCGGCCAACAGGATTACAAACAGGCGATCTCGCACTACAAGCGCTCAACGGACCTCGACTCAAATTACTCGACTGCTTTCAACATTCTGGGCTACGCCTACCGCCAGGATGGAAACTACAACGACGCAGAGGCTGCGTTCAAGAAATACATCGAGCTGATTCCCAACGATCCGAATCCATATGATTCGTACGCCGAACTTCTTCTGAAGATGGGGCGATTCGACGAAGCAATAACGCAATACAAGAAAGCGCTCGCTATCGACCCCAACTTTCTGAACTCCCACTTTGGAATCGCGGCAGCGTTGACCTATCAAGGTAAGTCGTCTGACGCACTGGCCGAACTTCAGAAGATGACTGAGAAGGCGCGGAGCGACGGTGAGCGTCGCACGGCGTTATTTGGTCAGATGGTTGTGGCGGCAGATGGTGGAAAACTCGATCAGGCATTAACGGAACTTCAGAAGCAGTATGCTTTGGGAGAAAAATCCAATGACATTCCCGCCATGGCGGCTGACCTGCAGTTGAAAGGCAACATTCTGTTGGAAATGGGCAAGTACCCCGACGCGAAACAAGCTTACGAGCAAGCGCTCAAAATGACGAACGACTCAAGTCTTTCTCAGGAGATAAAGGACAACACTTCGCTGTTTCATCATTTTAATCTAGCTCGAGTTGCGATTGGGCAGGGTGATCTTGCCACTGCTAAAAAAGAGACAGACGAATTTCGCAAAGGCGCTGAAGCAGCGAAAAACCCGGGCTTGATAAAACAAGCTCACGAGTTGGCCGGCAGGATTGCGCTTCAGGAAAAGAACTACGATCAAGCCATTGCGGAGTTGGATCAAAGCAATCAACAGAACCCGAGTGACCTCTACTTACTTGGTGAGGCCTACCAGGGGAAAGGTGATGCTGCAAAAGCGAAAGAGTCGTTTACAAAAGCAGCAAAGTTCAACTCACTTCCGCTTTTGAACTACGCTTTCGTGCGCACCAAAGCCGAAAAAGCGATTGCCTCCTGACACATCCACAACCGCGTCAAAACAAAAGCCAAGGCGGCCAGAGTGGCCGCCTTGGACTTTTGAAACCTGAACAAGCGGCGCTGGCGAGCGCCGCACTCCAAAGTTAGTTAATCGACTGCAAGTTCAGTATCCCTTCAAGAATTGTTCCGAGGATGCTGTAACCGCCATTTGAGTAACTGCCGTAACTAGAACGGCTATAGAAACCATCTTCGTAACCACGTCGGAATCCTTCGCGGAAGTAATACTGATACTCACTCAGGTCCACGTAGTAGGAGTCGTAGCCGTAGCTTGCATCTTGATAGGCATACGCTTCTTCGGCATTAAAAGCCCAGCCGTCTTCGCGGTCAGCCTGGCCGGCGGAGAAACCTTCCTGGTATCCATCGTTGACCGCCCTTCGTAACATCTCCGCACCGTACTGACTCGTTTCGTAGAAACTCGAGCCTCGCTGGTATCGATAGTTGTTGTAAAAGTTGTTGTTGTTATATTGCCACTGCTGAAGTCGCAGTTGATCCTGTTGCAAGCGATCGAGATAACGCTGTTGGAAACGCAACTGCGCCAAGCGTCGTTGCTGTTCAAGAGTTCGCTGACGCTGCCAGGCATAATTCTGGCGTTGCAGCTGTTCCTGCCGATAACGCTCGATGCGTCGTTGCTGATCCTGCTGCCATTGACGTTGGTTATTCAGATTGCCCTGATTACGGTTCCAGGTTCCCTGTGCGTTCCGCTGTTGATCCTGTTGTTGTCGTCGCCACTGTTCCTGTTGCTGCTGTTGTTGCTGCTGATTGCGCAGGCGTTGCTGTTCCTGCCAACGACTATTATCTTGCTGACGCTGATCCGGCCTCTGCTGTGCGTCACGGCGCTGTTGTTCGTCATGCTGTTGCTGCCATCGCTGATCGCGTTCCTGTGACTGCTGTTGCTGCTGTTGACGTTGCTGCTGCCAGCGTTGATCTCGTTCTTGCGACTGTTGCTGCTGTTGCTGACGCTGCTGTTGCCAACGTTGGTCGCGTTCCTGTGATTGCTGTTGCTGCTGTTGACGCTGCTGCTGCCAGCGCTGTTGCTGCTGAGCTTGCTGTTCGCTACGACGTTGATCCGCCTGAGCAGGCTGTGCCGCTGGTCGCTCTTCACGCCGAGTTTGTCGCTCTTGTTGACGCTGTTCACGCTGACCTTGATTCTGGCCCTGGTTTTCATCGCTGCCTTGCTGTCCTCGGCGTCGTCCTTGAGCGCTTGCGAGGCCGGTCGCAGTAAGCAACGAAGCCGTGAGCGCTGCAGTAACTGCGAACCGTCGTAAGAATTTTTTGTTCATCGAAACCCCTTTCCTGGATCGTCTTACCGGGGAGACTTGGTAGACCAGTATTGCTTATTGGCAAATGCCATTCCATCCCGAATAACCGATTCCATGCACTCTTTGGCCCATTTTGGAGGACGGATTTCATTCACGATTAACCCATTTGGGTTAGGTATGAACCATCAGCAATCCTTTCCTTCAATTGCCTTCCTCATGCAATCACATGGCGATCTGATTACCGTTTGGTCCACACACTTTGGACAGCAGCAATAAAGCGGAGTTTGCGGAATCACTCGGAAAACTAGGCATAGTGCTTGCCAAAAGACAGGACAAGATAAGAAGTGGGTAGTGCCCGAGTTTGTAGGGGCGTCCCTCCGCGGGCGCCCCGACTGCGCTGTCATTAGTTACTCAATGATCTAAATGTCGGCGAGGGGCAGCCACTACAAATTAGGCACTGGGAACGCGAGTTTGGGAGGGTGGTTATGAATACAAGTAACGTGAAGGTTTGGCCGCACATGACAATCGTTGCCGTTATCTGCGCGATTGTTGCCGGCCTCGGAGTCGGTTGGTGGGTGAGACACGAGCGAACTGCGGAGGCGAGTGCGATTCCAAACGCAGCTCGCATGCAGCGAGTTGATGGCGATGTCGCACTTAACAACGCCGGTTCTAACAATGAACCAACCGATGCGGATTGGATTGAGGCAACTCCGAATCAACCCTTCAGCGTTGGTGATCGAATTTATACAAGAGAGAACTCCCACGCGAGTCTTGCCTTCACCGGGCGCGACTTTGCACGACTAAATCCCAATACATCACTGGATGTTTTGTCGCTGGCTGACCAACGTACCCAGCTTGCCTTGCGAGACGGTTCGGCTATGTTTGATGTTGGCTACCTTGCGCCGGGTGAGTTGTTCGAAGTTGCCACTCCGTACGGCGCCGTCGATCTGCAGCAACCAGGGCTCTACAACGTCGGGATCAATAACGGCAATGTGCTGGTCTCAGTGTTGAGCGGGTTGGCACAGGTCGTCGGACTGGGAAGCAGTGGCCAGATTAGTCGAGGCGAAGTATTACAGTTGGTCGGCCAGACAGCAGCGGACGCTGTGTTGTCGAGGATTGACGGACGTAATGCCGGCTACCTGGTTGATGATTACTACAGCTACCAGTACCCGCGTTATTACGATGGACGTTATAGCGACTACAACGCTTATCTAAACGACCCTTACTACTTCGACCCGTACAGGCGAACCAGTAGTTATCAATACGTTAATTCCTACCTACCCGGTTTGTATGACCTGGATTACTACGGCGATTGGCAAAACTTGAACGGTTATGGCAATGCCTGGGCGCCGCGCGTCGACAACAACTGGGCTCCTTATCAAGATGGTTACTGGATGACCGACTATCCGTATGGTCCAACATGGGTCTCGAGTGAACCTTGGGGCTACGCTCCATATCACTATGGGCGTTGGGCGTATGTCAGTAATCAGTGGTACTGGGTTCCCGATAGCATCAACTCCACTCCTGCTTATTCGCCGGCGTTGGTTGCATTTGTTCCGTTTGCTCAAAATGACATCGGCTGGGTCCCTCTGGGTCCTGGCGATGCATACGCTCCACGTTATTACAATAATGATTGGAGCCCTTACTACCTGAACCGAACGCAGAACATTCAGCCACGTCTAGTGAACATGTATGCACCGAACGCAGTCACTGTGGTGCCGGTCGATGACTTCACACGTGATGTGGATTTTCGCAGGGCGCGACACGCAGACAGACAAATGCTATCGAACATCAATCCTGTGTTGGATCCGCTTACAGTGACACCACTGCGCAACGCAGTGATTCACTCCGCGTGGGGTCGAGGCAAGATCGGATTGCCTCCAGGAATAGCAAAGAAGCTTAACGATACAACGGTAGTGACGAGTAGTGTGCCTGTTGCTCCTCCGTTTCGAAAGAATCTCGCAAGAGATATGAGAGTTGAGACGAGCAACGATCGGTTCAACAACCGTAAGGTCCAGGTGCGTGACGAGCGTGGACAAAGCGGAGTGTCGCAATCGGCGCCACCGGCAATTAATGACCAGGGTCGTTCACGCGAGGCGAGTCGCATAAATGACGGTCAAGGTCAACGTCGAATCGACAATCCTGTGCCGCAAGTGCAGCCCGACGGCGCAAGGGGTGTGGAACAACGTAAAGGTCAACGCCGAATAGATAATGCAATGCCCCAAGTGCAAGCTGAGCGAGGTAGAGGTATGCAACAACCTCAAGGACAACGAGTAGCACAGCCAGCACAAGCACCCGTGCAAAAAGAGGTGGCTCGTCCACAACAAAAGGGTCGTCGAGAACCAGGGTTTATGCGGGAAGCTAGGCCGCCACAGCCGGTTCATCAACCTGCTGCGCAGCCACAACAGCCGAAGGTGATGGAACGACGTGGTCCTCCGGTCAATCGGCAGGCGCCACCTCAGCAACAGGTTCGTCAGCCCGCGCCGCAAGCGCAGCCCGCAGGTCGAGCTGTACACGGTCAAGGCCAAGGTCAAGCTCAAGGCCAGGGTAAGGGTCAGCAAAAGGTTGAGCGAAAGCAGGGACCGCCTGCCAATGCACAGCCTGGTGGCGGAAAAGGTAAAGGTAAGAAACCGCAGTAGGCGGGTCAGACACGTGTAACGCTGAAAGCGTTGACTAATCAATCCCAGGGTTGGCAACAACCCTGGGACTCACGGCCAGTTAATTAAGGCGCAATCCAATGGGGTTGCGCCTTTGTTGTTTATGACATCCACTCACATCTTCCCTTCACAAAACGAGTTGTGTTAAGAATAAGTCCAAGCTTGATAAGAAAACCCCCGATTGCCAGAGGGCAATTTCTTCAGTCCGTGCGGTTCAAGCCCCGACTCACAAATCTTAATCGACTCTTAGTTCAGTCTTGGACGCGATAAGTTCCCTTCAGGCGTCAGTCTGAAACAATCCTGTTTTTGGAGGACCTGGTTGTGAAGGAAAATTCTGTGTACTCAAACAGACGTACTTTCATTGGTAGAGTCGGCGCGATCGGCGCCGCCTCGATTGCTGCTGGAGTGATTGGCGTTGATCCCTTGCTCAGTACCGATGCATCTGGCGTTCATGCCGCGCAAGGATCGAATCAACGCGCAAATGATTGCGCAAAAATTCGACGCGACGCGGCACAAGACGGACTACAAGTTACCCCTTCAAATCTTCAGCATCCAAATAACAATGACGAGACTCTCTACCCAAACAAGCTCGGTAATTATTCTAAAGGTCTGCCGCACAATGCTGACGGTACGGTCGTCCTGAGCGCCTATGAAGCGCTCGTGAATGCAACAACGAGTGGCGCGCCCGCGGACTTTGATTCGATACCGATGGGTGGCGATCGAAAACTCACCAACCCGCAAGCCGGTCTTGCTTTCGATATGCAAGGCCCCGATTCACACGCTCTCGTCCAACCACCGGCACCCGCTTTCGCAAGTCGTGAACAAGCAGCTGAGATTTCTGAAAACTATTGGATGGCACTGCTTAGAGACATTCCCTATTTCGATTACTCAACGAATCCAATTGCCAATGCAGCCGCAGCGGATTTGTCTCTCTACGGTGCTGACTTCAAGGGTTCGAAGACGGGCGGAGCAGTGACCACCAACACTCTTTTCCGTGGTCTCACTCCGGGAGATAACGTTGGTCCGTACCTTTCTCAGTTCTTCTATCAACCCTGTAATTTCGGCGCGAATAAACTGGAACAGAAGATCACGACCGTTGTTCCGGGTATGAACTACATGACTGACTTTCCTACCTGGCTGGCAGTACAGCGTGGTTTTAGTCAGCCCGCCGACATGCTAGATCCAACTCCACGCTATATGCGGAATGGACGCGACATTGGACAGTGGGTTCATATCGACGTCCTCTTCCAGGCTTACTTTCAATCGTTTCTAGTCCTGGCTGGAGCGAGCGCGCCATTTGATGATGGCAATCCTTATTCGAACAATCCAACCCAGATGGGTTTCGGTACTTTCGGTGGGCCACACATCGCCACTGTGCTTTGTGAAGTTGCGACTCGAGCATTAAAAGCCGTGTGGTATCAGAAGTGGTTCGTGCATCGACGTCTGCGTCCGGAGGTTCAAGCCGAGCGAGTTGATCGCACGCTGTATCACGGCGCTGGTTATCCGGTGCACCACGAAATACTGGATTCATTGAGTAGCACAAGTCGTCTGGGCGGGTATATGCCTGCGGGAAATGCGTTGCTACCGATGGCTTTCCCTGAAGGTTCGCCAACGCATCCAGCGTACGGAGCGGGTCACGCAACAGTCGCGGGTGCGTGTGTCACGATTCTCAAAGCATGGTTCAAAGAAACAACGAGGTTGGTCGAAATCGGATTGACGCCCATGGAACCTTCAACAGATGGACTAACACTTGCGTTTTACGCGGGTGGTGATGCAGGTGATTTAACGGTGGGTGGCGAGCTCAACAAGATCGCCTCGAATGTCGCACTGGGTCGCAACACTGCCGGCGTCCACTGGCGGTCTGATGGAACTGAGTCGTTGAAGTTGGGTGAGAAAATCGCGATTGGGATTTTGAAAGAAGCACGAAACTGCTACAACGAAGCATTTAATGGGTTCAGTCTGACCAAGTTTGATGGCACCACAATAATTGTTTGAAATGTATTAGTCAGTAGGTAGAACTAAGACTCTAACCAACATGCGGTCGGGAAGGGGGCAAAGCGCAGCGCGCCCCCGCAGAATGAATAATCTCTGATTCGATTCTGACCTCACTCTGATTTTAGTGTCATGGGCACCTGCGGGGGCGCGCTGCGCTTGCCCCCTTCCCGACCGCTTGTAGTTGACTATCAAAATTTTCACCGTAAGGCATAGTCACTTTATTTTTAACTCGATCACTGAGACACCCCCCGGTGCGACCTGGAGACTCAACCGGTCACCACTCAAAGGCAGTTGCCTATCCGTAACCCAATCCGTGGCGCCCTGAATCTGTTGACCTCGTAGCGTGACGTTTACCGTTACATAAGCGCTACGATCAACTGTGGCCATTCCTTGCTGAGGCTTGAACACCCCGTTGTTGTTCAGCAGCGTGACCACATACCCTGAAGCGTTGCGGTTGATCAAATACTCCACATCACCGCGCACGGTGACAGGAGCCGCGTCACTGAATACGTGCGCTAAGGCGTGAGCGGCAAACGGAACCATTCTTTCGTCCTCGCCGAGCAGATCCGGCACCGCCGCGAAGATCACACTTCCCTTCCCAATTTTATTGATGGTGATGAGAGCATCGCCGGAGTTCGTCGTAACTAAGGGGCTCGCCCCTTTCAGTTCGATCTTCTCGTAACGAAAGAGTTGTCCACTCAGGTCCTGGCTTTCGTCACCCGGCGAAAGACATCGTGCGACGTTCGCTTCAGCGGTTTCATTGGTGAAGTGGATCCCGAGAAGTGACTCGGGTATGCCCTTAACCTGCGCAGCGTTGATGACAACCGTTCCTCCTCGTCGAACATAGTCGCTCAATTTCTGCGTCCACTTTGAAGACCACTCGATTCGACCACCAACAACGACGGCCCGGTACGATGAGAGCAACTCACGAGAGGAATCTGCCTTGCTACTTGCTGTTAACACATCAAACACATCACCAAAAACACTCGATACAAATGGTTGACGGTCGGCAATCGCGGGTTCACCTTCGACAACAAGCCCAGGATAGTAAGCAACACCGAAAAGCTCCCTTAGTGCTCGATCACTTCGATCAATCTGCGAAACTTCAAACGGCCATTGTGGATAGTCAGTCATCTCGAAGCCGTGGGCCGGATCGAGAAGAAAAGCTATCGATGTGTAGGGCGTGCCGCGGTCCGGATGCTTTTCAGCAAACT
>Ga0157375_10003923_pt1 | contig 12903 bp, 10 predicted proteins | sample M35metaG_FD_115311 | JGI IMG/M metagenome (GOLD analysis project Ga0157375, IMG submission 115311) | Miscanthus rhizosphere microbial communities from Kellogg Biological Station, Michigan, USA - M3-5 metaG | ecosystem: Host-associated > Plants > Roots > Rhizosphere > Soil | place: USA: Michigan...
CGATGGCAACTACCAGCCCATCACGGTTCCCGGCGCAGATCTCTACATCCCGGGCAGCATCAACAGCAGGGGAGAAATTACCGGCGCCTATGCCTTCCCCACCACCAGCCCCGTAGCCTTCGTCCTGACACCGTAATCCGCTCCAACGCTTGAGCCCGTGCCGTGTACGCATTCGGCGCGGTGTTCTCAATCAACCCTGCAGGCCTCGCCGTTCCGCATATCCGGCTTGATCTCAGCCGCCCCAAAAAGAAACGGGAGGAAGCCTTCACTCCCTCCCCCTCCTTCCGTTCTCAAAAAACCTACCGCTCCCAGAACGGAGGCGGCTCGATTCCAAGCGCTCTCAGGTACACATATCCTTGCCCGCGATGATGAATCTCGTTGTCGATCGCGTATTGAATCGTGTCGATGCCCCGGCCTTCCCACTGCCCAAAGGCCTTGTCAACCTCAGTGAACCGTTGCGGCGGAATCTCCGCAAACACTGCGTCCAGCCGCGCGGTTTGTTCATCCCACACCCGCAGCAACTCACTCTTCGTGGTTACGGCCGCCTTCGACATGTCGAACTCCCGCCACTTGCCCGTAGCTACGCCCTCCGCAATCGGCACAGCCATGCGGATGAATTCCCAGGCCAGCTCCGAGAAGGGCCGCATTCCACCCACTGAGAACGAAAACAGCTTGTCCTCAGGAAAAGCTTCAATCACCTTGCGCGTAAGCCGGCGGTGTCCTTGCCAGTTCTTCAACAGATCACTCGCCGTCACAACGGTCGTTTCAGCCACTACTGTCGCCATATCAATCTCCTCCGCCCAAATCTGAGCACAGAACTAAACTACCGACTCATACATGACAAAACGTGTCATATTTGAAAAAAATCTCTTTCGGTGGCTGCGGGAGCAAATCTTCGTTCTGAAACAACCACTGTTCCCTGTTCCCTGTCCACTGTTCACAAAGGCTGATCACGACCCGCCTTGTGAACGACCTCCCCTCGAGTCATTGTCTCTTGAAAGCAGCCGACGCTTAGGCGGGTGGCCCCGGTCCTCGCTTTTGGGGACCGGGCATATAGGCTGCCCTTTCTCAATCTCTTACCGATCGATGAGTGCTTTGGCGATAATGCGCTCGTTGAGATTCGAGCTGGATTCCTAGAGTTAAGGGCGTTTGCGGAGACTCATTGCCCGAGCCTGGCGATATCGGCTGGCATTCATGCCGTCCGCGTAAGCGCGTCCACGCTTGTTCTCATGGGCGCGCTTCCGACTGATTTCGTTACTGTAATTCGGCCAGGTGCTTGGAGGCCTTGGTGTCGATCGTCAACGAACCGTCGCCGAGACCGGTGCTTTTCACCGTCAAGGTAATGGGTCCAGTCTGCTTCGACGTGCGAATTACGACGAGGGCGCGGCCCTGGTAGAGTTTGCGCTGATCGCCCTGGTAAGAATCCGGATCCTGTCCGTCTCCATTTCCCACGGCCGCAATCACACCCGGGCCACCGAGGGTGAACTGAACCTGCTGGTCTGCCCGGAGATCGGGACGGCCCTCGGCATCGACGGCCTCAACGGTCACGAACGAAAGGTCTTCGCCATCCGCCTGCAGCACCGTTCGATCTGCCGTCAGGCGCAGCCTGGCCGCTGGTCCCACAGTGGTGAGAAGGTTCTCCGCGACAACGCGGTCCCCGCGCAGGCCCACTGCTTTGAGCCTGCCGGGCGCGTACGGTACCGGGAAGACCGCCTTGAACTCCTGTGCGCGACCTGTGGGCTTTTCCCCAATCAACTTGTCATTGAGATAGAGCCGCACTTTCTCCGCGCCTGAGTAGACTTCGACGTCGAGTTCTTTGCCTTCCTCTCCGGGCCAGTTCCAGCTAGACAGGGTGGGATAATTCGCCCACATGATCGCGATGATTTTCTTGCCTTCAGGTTCAGGCAGCCGGACGGTGGCATAAACGCGATCGCCGCCGTTCCAGATGATGTCGCGATAAAAGGACGCCGGCTTGCGGAAGCCGGTCAGGTCGAGATCGCCGCAGGCCGCAGCGTGCCAGGGATAGGGATGGAAGAAAAGTTCCATCATGGCCTTCGCGTTCGGATCGGAGTTGTTCTTGGCCATTTCGCCCATCACGTCTTTGCCATTGGCCATTCCCGTGAACAGCTGATCCACCATCGCTGTGCCTGCCATCATGCCTTCCATCCCCACCGCCATCTTTGCCTGCTCCGGGGTACCGTATTGCCACGCGCCGATGCCGGATTCGCCGAGATAATCCATCGCGGTCCATGAGAGATCGCCGAGAACATAGGAGTTGTCGTGCGAAACCTGCCATAGCGGAAAAGCCTTCGAGGGCCAAGACTCGGTGGTCAGCATCATGCGCGAGGGCAACTTTTCGTGGTCCTGTTTGTAAGTGGGCAGGATGTTGTAGTTATAGCCAGTGATATCGAGTTGAGAGAACACTGCTTGCGCACTTGGCTTGGTGGTTGTGCCTGGAAAAGCCAGTGTGAGCGGACGCGTTTTGTCGAGGGAGTGCACGTGATCGATTAGCTGCCTGGCGAGCGCGGCGCCGCGGTCAACTTCGAGCTCCGGAATCTCGTTGCCGATTCCCCAGATCACGATCGACGGATGGTTGCGGTCTCTCAGCAGCATCGACGAAACATCCTTCTTCCACCACGCATCGAAGTCGCTGCCGTAATCAAACTTGACCTTGTGCGCCTGCCAGACGTCGAAGGGCTCATCGAGAACAAGGATGCCGAGACGGTCGCACGCGTCGAGGAATGCGGACGACGGCGGGTTGTGCGCCGTGCGCACCGCATTCATGCCGGCAGATTTTAAGAGCTCAACCTTTCGCTCCTCCGCTCGATCAAACGCCGCAGCACCGAGAGGCCCGTTGTCGTGATGGACGCTGCCCCCGGTCAGCTTGACCGGCTTGCCGTTTAACAACAACCCATTTTCTGCCGACCATTGAAGCGAGCGTATGCCGAAGGTTGTAATCACCTGGTCGATTGTCTTGCCGTCTTTGCGGATAGAAGAAACGGCGCGATAAAGCGTAGGGGAGTCCGGCGACCAGAGGGCGGGATTCGCGACGACGATCTCCTGGGCCGCTTCGTCTTCCTTGCCCGACGCGATCTTCAAGTTTGATTCGGCGTTCCCTATTTTTTTCCCATTCTTATCGAGAAGCGCAGTCTCGACAGTGACCGCGGCAGCGGTGGATGCCTCATTGGTCACTCGCGTCTGGATCGCCACCCTGGCCGACGTGCTCTCTGCCTTTGGTGTGGTAACAAAAACTCCCCAATGCGCCACGTGCGTGGGCTCTGTCACGACCACGCGGACATGCCTGTAGATGCCCGATCCGCTGTACCAGCGGCTGTTTGGCTGTGCCGAGTTATCCACACGCACAGCCAGCACATTCGCACCTGAAAAATTGAGCTCGGGCGTGAGGTCGAATCCGAACGCTGTGTAGCCATAAGGATGTGTCCCCAGTTTGTGCCCGTTGAGATAAACGGTGGCATCGCGGTAAACGCCGTCGAACTCAACGTTCACCCGTTTGTTTTTCCAGTCAGCAGGAGCGTGGAATGTCTTGCGATACCAGCCGATCCCACCGGGGAAAAACCCCTCACCTGATCCGCTGGGATTGTCCTTGTCGGGCTTGCTTTCTATGCTCCAATCGTGGGGCAGGTCGACAGCGCGCCAGGAAACATCAGAGAACAACGACGTCTCCGCGCCACTCGGATCGCCGAGGAAGAACTTCCACCCGGCATCGGCGGCTAGTTGCTGCCGGGCAGGGTTTGCGCTTGCCGCACGGATCGAGACGGGCAGGAAACATGCGATTGTTGCGGTGAGAAGGATCTGGGTGCTGAACCGAATCTTCATGATGTTCTCTTTCCGGTGCTGCTTTTGCGAATGCTCGCCTTTCGCGGATGCGGGCGGATTGGCGTTTCAAGTGCACGTAGTCCCAAAAGGATTATGCGGATGGTTTCGCGAAAGAGACGGTCAACGGAGTTACCGTACTCCTGCTCCACTTTGTTTCCGAGCGAGGCGAGTCGGCGCTGGGCCCCGATGATTGCGTTCATAACGGCGTGCATGGTGAGACCTGCATCGAGATCGGAACGAAGCGAGCCGTCGGCGATCCCCTCGCGTATCAATTCACTGAAGACCTCAAACCCTCCGGGGTTGATTTGCGATTCCAGGGAGATGAGTTGTTCCGCCGGCCAGTCGCGCGCATACATCGCGTCGAATTGAGCCATGAACCGGACCCTCACCGGGTTGTTCACCAGTTCATCAGCCATGAAGTTCAGCAGGGCGGTGAGGCGGGCGAGCGCGTTGGGTGCGGCATCGCAAATCTGCTTCGCGCGCCCGCTGCTTTCCTGGATTGATTCACTCAGCAACGCCCAGACGATCTCGTCTTTGTTGGCGAAATATTGGTACATCGTCGATGGCTGGATGCCGCTGGCAGAGGTGATTTCGGCCATCGTGACGCGGTCGATTCCGCGCTCATCGAACAACTTCCATGCAGGATCGAGGATCCGGCGGCGCTGGCGCTCGCGGTGCGCATGATAAGTGCTGGGCAGTTTCTGTGCTTTTTTGGGCGGCATTGTCGCTTTATAAAATTCGCATTGATGATACGAATTCGAAGTGTTAATTCGAATTTATCTTTATACAGACACAACCGTCAAATGAAAACTTCGAAAGAGGTAACCGGAAGTCGACTGCTCTTTAGTTTTTCGAGGGTGGCACCATCGCGGATTCGTGAATCTGCGTCGACTGCCCAGGCCTATGGGCTGCCGCTCCCGCTCATTCCATCACGTGCACTGCACTGGCTGAAGGAACAGGCGCTCATAGCGGGTAAAGCAGCTTGTCTCCCGGACGAGGGCCGCGGCCGATTGACACTCTGGGTCGGTTTTGACCTTCTCGCGGTACCGTCGATAACTCTCTTCGTCTGGAAAGGTGAACATCGCCACGGCGACATCCGCCGGGCCATCATAGCCAAGTCCCGGGAAACTCATCCCTACTCCGTTTGGAGCCGCCCTGGGAATGAAATATCCGTGATGAATACCGCCGTAACGTTCGATCAGCGAAATCCAGGTGCGTGCGTAGGCTTCAAATGCGCTGAGCTTGTCCAAATTGAGCGTGTACCGAATCTGACATGTCACTGCCTGACAGTTCTCCAATTGATCTCCTCCTTATGCCTTTCCAAGCTCTTCATGAGTACTGCGAAGTGCCGCCAGATCAAGGATGATGGTCAGCGCTGCGTACCGCCGCCCTCAAGGGCAAGCCATGTCTTGTTCCACTTGAAATTCGACCGCATGTACAGCAGGGCCTTTCGCCATGACCTCGAAGATCGCAACCGTACCAAGAAAAAATGCGCGGCCATTGAGGCCGCGCATTGCCATGCACTGCTAAAACTTAAACAACCGGGTGCCCCCCATTCTTGCTGCGCCACCGGGGCCCCGGCGACAGGTCTTCGTCGCTGGGGTGGTCAACCGGGGCCCCGGCGACAGGTCTTCGTCTGTGGGGTGTTCAGCTGCACCCACCCGCAATCGAAGGGATCACCAGCACCTCATCCCCTTCCTGGAACGCGTACTTCTCATTTCCCAGGAACCGGATGTCTTCTTCATTGACGTAGAAGTTGATAAACCGCCGGATCTGCCCATCATCGCCGCGCAGATGTTGCCGCAGCGCCGGAAACCGGCCCTCAATATCGGTCACGAGTTCCGGCAAATTCGAAGCCGTACTCGAAATCTCCTTCACGTTATTTGTGTGCTTCTGAAATGCGTTGGGCAACAGAACTTTAACCGCCATAACTTTCCCCCGCCAGGCTCAGCCCCTGGCTTGCTGCGTTGTGTTCTTCAACAAAAGTCTCAAACTCCGCGAGCCGCGGACGAATTGCGCTCCTCTGCTCGTAAGCGCCATCGAGGCAGTCGGTCGTCTTCAGTCCGTTGCCCGTGATGCAAGTAACCGTCAGCTCATCCGGCTTGATGCGCCCATGCGCATACAGCCGCGCCGTCACGGCCGTCGTCACGCCGCCCGCAGTTTCCGTGAAGATGCCTTCGGTCTCCGCCAGTTCCTGGATCGCCGAAACAATCTCCACATCCGAAACATCCTCGGCCCAACCGCCCGTCCCGCGAATCACTCGCGAAGCATAGATTCCATCCGCAGGATTCCCAATCGCCAGCGACCGCGCAATCGTGCTCGGCCGTTGCGGCTCGATCACGTCCGTGTTGTTTTTCACCGCCTTCGCAATCGGCGAGCAACCAGTCGCCTGCGCCCCAAAGAACTTCACCGGCTTATCTTCCACCAGCCCGAGTTCGATCAGCTCGTTGAACGCCTTGCGAATCTTCGTGATCAGCGAGCCGCCCGCCATCGGAACAACCACGTTGTCCGGCAACCGCCATCCAAGCTGCTCCGCAATCTCGAACCCGACAGTCTTCGATCCTTCAGCGTAATAAGGCCGCAGATTCACATTCACGAATCCCCAGTTGTATCGCTCCGCAATCTGCGACGAAAGGCGATTCACATGATCGTAGTTCCCATCCACACGCACCAGCGTCGCGCCATATACCTGCGTGTTCAGGATCTTCGCCGGCTCCAGATCCGACGGAACCAGGATGTAGGTTTTCAGTCCCAGTCGCGCCGCATGTGCTGCCACCGCATTCGCTAGGTTTCCAGTCGACGAGCACCCGACTGTATCGAACCCGAAGTCCTGCGCATTCGCCAATGCAACCGCCACCACGCGATCCTTGAAGCTCAGCGTAGGCATGCAAACAGCATCGTTCTTGATATAGAGATTCTTCGCGCCAAACTGTGCCCCCAATCGCGGAGCCTTCACCAGCGGCGTCAGTCCCGACGGCGTCTGGGGAACATAGCTGTCCCTCACCGGCAGCAGCGCCTTGTAGCGCCACATATTCAGCGGCCCTTGGGAAATCGTCTCGCGTGTGAATCGGGTCTTCGCATACTCGAGGTCATAAGCCACCTCAAGCGGGGAAAAGCACTCATCGCAGATCGAAAGCGGCTGATGACCATAGGTCTTGCCGCATTCCCGACATCGCAACCAATACGCAGTCGTCAAAGGTCCCTCGCTGTTTGCGAGTGACACGAGTAGCGCGAGCGCGTGACATTGCCAGGGAAAGAGTGAACGTGAACTGACTCGAAACCACCTGCGAAGCTGCTAAAGCAAAGAGTGCTGAAGCAACCCCCGAATCTCATGTTCCCCGTCTCCGGGCAAGAGTTGACACCATACTCCCGTTTTGCGCGGGCAGGTTGTCGTGGCGTCACAGGGCTCGTCCCTCAGCCACTCTGCATGAAACTCAGGCTTGCCCTTTGGGGGCAAACTTGAATGATTAGTTTTTATCACAGCTCAGGGAACCGCGCAAGTGACCCTGCACCGAATGGATGGCAAATCAGTTCGAACGGATGAATTATGGGCCGGAAGGGTCCTTTCTACTCGATCTGACCCTTCGGGGTACAACAACTCAACGACGATTCACATCTGAACAAAAGACGCTGCTGATTCAGGCGCGCTATATAAAGCCATTCAGGCTTACAATCTTAGCCACTTCAAGGAGTGAAAATTATGCCTTCAGATCTTTTGGATAAAGCCCCCTCAGTAGACGAAGTCGTCCGTGAAGTATCCCGGCTCAAGAACACCGTCACGCAAGCCGTTGAAGACGGATTCAAATCCGCCGTCAAGGCTGTAGAACGCGGCCGACACACAACCGAGGACATGATAGACGACGGAAAACGCGCGATGCGGCGCAAACCCGTGGAAGCAGCCGGCGTAATCTTCGCAGCCGGATTGCTCACTGGTGCGTTCCTCTCCTACATTGCGTCCCGCCGCGGCTGATAGCTGCACCAAAATCGAACCGAACGGCCCGGAGTGAAGCGCGACCAGCGACTCACTCCGGGTGTATCCAAACCGCGTTCCCTCCACCCGGCGCCATCTTCACATCCAGCACCGTGCCCCGATCCACAGCCTGCTTCGTGAATTCTGTATGCGTGGCATGGGTGCCTGCATCCGCCGCATCTGCGTAGATTTCAGCCGTGTACTTCCCTTCTCCCAGGAAGCTGAGCGGCACCTTCACAGTCCTTGCATCCCAGTTTGTGATCGACCCGACATACCAGTCTTTTCCACTCCGCCGTGCCACGGTGATGTTCTCCATCGGCCGCCCGCCGAGAACCCGCACTTCATCCCAAGTCACCGGCACTTGCTTGATGAACTCGAAATCGTGTTGCCCCGCATAGTGCTCCGGAAAATCCGACACCATCATCAGCGGACTCTCCAGCACCACGTACAGCGCCAATTCGTGCGCCCGCGTGTTCGGCGCCATGGGTTCCTTGTCTCGCGCCTCAAACTCCGCGCGGGTCACATTTCCGAACGCCCCCGGCGTATAGTCAAGCGGTCCCGCCAGCATCCGCGTAAATGGCAACGTGGCATTGTGAACCGGAGTTGTCCGCCCGCTCCACTTCAGATACTCCTTCCCCATCACACCCTCACGGGTCACCACATTCGGCCATGTCCGTCGCAGTCCATCAGGTTTGAACGCCCCGTGGAAATCAATCATCAAGTGATGCTGCGCTGCAAGTTCCGCTACATGCCGATACCAGGCGGTCATCTGCTGATCGTCACGATCCATGAAATCGATCTTCACGCCGGCGATTCCCCACTGCTCAAATAGCGGAAACGCCTGCTCCATGTACTTATCCACCGACGACCAGTGCGACCAGAGCCAGATACGGACGTTCTTCTCCTTCGCATATCTCAGCAACTCCGGCATATCGATCTGCGGATCGATCTTCGTAATATCCGCAACCGCGGCATAATCGGTCGGGCTTTTGCGATTCGCCAGCGCCCATCCCGCATCGATCAGCATGTACGGAAACCTCGATGCCGAAGCAAAGTCGATATAGTGCTTCATCGTCGCCGTGTTCATTCCCGTCTTGAAGCTGACACTCGGTGCCGCCTCCCCCGACCACCAGTCCCATGCCGACTTGCCCGCCTTGATCCACGAGGTATCCGCAATCTTTGACGGGGGATTCAGATTGAGCACGATGTTGGACTCAACCAGCCGTCCCGGCTCATCTCCGATCATCAGGACGCGCCATGGAGTGGTCACGGGCGCATCGGTCTCTACCGCGATGGTCTTGTTATCAATGCGCGGCGAAAGCTCCGCCCTTAATCCGTTCCGCGCTTCACCCTTCCGCAGATACATTCCCGCATAGTTCTCGATATCCGCCTCGGTCACGCCAACCCATCCTGCTCCGGGAACCTCCGCAAGCAGCGGCAACGCAATCAGCCAATCGCGATGAATTCCACTCACCTGCCGCTGCTGGTAGTCATCCTCATACGAAGATTGAAATCCTTGCAGAATCAATGGGTATAGCGTCGCATCCTTCGGGTAGTTAAACTCCGTCAGTTCGCGCTCCACTCGCACCGTCTTTGCACCAGCCGGCCCAGGGAGCACATACCGGAAAGCCACGCCATCATCGTAGGCCCGAACTTCAATCGACACCTTTCGGCCCGCATCATCCGCTAAATCCACCACAGCGGAGTTGTATTGATCCCGCACCGAACTCGTCTTGCCCACCGGTATCGTGTACGTCTCGTCGTGCTGCCCGGTGTGGACATCGACCTTGTGCATACCGGGACCAAACGCCGGCGCCCCCTGCAACTTCAGCCCCAGCGCGCTCTCATCAATGAGCCGTTTACCGCGAAAATCCACCAGATACTGAGGTCCGTTTCTCTTCGGTCCCGTTTCCTGGCTCGACGGAACCTCAGACAAAGAGAAGACAATCTTCCCATCCGGCGATGCAACGTGAACTCGAGCCACATTGGAATTTTGGCCGAAGGCCATCCCGGCAAAGCCAGGGAGCAGACAGAGGACGCAGATTCTTAGGCTTGTCATAACAGCCGAAAGCATAACAAAAAGGCCTGCCGGTAATCCGGCAGGCCCAATCCTTTTGGTTCAACAGCGAAATCAGTTCGTGTAGATCCTCACGTAATCCACCTGCATATCGCCCGGAAACATTGTCGTTCCATCCGGACTCCCCGGCCAGTCTCCGCCGATTGCCAGGTTCAGAATAATGAATTGCGGACCCACATCGAACGGCCATGGATTGCCGAAGTTCGCCGGCGTGAACGTCGCATAAACGTTCGCAGGATCGTCCACGTAGAACTGCACCTCGCCCTTCGCCCAGATCATTCCATAGGTGTGCCACGCAGCCGCCGAAAACCCTGACGGATTGTATTTCTGCGTTCCATCCAGGTGCGTGCTCGTGCTCCCACCATGCACCGATCCCGCAATCCAGTCATAGCCTGGCGGTTGCGCTCCCACATACGGCGGCGGGTTGTTCCCATCGATATGCTCCATCACATCCAGTTCGCCGCAAGCCGGCCAGCTCACTGTCGTGATGTTATTCCCCAGCAGCCAGAACGCAGGCCACATCCCCTGGCTCTCCGGCAGCTTCATTCGCGCCTCGATGCGCCCGTACATAAAGCTGAAGACACCCTGCGTCTTCAACCGCGCGGATGTGTACGTAGTCCCCGAAAGATTCCGCCCCACAACGTGCAGAATTCCGTTCGTGTCCATGTAAGCGTTCGGATTATTAGGATCGCACGGGGCCGTCGCCGAACCCGCCGCGCAATATGTCTCCAGCTCATTATTCCCGCAGCACCGGAATCCCGTGTCGTATGTCCAGATCTTCGAATCTGGCAGCGCATTCGAAGTCCCCGAGTTCGCAAACTCATCGCTCCACACCAGCGTCCCCGACGCGATGTTCAACGTGAAGCTCTTGGTGGTCACTGAGCTGTTGCTGTATCCCGGTGCCGCTGCAATCGCGTTCACCGTCACATTCGACGAAGCCAGAAACGGCGCCTGGTACTGCTGGGATGTTGTCTTCGCAGTCGATCCGTCCAGCGTGTAGTAAATCTTCGCTCCACTGGTCGCATCCGCCAGCGTCACCACCACCGCGCCATTCTGAGCATTGGACGTCGTGACCGTCGGAGCTGCTGCATTCTGCGGAGTCGATGGCGGAGTTGTCCCGCCACCTCCGGTAGTTGCTCCACCCCCGCCGCACCCACAAAGCAACGCACTTGCCAAAACGAAAGCCGAAAACATAGCAGACCCCATCCCCACGTGAGCCCCTCCTTGGATGACGGACGGCACGTGTGCCTTCACCGCGCAACATCTAACCATCCGGCATCAGGGTCAATCATCCGCGCAGCGCTGCGATGTGATTCCGACCACAACTCATCGGAAAGTACAAAAGTATAGACCTGCCGCTGATGATCACCGCCCCGAATCGTAGTTCAAATTCGGCGCCAGCCATCGCTCCACCTCGGCAACAGTCATCCCCTTGCGTTCGGCGTAATCGGCCACCTGCTCACGATCGATCTTGCCCAGCGTGAAATACCGCGACTCCGGGTGCGCAAAGTACAGCCCGCTCACGCTGGACCCTGGCCACATGGCATACGATTCGGTCAGCTTCATGCCCGTCTTCGCTTCGACATCAAGCAACTGCCAGATCGTTCCCTTCTCCGTGTGATCCGGACACGCCGGATACCCCGGGGCTGGCCGAATACCCTGGTACTTCTCGTGGATAAGCTCGTCGACACTCAGATTCTCGTCCCGCCCATAGCCCCATTCATCGCGCACCCGCTTGTGCAGGCATTCAGCGAATGCTTCCGCCAGCCGGTCCGCCAGCGCCTCCGCCATGATGGCGTTATAGTCGTCGTGCTTCGCGCGGAACTCGTCCGCCAGTTCCTTCAGGCCTATCCCCGTTGTCACTGCGAACGCCCCCACGTGATCGCAGAGCCGGGTTTCCCGCGACGCAATGAAATCCGCCAGCGAACGGCACGGCTCACTGCCCTCCCGATTCGCCTGCTGTCGCAAAAAATGCAGCGTCGCAGTCTTTTGCGTCCGCGCACCATCGCTGTAAAGCTCAACGTCATCGCCGTCCGCGTATGCAGGGAATAACCCGTAGACCGCCCGCGCCTTCAGCAGCTTCTCTTCAATAATCCGATCCAGCAGAACATTCGCCTCCTGGAACAACTGCCGCGCCTGCGCCCCCTGCCTCTCATCATCCAGAATTCGCGGATATACGCCCTTCAATTCCCACGCATGGAAAAACGGCGACCAGTCGATGAATTCCCGCAGCTTCGCCAACGGAAAATCCTCCAGCACCCGAACACCCGTGAACTCCGGCTTAGGCACATCCTCCTCACGCCACTCAATGGGCGCCCGCCGCGCCCGTGCCTGCGCCAGCGAGATCGTCTTCACCTGCGGTGCAGCATGCGACTTCCGCACCGCCTCATACTCCGCCCGGTGCGTCGCAATAAATTCATCCCGGTTCTCATCGCTCAGAAGACTCGTGGTCACCGGCACCGCCCGGCTTGCATCCACAATATGCACCACCGGCTCGCTGTAATGCGGCGCAATCTTTACCGCTGTGTGAGCGCGGCTCGTCGTCGCTCCCCCGATCAACAGCGGCAGCTTGAACTGCTGCCGTTCCATCTCCCTCGCGACGTGAACCATCTCTTCCAGTGACGGGGTGATAAGCCCGCTCAGGCCGATGATGTCGGCCTTCACTTCCTTTGCGCGCTCAAGAATTTTCTCCGCGGGAACCATCACGCCCATGTCGATCACTTCGTAGTTATTGCACGCCAGTACAACTCCTACGATGTTCTTCCCGATGTCATGCACGTCGCCCTTCACCGTAGCCAGCACGATCTTGCCTTGCGCCTTGACCACCTGCCCCGCAGCCGCCATCGCGGCCTTTTCAGCTTCCATGAACGGCGTCAGATACGCGACAGCCTTCTTCATCACGCGCGCCGACTTCACCACCTGCGGCAGAAACATCTTCCCCGCGCCAAACAGATCGCCCACGACGCTCATCCCCGCCATCAGCGGACCTTCAATCACAAGCAGGGGCCGTCCCAGCTTC
>Ga0157375_10003924_pt1 | contig 12903 bp, 9 predicted proteins | sample M35metaG_FD_115311 | JGI IMG/M metagenome (GOLD analysis project Ga0157375, IMG submission 115311) | Miscanthus rhizosphere microbial communities from Kellogg Biological Station, Michigan, USA - M3-5 metaG | ecosystem: Host-associated > Plants > Roots > Rhizosphere > Soil | place: USA: Michigan...
ACGTGCCCGGCGCGGCCGGCACGTGGAAGGATCTCACCGGCAACGTGAATCTCCTCGCGGCGAATCTCACGACGCAGGTGCGCGCCATCGCCGAGGTGGCGACCGCGGTGACGAAGGGCGATCTCACCCGTTCGATTCAGGTCGAGACCCGCGGCGAGGTCGCGGAGTTGAAGGACAACATCAACACGATGATCGACAACCTCCGCGTCACGACGGAGCGCAACGAGGAGCAGGACTGGCTCAAGACGAACCTCGCCAAGTTCACTCGCATGCTCCAGGGCCAGCGCGATCTTTTCACGGTCGGCGAGATGCTGCTCTCGGAGCTTGCGCCGCTCGTGGACGCGCAGCAGGGCACGATCTATCAGATGACCGCCATCGAGGGTGGCAGCCTGTCGCTGCGCCGCCTCGCCGGTTACGCGAATCCGCCCGACCTGCCGGAGGAAATTGCGGTCGGCCAGGGTCTCGTCGGCCAGTGCGCGAAGGAGCGCCAGCGCATTCTGCTCTCGAGAGTTCCCAAAGCCTACACGCCGATCCATTCCTCCCTCGGCTCCGCGCGGCCTGCCAGCGTCGTGGTGTTGCCGGTGCTCTTCGAAGGGCAGACCAAGGCCGTGATCGAACTCGCTTCGCTGCGGCCCTTCACCGACGCGCATCTGAATTTCCTCGAGCAATTGACGCAATCGATCGGCGTGGTGCTGAACACCATCGAGGCGACGATGCGCACCGAGGGCCTCCTCCAGCAAAGCCAGCAGCTCACGGTCGAGCTCCAGGCCGGCCAGACGGAACTCCAGCAAACGAACGAGGAACTTGAGCAAAAGGCCCGCCAGCTCGCCGAGCAAAACGCCGAAGTCGAGCGCAAGAACAAGGAGATCGAACAGGCGCGGCGTGCCGTGGAGGAAAAGGCGACGGAGCTCGCCCTCACCTCCAAATACAAATCCGAATTCCTCGCGAACATGTCGCACGAGCTGCGCACGCCGCTGAATTCCATCCTCATCCTCGGTCAGCAGCTTGCGGAGAACAGCGGCGGAAACCTCGACGACAAACAGATCGAGTTCGCCCGTAACATTCACTCCGCCGGCTCCGACCTGCTGAACCTCATCAATGACATTCTCGACCTGTCGAAGATCGAGTCCGGCACCGTCACCGTCGAGATCGAGGAAATTGGTTTCGCCTCCCTAAAGGAATCCGCGGAGCGCAGCTTCCGGCACATCGCGGAAAGCAAGAATCTGCCCTTCCTCGTCGAGTTCGATCCTGGCCTGCCCCGAGCGTTCACGAGCGATTCGAAGCGCCTGCAGCAGATCATCAAAAATCTGCTGTCGAACGCGTTCAAATTCACCGCGCACGGCCGGGTCACCATGTCGGTGCGCCCCGTCACCTCGGGCTGGGGCCCGGACCATCCGACGCTGGATCGCGCCGGCGCCGTCATCGCCCTCTCCATCAGCGACACTGGCATCGGCATCGCAACCGAGAAGCAGCGACTGATCTTCGAGGCGTTCCAGCAGGCCGATGCCGGCACGTCGCGCAAATACGGCGGCACCGGACTCGGTCTCGCCATCTCGCGCGAGCTCGCGTCGCTGCTCGGCGGTGAGATTCGGCTCGCCAGCACGCCGGGCGAGGGGAGCACCTTCACGCTTTTCCTTCCGCTGCTCTATAGCGGCCCCGTCGTGGGGCCTGCCTCGCCGGGCGATCCCTCCAGTCGGCCGGTGAGCATTCCTGCCCTCGCCATCAAGCCGATCCCGAGGGAGGAGTCGATCGTGGACGACCGGGAAATCATTGGCGCCGCCGACCTCTCCGCGCTGATCGTGGAGGACGATCCGCACTACGCGCGCGTGCTCCTCGGTCTGGCTCGCGACAAGGGATTCAAAGGCCTCGTTGCGACGAAGGGCCACGAGGCCATATCCCTCGCCCGCGAATATCAGCCGGCCGTCATCACGCTCGATATTTTCCTGCCCGACATGCTCGGATGGACGGTTTTGAACACCCTGAAGCTCGCCCCCGAGACGCGACACATTCCCGTGCAGATCATCACCCTCGAGGAGGAGCGGCAGCACGGACTCGCGCACGGCGCGTTTTCTTACCTGGTGAAACCGGCGACGACCCAGGATCTCGAGGGCGCTTTCGAGCGGATCAAGACGTTCGTCGCCCCTCGCACCAAGCGGCTGCTCGTCGTCGAGGACAACGACATCGAGCGGCAAAGCATCGTGGAACTCCTCGGCCACGACGACATCGAGATCACCACCGTGGCCAGCGGCGAGGGTGCCATCCAGGCTCTGCTCGATCGACCGTTTGACTGTTGCGTGCTCGATCTGCGGCTGCCCGATATGACGGGATTCGAACTTCTCGATCGCATTCGGGAGGAGCAAAGTCTGCGCGATATCCCGATCGTCGTTTTCACCGGCAAGGAGCTCTCCGCCGAAGAGGAATCCCGCCTGCGCACCGCCGCGAAGAGCATCGTGCTCAAGGACGTCCAATCCCCCGAGCGCCTGCTCGACGAGACCGCGCTTTTCCTCCATCGCGTCGTGGCCGATCTGCCGGAGAAGAAGCGCCAGATGATCGAGCGGCTTCACGGTTCGAACGAAGTCCTGCGAGGCCGGAAGGTGCTCATCGTGGACGACGACGCGCGCAATATTTTCGCCCTCTCCATCGTGCTCGAAAATCGCGAGATGGAGGTGATCAGCGCCACCAATGGCCGGCAGGCGATCGAGATCATTCAGAATACCCCCGACCTCGCGATGGTCCTCATGGACATCATGATGCCGGAAATGGACGGCTACCAAACCATGCGCGAGATTCGCCGCCAACCGGAGTTTCAACGGCTGCCGATCCTGGCGCTCACCGCGAAGGCCATGAAAGGCGACCGTGAAAAATGTCTCGAGGCCGGCGCGAGCGATTACATCGCGAAGCCCGTCGATACCGGCGAGCTGCTCTCGCTTCTGCGCGTCTGGCTGCAGCGTTAACCTGAATCACTGAATCCCATGGATGCCTTGCCCGGTCCGACTGTTCTGCTGGTCGATGACGATCCCCGGAATCTCCTCGCGCTCGAAAGTCTTTTGCTCGGGGAGGACTACCGCCTGGTCTGCGCCGGAAGCAGCAACGACGCCCTGAAGGCGCTGCTCGAAGGCGAGTTTGCCGCCATCGTTCTCGACGTGCAGATGCCCGAGGTCAACGGCATCGAACTCGCGCGCCTCATCAAGCAGCGCAAGCGCACCCAGCACATTCCGATCATTTTTCTCACCGCCCACTACCGCGAGGACGAGCATGCGATGATGGCCTACGACGTGGGCGCGGTGGATTACCTCACGAAGCCGATCAATCCCGCTGTCCTTCGCTCGAAGGTCAACGTCTTCGTCGATCTCTTCCGGAAAAACCGCGCGCTTACCGAGTTGAACACGCAACTCGAAACGCAGAACCTCCTGCTCCAGCGCGAGGCCCGGGAACGCACCCGCCGCATTCAGGCGGAATCCGACCGCGCGGAGGCCGAGGCCGCAAATGCCGCCAAGGATCGCTTCCTCGCGATGCTCTCCCACGAACTGCGGACGCCGCTCACGCCAATCCTTTATTCCACCGCGCTCCTCGAGCAGCACCCCGATTATCCCGCGGAGCTCCGCGAGGCGGTCGAGACCATCCGGCGAAACGTGCAGCTCGAGGCGCGCCTCATCGACGACCTGCTCGACCTCGCGCGCATTCGCAGCGGCAAGCTTGCCCTGCAGCCGCAGGTCGTGGATGCGCACGAAATCCTGCGCGAGGCGATGAATGTCTGTCAGGACGCGGAGGGAACGCACAGCGCCCCCGTGAACGTGCAGCTCGACGCCCGGCGCGTGCACATCCACGCGGACCCCGCCCGGCTTCAGCAAATTTTTTGGAACCTGCTCACGAACGCGAAAAAATTCACGCCCAGCTCCGGCGCGATCACGATTCGCACGACGAATCCCGAGAAGGGAGATTGGCTGATGATCGAGGTTGCCGACACGGGCATCGGCATCGCGCCGGACAAGCTGAGCGGAATTTTCGACGCCTTCGAACAGGCCGCGGCCGGACTCTCGGCGGGCCTTGGCCTGGGCCTGGCGATTTGCAAGGCGCTCGTCGATCTGCAGGGCGGCTCCATCGAGGTGCAGAGCGAGGGCCCCGATCAAGGGACGTTATTCACGGTGAAAATGCCCTGCGCGCGCGGCGCCGATGTCCGGGAAGCGCCGGCACCGCTCCAGGCTGCGATGCTGTCTCGGCTGCAAATTCTGCTGGTGGAGGACCATGCCGATACCGCGGAAATTTTGCGTCGGCTGCTGGTCGGCGAGGGTTGCGGAGTGCGCCTTGCCGCGAGCATCGCGGAGGCGGAGGCCGTCGCGGCGGACTATCGCTTTGACGTGCTGGTATCCGATATCGGCCTGCCCGATGGACGCGGCACAGATCTGCTGACCCGCCTCCAGAATCATTATGGCGGTCCGATTCCGGCCATTGTGATCAGCGGCTTTGGAATGGAGGAGGATATCCAAAACAGCCAGGGCGCCGGCTTCGCGGAGCATCTCACGAAGCCGATCGAATTTGCCGCGCTCAAGCAGGCGCTCATTCGCGTTGCCGCGAATGCCTCGCGCGCGGAGTCTGTGCTCACTCCGGGTTGATGCTTCCGGAGGAAATCCCGGTTTGGTCGGTCGTCCCCGTCGCGTCCGGTGTCAATGCGGAAGCACCGCGGCGTTCATTTGATCCTGAATTTTCTGGATGGCGCTCAGGTGCTTTTCGATGACGGCGGACGTCTTTTCGGCGAACTCCTTCAAGGCGGGATCGGACAGGCTGGTCGCGGCCGCCTTGAATTCGGCGAGATCCTTTTTGTGGTCGGCCACCATTTCACTCACGTAGGCTGCGTCGAATGCCTTCCCGGTGAGGCCGGAAATCTTATCCACCTTGGCTTGCAGTTTTTTGGGCAACTTTGCCGGCAGCTTGATGCCTTCCTTTGCGGCAATGGCGGCGAGTTCCTCGCCGGCTTTGCCGTGGTCGGTCACCATCATGCTTCCGAATTCCTTCACGTCCGGCGCCTCGGCATTTTTTTGAGCCACGCCGCCGAGCATCACTTCGAACATTCCGCCCGCGGCGGCTTTTTTGGCGAACTTCTGGTCCGGGGTTTGCGGTGAGGCGGCGTGAGCGCCAGCGAGGGCGATGGCCGCGGTGGCAATGATGAGGGCGCAGGAATGGAGACGGATACTCATGATGGGCATTGGTTCATTGAAGTTCGTCAGTCCGATGGGGAATGGCCGCATCATTGGTTGGCTCGGCGTTTTGCCTGGGCTTTGACGGGACTCTTGCGGCGCTGCAGTTCGCTCTTTGCATGGGACGCCAGCAATTCGTAATTCTCCCGAATTTTATCCAAATCCGCTTCCTCCAACTTTTCCAGATCGAGGAGGGCGTTGCGGGCGCCCTTGGTCGCGCGAATGAGCTCGTCGATTTTCAGATGAAGCGCTTCCGAGTCGCGGTTTTGCGTATTTTGAATGAGGAACACCATGAGAAAGGTGACGATGGTTGTTCCCGTGTTGATCACCAATTGCCACGTGTCACTGAATTTGCACAGCGGTCCTGCGAGCGCCCAGACAATGAGCGTGAGAAACGCGGCAACAAAGGTCGCCGGTCGGCCCGCGGCGCGGGCCGTATGCGTTGCGAACCGGGTGAAAAGGGAGGTCGGTTTGGAAGGCGCCATCAATAAAAAATCGCGGCTGAGCCGGGAGGCACGGGTGTCAAATCAGTCAAAACACGATTCTTCCCTCTGGATCAGTCTGCAATCCGGCGGAGACGGCGGATTGTCTTGCGCGTGATCTGCTTGCCCCGGAGCGGGAGCGCGGCTTAATTGGCGGTCGTCCCGCAGATTGCGGAAATTGGGCAGTTAGCTCAGCGGTAGAGCGGCTCGTTTACACCGAGTTGGTCGGGGGTTCGATTCCCTCACTGCCCACCATCCTTCCGAGCCAGTCGAGCGCGTGTTCGCGGGTGCGGAGCGTTCCTTCGAGCTGCTGGGTCTGGACGGCGTCGAGCATCTCTTTGAAGAGCGGACCGGGTTTCCAGCCGAGGGCGATCAAGTCGTGGCCGGTCACGAGCGGCGGCGGGATGAGCGGCTCGCTCGCGAACTCCTCCCGCTTCGCGAGCAGAAAATCGTAGTTGTCGAGCAGGCCGTGGCTGGAGCGGCAATCGACGCGGTGGAGCTCGAGCTCGTCGTCAATCGTTTCGCGGGCGAGGAAGCGCTTGAGCTTGGCCACGCGCATGTGCTGGACGTCCTTGAAGGCCATGTGATTGCGCACTAGGGCGTCGGTGGCCTCGATCTCGGCGTTGGAAAAACGCAGGCGCGTGAGGATGCCGCGCGTGAGTTCCGCGCTCACGTATTCGTGGCCGTTGAAGCGGATGCGGCCCGTCGCGTCGCGTTGGAAGGTCGGCGGCTTGCCGATGTCGTGAAAGAGCACTCCGAGCACGAGGGGCAGCGAGGCATCGGGCGGCAGCATTTCGAGCATGATGCGCGTATGCACGAAGACGTCGCCCTCGGGATGGAACTCCGGCGGTTGCTCGCAGCCTTTCAAGGCCTCGACCTCGGGCAGCAGCTCGCGCAGCAGGCCGCTCGCGTCGAGCAGGTCGAAACCGCGGACGCGGCTGGGGTGCAGGAGGATTTTGACGAGTTCGTCACGGATGCGTTCGGCGCTGACGGCGTGGATTTCCGCCGCGCCGGCGCGGATGGCGGCCCACGTCGCGGGCTCGATCTCGAAGCAGAGTCGCGCGGCGAAGCGGATGCCGCGCAGGAGGCGCAATTTGTCCTCGGCAATGCGTTCCGCCGGATCGCCGATGGCGCGGATGACGCCCGCTGCGAGGTCGCGCCGGCCCTCGACGAAATCGAGCACCTCCTCCGCCACGGGATCGTAGAAGAGCCCATTGATGGTGAAATCGCGGCGGCGCGCGTCGCCCTCGGCGTCGGAAAATGTCACCGATTCCGGCCGGCGTCCGTCGAGATATTTGCCGTCGGTCCGGAAGGTCGCGACCTCGTATTCTTCGTCGCCTTCGAGCACCACGATCACGCCAAACTGCGCACCGACCGCGACCGTGCGGCGAAAGAGGCGCTCGACCTCCTCGGGGCGGGCACTGGTCGCGATGTCGTAGTCCTTCGGCGCGGTCCCGAGCAGCAAATCCCGCACGCAACCGCCCGCGAAATAGGCTTCGTGACCGGCGGCGCGCAGGGTCGCGACGAGTTGGCGGGCGGTGGACTCCATCGGGCCACCATGCCTCGCGTGCGGGCGACCGGCAAGCGCAGGGGAAAGGTGCGATTTCTTGGAAGCGGCATCGCCTTCTTCCCCGGCTCCCGGAGGCGGTGGGGGGCTTTTCGCCGCCGAAGACACCGGATTTTGTCGGAAGATTCGCATTATTTGTCATCCTAACGGTTTCAATTTGGTAGGGACAATTTGCGGGTTAGATTTGTTGCGGGATTTCCCGCCTTTTGATGGGACCGGGCTATTGGGGGGAATCCTTCAGCTTTCCCCTATGCTATGAAAACGCGACGTGACTTTCTCAAGGCCGGCTTCGCGGTCGGAGCGGGCTTTTCCCTCCTCGATCTCGGCGGCATTTTCGCGGCGGATTCCGCCACCATCCGCGCCACTCCGGCGGCCCGGCCCGTGTTGGTCGCGGTGCGCGACGGGGATCGGGCGACGATGCTCGACCGGGCGTTGGAGGAACTCGGCGGGATTCAAAAATTCGTCCGCCCGGGACAGACCGTTCTCATCAAGCCGAACATCGGCTGGGACGTTCCCCCGGAGCGCGCGGCCAATACCCACCCGGAGATGATTACGCGCCTTGTCACCCGGTGCCGCGACGCCGGGGCGAAGTCCGTCACCATTTTCGACAATAGCTGCGACCAATGGGAGCGCGCCTATGCGAACAGCGGCATCGAAAAAGCCGCGCGGGATGCCGGCGCCCTCGTCGTCAACGGCAAGGACGAATCGCTCTACCGCGAAACTCCGATTCCCGGCGGGGTCAAACTTCGCTCCGTCCGGGTGCATGCGCTCGTGCTCGAGAGTGACGTGTTCCTCAACGTGCCCGTGCTGAAGCATCACAGCGGGACGCTGATGACGGCCGCGATGAAGAACCTCATGGGCGTGATTTGGGATCGGGGTTTTTACCATCGCACCGACCTGCACCAATGCATCGCCGATTTCCTGACGCTCCGGCAGCCGACGCTCAACCTTGTCGATGCCTATCACCCCATGGTCCGCAACGGTCCTCGCGGCCGGACGGTGGAGGACGTCATCGAAATGCGCACGTTGCTCGCGTCCACGGACATCGTGGCGGTGGACGCCGCCGCGGCGAAACTGCTCGGGCACCAACCTGCCGATGTCTCCCACGTCAAGCTGGCCGCAGCCATGAAGCTCGGACGGATGGATCTCGAAAATCTGGATATCCGTCGGTTGAAGCTCGCCTGATCCATGCATCGCAATCTCCTCCGAACCCTCCGCATCGGCGTCGCCCTCGCCGTGCTGATCGCCTTCGTGGCGACGTTCGCGGATTTTCGGAATCTCCTGCCGGCGGGGTTTGCCCGCGGGCTCGCATCCACGCAGTTCGGACCTTCGCTGGTCGCGCTGATTCTCGGGGCCGGACTTTCGGCGGGAGTCTTTCTCGCGGTGGGGTTCGCGCTCGTGGCGGGGCGCGTTTATTGTTCCGCCCTTTGCCCGCTCGGCATTCTCCAGGACGTCGTGATTCGGGTGAGCGGTCTATTCCGCCGCAAAGGCTGGTTCCTGCGCCATGCCCGGGCGCACAATGCATGGCGCCATGGCTTTCTCGCCGCAACGGTGGTGGCGGCGCTCGCCGGCTGGGGCGGACTCGCGCTGACGCTGCTCGATCCTTACAGCAATTTCGGGCGCATCGCCTCGGGCGTGTTCCGTCCGCTGATCCTGATCGCAAACAATGCCGTGGCCGGGGCCGCGAACGCGCTTGGCCTGCCGGGAATCTATCGCGTGGAGGTGCCGTGGGCGGGAGCCGAGGCGCTGATCCTGATCGGTGCATTTTTGACGCTCGTGATCGTGATGTCGGTGCTCCGCGGGCGGCTTTACTGCAACACGGTCTGTCCCGTGGGCACGCTCCTCGGGTTCATCTCCCGGTGGGCAATGTTCCGGCTCCGCATCGATCAATCGAACTGTCGCAAATGCGGCCAATGCCTCCGCCGGTGCAAGGCGCAGTGCATCGACCTTCGCGCCGGCACGGTCGATGCCTCGCGCTGCGTCGCCTGCTACGATTGCCTCTCCGTGTGCGCCGATCATGGCATCGGTTACGCGTTTGCCTGGCGCCGGACGCCGATTCCGCCTTCGCCGCAGCCGCCGGCTCCGCCCCGGGTGCCGGCCAATCCGCGGCGCCGCGCGTTTCTGGCGTCCGTCGTCACCGCCGCGACGGCGGCCGCGCTTTCCGGGCCGGCGCTTGGCGCCAGGGGCGGCGCGCATCGGCGCGGGGGGGAAGAGCACCGCCGCCCCGCCATCTCTCCGCCGGGCGCGGTGAGTAACGAGCGATTCCTCGAGCGGTGCACGTCGTGCCACCTGTGCGTCGCGGCCTGTCCGACCCACGTCCTCCAGCCGGCGTTGCTCGAATATGGACTGGCCGGATTTCTCAAGCCCCACCTCGATTACACCTCGGCCTTCTGCAACTTCGATTGCGTCCGCTGTGGCGAGGTCTGTCCCGATGGCGCCATCGACCGGCTCGCGCCCGTCGAGAAGCAGGTGACGCAGATCGGCGTGGCTGACTTTCACCGCGAGCGCTGCATCGTCATTACCAACGGCACCGATTGCGCCGCGTGCTCCGAGCATTGCCCAACCAAAGCGGTGAGCACGGAACCCTATGGCGACAATCTGCGGGTGCCGGTCCTCGATCAGGACGCCTGCATCGGCTGCGGAGCCTGTGAATTCGCCTGCCCGGCCGCCCCGGTGAAGGCGATTCGCGTGACCGGTCGAAGTAAGCACGGCCGTGCGCGCAAGCGGGTGGAGGAAAAGGCTGTGGACCCTGCCTCCGGCGCGGATTTTCCATTTTGAGGCGGCTATCCCGGAAAGGCTTGATTGCGCTGAAGTGTCCTAGTAAGTCCGGGGCCCATGAACGGGAAGAGACCAGACCGAAAACGAGCGGTGTTCTCGCTTCTCAAGGCCGCGACGGCCGCCGGGGGGGTCTTCCCGACGCCCCGCGAGATCGAGGCGGGCATTCCCTCGGCGGGGCGGGCGCGGAGGAGCGCGGGCCGGCTCGAGACGAGACGCCGGGCCGGCGCGCGCGCGGTCCCGAGATTTCAAGTTCTCGAAATCGTCGGCACCATTTCGGCGGGCTACGGCGATCCGGCGGATCCCACGGAACTCGGCTCCATTCCCGTCGATCTGGCGGCGCTCAACATCAAGGCGTCCACGCGCACGTTTGCGCTGCGGGTGCGCGGAGATTCCATGACGGGCGCGCACATCGCCGATGGCGACCTTGTTGTCATCGAGGCCCGCGAGCCGAAGATCGGCGACATCGTGGCGGCGCTCATTGATGGCCAGACGACGCTCAAGCGTTTCGTGGCGAAGGACGGGCAGATTTTTCTCAAGGCGGAGAATGCAAAGTATCCCGACCTTATTCCGCTCCGCGAACTCGCGATCCAGGGCGTGATGCGCGCCGTCGTGCGCGTGTGCGACGGGCGGGGCGCCGGCCCGTAGCGCGGTTCAGCGCGGCGCAAGCTCACGCAATTTTTTCGCGAGAAAATCCCGCTCGGAAGGCAGCTCGGCGAGCTGCCGCGCGCGCTGGAAATGAGCGGTGGCCGCGGGAAGGCGACCGCATTGGGCTTCGAATTCCCCGAGCACCGCGAAGGTGAGGTAATACGTGTCCAGTGGCGGACGATGGCGGATTGCCTCGACCGCGCGGATGCCGGCATCGGGGCCGGCGACGTGCGCGAGGGCCACCGCGCGGTTCAGTGCGACGACGGGCGAGTCGGTGAGGCGCAGCCATTGATCGTAGTGCGCGAGAATCGTTGGCCAGTCGGTGGAGACGTAATTCGGCGCGGTGCAGTGGCACGCGGCGATGCCGGCCTGGAGGTGATACTCACTTAACGCGTCGCCGGTGGCGGACAGCTGGAGATGGTGGAGGCCGGAGGCGATCAGTCGAAGGTCCCACGCCGATCGATCCTGCTCCGCGAGGCGCAGGAGGTGGCCGGAGTCATCCGTGCGCGCGGGCAGGCGCGCGGTGCTCAGCAGCATCAACGCGAGGAGGGCGTGGGTCGTTGATTCGTTCGCGACCGGGTGCGCGGCCAGCAGGGCGGTGAGCCGGATCGCCTCGCGGCACAGCTCGCCGCGCACGAGGCTGTCGCCGGCGGAGGCCTTGTAGCCTTCGTTGAAGAGCAGGTAGAGAACCTGGCGCACGCCGTCGAGGCGCGCCGCCAGCTCGCCGCCCGTTGGAATTTCGAACGCGACGCGCTGTTCCTGCAGGGTTTGCTTCGCGCGGGTGAGGCGTTTGGCGACGGCGGCCTCCGTCGAGAGAAAGGCCGCCGCGATTTCGCCGGGGCTGAATCCGCAGAGCGTCTTGAGGGCGAGTGCGGTCTGCGCCTCGGGCGTGAGGACGGGATGACAGCAGGCGAAGATCAAGCGCAGGCGGTCGTCCGCGATTTCGTCGTCGAAAAACGGCGCCGCGCTTGCGCCGGGATCGGCCAGGCGTTGCTCCATCGCGACGATCACGTCAGGCTCCTTCTCGTGGAAGCGCCGTTCGCGGCGGACCACGTCCAGCGCGAGATGTTTCGCGGTCTGCATCAGCCACGCGGCCGGATTGCGCGGCACGCCGTCGTAGGGCCAGGTCTGGAGCGCGCGCACCATTGCCTCCTGCACGACATCCTCCGCGAGCTGTAATCGCTCGATGCCAAAAATGCCCGTCAGCATCGAGACGAGCCGCCCCGCCTCATGGCGAAACAGGTGCTCCGTCAATCGCGGCACTTCCGCCGAGGCTGGCGCCGTGGATTCGGGAGGCGGCGCGCGCACGGGTTTACGCGGTCGCGGAGGCCGGCGACGAACCGGCCAGCTCGCTCGCATGGCAACGCGCCATCAGCGGACGCACCTCGACCGTCATGCCGTAAGGCAGCCCGGGGCAGTCCTTCGCAATGGCGACGGCTTCGTCCACACCCGACACGCGCAGCATGAAGTAACCGGCGACGGTTTCCTTCGCTTCGGTGAATGGTCCGTCCGAGACGTTGCGGGCCTTGCCCGACACGACGCGGGTCTCGGCGTCGAGCGATTGTCCGCCGAGGCAGCGTCCATCGGCGACGAGGCCGTTGAACCACGCCATCCAGGTCGTCATCTTTTCCTGGATTTCGTCGGGTGAAAGGTCGCGATACCAATCGGTGCCGCGGAAGAGCAGGAGATAGTCGGATTTTTCGGTGGGTGTTTCCATGGGATTTATTTGGGGGCTGCGCAGGCGGCCTGCAAATTCGCGAGGCCCTCCTCGAACTGGCCGCCGAGCATTTTGTCGCAATTCATGAAGAGGCCGACGGCCTTGAAGATGAAATTTTTCGTGCCGGTCATGCTCCACTCGACCGCGGTGCCGGCGCCTTCGGGGCGGAGGGCAAAGGCGGCTTCATTCGTGCCCTTGAAGGGTTTCTCGAAGTCGAGGCGGAAGCGCACGAGTTCGTTCGGTCTGCTCTCGAGGATCGTCATGCGGCCTTCGCCGACCTTGTCGTTGCCGGACCAGGCGAAGCTGGAGCCGACGCGGTCCGATGGACCGTCGAAGGAGATTTTCGAGTTCGGGTCGAGCTTCGCCCACGGGGACCACGCCTGCCATTTTTGGAGATCGCCGACGTGGCCGAAGACGACGGCCGGCGGGGCCGGGATGACGGCGCGGCGGGCGACCCGGAATTGCGAGGGTTGCAGCGCCACGACGATCAGGAAAACGGCGACGCCGACCGCGAGGCCG
>Ga0157375_10003926_pt1 | contig 12898 bp, 15 predicted proteins | sample M35metaG_FD_115311 | JGI IMG/M metagenome (GOLD analysis project Ga0157375, IMG submission 115311) | Miscanthus rhizosphere microbial communities from Kellogg Biological Station, Michigan, USA - M3-5 metaG | ecosystem: Host-associated > Plants > Roots > Rhizosphere > Soil | place: USA: Michigan...
AGACCAGAGGGCATGGTTCGTCTGCACCTGCCCTCCTTCGAGGGGGCGACCGCCTGGCTCAACACCGAGCCCCTCGGCCCCGACCAGCTCCGCGGACAGGTCGTCCTCGTCGACTTCTGGACGCTGACCTGCATCAACTGGCTGCGCACCGAGCCGTACGTCCGGGCGTGGTCGCAGACCTACCGGGACGACGGGTTGGTCGTCGTCGGGGTCCACACGCCGGAGTTCTCGTTCGAGCACGAGGTCGACCGCGTCCGGCTGGCCATCAAGGAGCGTGACATCGACTACCCGGTGGTGGTCGACAACGACTACGCGGTCTGGAGTGCCTTCGACAACCACTACTGGCCGGCCCTCTACTTCGTCGACACGGACGGCATCATCCAGGACAACCACTTCGGCGAAGGCCGCTACGAGGAGTCGGAGCGCAGCATCCAACGGCTGCTCGGTGTCCGGCGGGAGCCCGTGGCCGTCGAGGGGGTCGGTGTCGAGGCCGAGGCGGACTGGGACCAGCTGCGGACACCGGAGACATATCTCGGCGACGGACGCAGTGAGCGCTTCACGTCGCTGGGCGAGCCGTTGCGCCTCAACCACTGGGCCCTCGCCGGTGAGTGGACCGTCGAGCGGGAGCGGGTCGTGCTCGACCGGGCCGGCGGCAGCATCGCCTACCGGTTCCACGCCCGCGACGTGCACCTCGTGCTGTCGGTCGGAGCGGGACGGTCGATCCCGTTCCGGGTGCTCCTGGACGGTCAGGCGCCTGGTGCGTCGCACGGGCTCGACATCGACGAGGAGGGGCAGGGCGTGCTCCGGGACGGCCGTCTCTACCAGCTCGTGCGGCAGGTGGGCGAGGTGCGCGAGCGCACGGTCGAGATCACGTTCGCCGAGGCCGGGGCCGAGGCCTACGTCTTCACGTTCGGCTGACCGGTGCCTACCGTCTTGCCTAACGCAATGCCCCTGCAGTCACGAAGGTGAACACGGAGGACTCAGCCTTGGCGCCGGTCGGGTCAGTGGCGCGCGCGTACCAGCTGTACCTGGTGCCCGCTGCCCGGCCCGTCCAGGAGACGGTCACCTGACCGCCGGACGCGACGTCAGCGCCACCTATCACGGTCGTGCCGCGGATCGACATGCCGATCGCATCGGTGCGCAGGCTGGTCGTGCGGCTCGGCAGGTCAACCGGCACCACGAACTCGTCTGCCTCCTCGAGGTACTTGCGGCCGGGCTGGGTGTCGAACTCGACGGCATCCCAGTTGTCCAGGTAAGGCGAGTAGGTGTCCACCGTGACCTGGCCCTTCTGCAGGTTGACCTGGAGCAGGCGGAAGTGGCCCACCCGCCGTTCTCCGTTGACCTCGAAGAACTGGTGGTTGGCGAGCATCTCCACGACCGTGCGACCCTTCACTCCCACGTCGTGCTTGATGTTGAGCCCGACACCGTTCGTGTGCCCGCTCAGCGTCAGGAACACGTTGGGGTTCGGCACGACGACCTTGGCGTACAGGTCGCGGCCGTCCATCGTGGTCAGGTCGCCGCCGCGTCCGTCGGGCGCGTTGCTGGGCAGCAGGTACGAGTGGGTGAGGATGACCGCGGCTCGGTCCCGGTGGTCGGCCAGCACCTGGTTGGCCCAGGCGATCTCGTCGTCGCGGACCGTGTATCCCAGGTGCACGAAGATGAGCTTCATCCCGCCGGCCTCGATGAGGTCGTAGTGGTTCTGGTTGTCACCGGGTCGCCACGGGCCGCCGTAGAAGCCCTCGCCGTCCTCACCGGTGGGTGCGAGCGCTTCGAGCGCCTCGTAGCGCGATGGGCCGAAGTACTGGTTGTAGAGGTCGTTGTTCGACCCGGTCCGGTTGTCGTGGTTGCCCGGCAGGACGCCGTTCGGCATGTAGCGGGCGGAGGCGTTCGGCGACTTCCCCTCGAGGATGTCCATCATCTTGCTCCCGAAGACGAGCTCAAGCTTGGCCCTGGCCTCGTCGGTGCTCGTCGACTGCCAGCTGTTGATGATGTCGCCCGTGTGTGCGGTGTAGACGATCTTCCGTTGCGACGCGTTGGCCATGATCCAGTCGTTGATCGCCTTGAAGGTGTCGCCGAACTTCGGCGTCCCGAGCGCACCGCCCTGAGCCAGGTACTGGGTGTCGCTCATCCAGGCGATCGAGAAGTCGTACGAGCCGGGGTCGCGGAACGCGTGGTCGGGTGTGCTCGGCACGTCGTCGAACGGGTCGCGGGCCTCCACGAGGACGTGGACGACCTCACCGTCGATGGCCGGGCCGAGCCGGGTCGTCCCGACGATCGTGGTGTCAGTCGCGTCGGAGCCGCGGGCGGACGCGACCTGCTTCCACTGCTGAAGGCCGACGTCCCAGACCGACAGGACGGCGTCCCGGTCGGCGGCGACCCGGCCCTCCCAGCTCAGATCGACGTACTTGGCTCCGCGCACCTTGGAGATGCGCACGTCGTAGCGCTGGTAGGGGGTGTCGCCCGACGGTGTGGAGTCGACGTAGCTGTCGTCGGACATGGTGACCGCGGCCAGGTCGACCGGGCTACCGGAACCGGCAGCCGGTGCAGGTACGTCGCCGGTCGACGCTCCGGCCCACCCGGCGACGGGCGGGCCGCCCTGGGTCGCCTGCAGGAGATCCACGTGCAGGTTGTCGCCGGCCGGGTCGGTCGCGGTGACGGCGAGGGGGACCTGTGGGCCGGGCACGGTGCCGCCGTCCGTCGGGGCGACGAGCTGTGGTGCGTCGGGCGTCTCCCCTCGGGTCGTGAAGGTGGCGGACGCCTCGTCATGGTTTCCGGCCGCGTCCGTGACGACCACCGTGAACGTGTGCTGCCCGTCGGCCAGGTCGTCGGTGTTGACCCGGTCGCCGAGCTGCACCGCTGATCCGTCGAGGCGAGCGTCGACCACCGGTCGGCGGTCGCCCGCATCGGTGACTGAGGCATTCAGCACGAAGGTGCCCTTGACCGCCGAGCCGTCGGCTGGCGCCAGCGATTGGACGACCGGCGAGCCGTTGTCCACCGTGATGCGGTGGTGCAGCTTCACCGTGCCCGCGGGACCTTCGGCCACGAGCGTGACGACGTGGTCGCCGTCGCCCAGGCCCTGGGTGTCGAGCAGGTAGCCCGCGGCCGGCCGGTACGTCGGATGCGGCTCGGCGGGCGGCGGGATCGTGAACGTCCAGGTCCGCTCGGCCGCCGCGCCGACGCTGTCGCCCATGGGGTAGACGGTGCTGTCACCCTTGCCCGGGTCCTTGAGGACCGTGCCGTCCGCGAGCTGGAGCGAGACGTTCTGCAGCCCGAAGTCGTCGAGGTTCGGATCTGCGCTGTTCAGGTGCCGTCCGGCGAAGAAGGTGATGGTGTTCTCGCCGGGGTGCAGGAGCTCGCCGGAGACCTGGATGCCGTCGGTGGCGAAGGTACTGGTGCCGCTGTTGACATTGTGGTTGATGATCGTCTTGTGGCCGCGCACCGAGATGCCGTCCTGGAAGAACTGCGGCGACCCGGACTGGAGGTCGCGCGCCCGGTAGACCAGGGTCGCCGTGTCGCCGAGGGCCGCCCAGTCCGAGACGTCATCGTGGTCGACCTGCAAGGTCAGCCGGTCGGCCGTGGTGGTGCTCCAGCCGTAGACCGGTACTTGCCCACGTACCGCGTCACGGCTGTCGGGGGACAACGTCAATGCGCCCACCGCCGGTTGCAGGCGCCACCGCATGAGGTCCAGACCGATCCGCACCTGTCCGTTGCGCGTCCCGATGGCGGTGAGCGTGATGGTGTGGGTGCCGGCCGCCAGGTCGTGGTCTCCGAACGGGTGGCGCCGGACGAGAGCGTTCGAGTTCCCGACCCGCCCCTCGAAGGTGCCGACGACGACGTCGTCGACCTTCACCTCGGCAAGACCGAAGTTCGGACCGGTGGTCATGTCGGCGGAGAAGGTCCAGTGGCCGGCCACCGGCAGCTGAAAGGTCATCGTCGAGGTGTCGAAGAGCTCGGCGGCGTTCACCCTGAGCTGGCGGTCGCCCGACCAGACGAGGGCACCGGTGCTGGCCTGGGAGGACGTGGGCGTCCCGACGGTGGTGGTTGCCATCGACTCGCCCTCGATCAAGACTTCGTTCGCGGTGTCGCTGGGCGGGAGCAGCTCCTTGACGACGTCGCCCGGCTCGAGCTCGTCGGTGACGAGGCCGGGAAGTGTCGCCTCTGTCACCTGGAGCGTGGTCAGCGTCTGCCCGTCGTTGGTCGCGCCGGGTGATCCTTCGGCCGGCCCGGTCCAGGTGAAGTCGCCGGCGCCGCTGCCGCTGCCGACCAGCTGGAGGGAGGCCCCCTGCGGCGTGGCGTCGGACTCCTGCACACCGATGTCCTCGCTGGTCGCGTCGTCGGCTGGACCGCTCGTGGGGGTCATCTGACCGCCCCACGACAAGAACTCGACGAGCCGGTCGGCCTCGACCAGCGCTACGGCGCCCGGGCCGTCCGCGATGCCGTCGACCGGGTAGTCGACGACGGTCGCGCCGTTGGCCGGGAGGGCATCGGACAGTGGTGTCGTGCTGTAGGGCGTGCCCGTGGCGCCGTCGTACAGGACGACCTGCCAGCCGGTCAGGTCGGTTCCTGACGGTCCTGCGATCTCGACGAACTCGCCCGCGTCTACGCCTTCGCCGGCGTAGTGGATCTCGTTGACGAAGACCTCTGAGCCGGATGCGTCGTCCGCAACGGCGCTCGGCGCGGCTCCTTGGTAGGTGGGCACGACCTGACCGGTGGTCAGGGCGAGCGCGAAGACTGGGACGAGGAGGGCTGCGCGAGCGGACATGGTTCCCCCTGCGGTCGTGACGATTGACCCGAGGACGCGGCGCCGCGCGACCGCGTTCGAGGATCTTCCAAGGTTTTACCCGGCCGCTGGGCGTTGGCAGGGGCGCCCTTAGGGGCCACAGTGGTTGGTCTGACACCACCGCAGGAGGCTGACGTGTCGGAACCGGGCCTGGAGGTCGTGACGGCTCAGCCGGAGACCGACCTGGAGTACGACCTCGCCCACGAGTGGGCGGCCGACCCGCACCCCGCGGCATCGCATCCGGTCGGCATGGTGCAGGTCTTCACGGAGACGGACGACCGGGGCGGCGACTACGGGTACGACATGGCCCACGACGTCCCACGTCGGTGACCTCAGCGCAGCGTGTCGGCGTTCATCGTGACGTCGGTGCCGACCAGCGTGACGACGAAGCCTCCCGGCCGGGCAGCCACCCGGCGTACGGACACACCGTCCGGCAGTGACCGCAACGTGTAGGAGACGCCGAAGCGGTCGGCGAGCAGGCCCTTCAGCGACCCGCTCACCGAGCCGCCGTCCGCCAGCTCGAACGACTGCGGGACGACCACGATCCGGTCGCCGTGCGCGCGCACGTTGCCCACCGTGCTGATGTCGAGGGAGTTGCCGAGCACGCTGACCGAGCCGCGCAGGCGGACGTCCCCGCCGCCGGCGGGTGACATCTGCAGGCCGTGCAGGCCGGCCCGGTCGAGCACCTCCTGGTAGGGCACCAGCAGGGTTGCCCGCACCGTTCCCGCGGTGGCGTCACCGGAGGCCGGTACGTCGACGTCGGTGGCCTGGACGTGGACCTGCTCGGCGTGCGTGCGGTTCACGTCGACGGCTGACCCGGTCATCGTGACCTCGTCGAAGTGCCGAGTCAGCAGCTGGGTGAGGAACGGGAACCCGGCGACGTCCACCTGCGGGTCCGTGACGCCATGCGCGGCCAGTCGGTCCTCGGCCTTCCCGGTCGCAACGCGCTCGGCGACCCGGTCAGCGCCGACAGCGGCGGCGGCCAGGATGATCAGGGTCACGAGCAGGGTGCGCACCCAGCACGGTAACCCGGCGCCACGGCCGGCCAACAAATCGACCCTGTTGCGCGCCCGATGGGTTCGGGTCTTCGATGCCGTCAGACCCACGACGAGACACCGGCGAAAGGAACGTCCGATGGGACAGCCAGTCGTGCACTTCGAGGTCATCGGGACCGACGGTGCCAAGCTGCAGCGCTACTACGCCGACCTGTTCGGCTGGGAGATCAACTCCGACAACGAGATGGGCTACGGCGTCGTCGACCGGGAGCAGAACCTGGGCCCGACCGGTATCGGCATCGGTGGCGGCGTCGCCGGCGGCCCCGAGGGGTACGCCGGTCACGTGACCTTCTACGTCGAGGTGCCCGACGTCGAGGCTGCCCTGGCCAGGGCCGAGACGCTGGGCGGCAGCCGGGTCTTCGGGCCGGACACGATCATGGGCAACATGGTGCTGGGCCAGTTCCTCGACCCCGAGGGGCACGTCATCGGGGTGGTCCAGGGTCACGGCTGACCGAGGTTGCCGGCAAGGTCCGGCGCCCGCGGGCCTAGACCTGGGCCGCCCCTGGGACGAGAGTGGGGGTGGCCCTGGTGTCTGCCCCGCCGGCTGGTCCGGCGGGCTCGAGGAGGTCCGATGCACGCCACCGTCGGCGACCAGATCGTCATCCGCAGTGCGCACGTCGACGAGAAGGTGCGCGACGGCGAGATCCTGGAGGTCCGCGGCCCGGACGGCGAGCCCCCGTTCCTCGTGCGCTGGGCCGACACCGGGCACGAGGCCCTCGTGTTCCCGGGCCCGGACGCTGTCGTCCAGCACAAGTAGCGGTCCCTGCTGCCCTGGCTCAGATCCAGCCGAGCCAGGAGCAGATCGCCTCGCTGGTCTCCCGCACCGGCGCGTCGCCGGGCAGGACCAGGTCCTCCAGCCCGACGCCGTGCCCGGCAGCCAGCCACTCCCGCGCCACCCGCAGGTCGTCGCCCCGCCGCTCCTCGGTCGGGTCCGCCGAGAGCCGCTGCTCGACCAGGGCCGCGGGGACCTCGAGCCGCACCACCCGCAGCGGCACCGGCACCGCCTGGCACACCTCGTCGAGCTGAGCGCGGTCCCGGACCGACCAGGCCAGGGCCAGCCGCCGTACGCCCGCGATGACAAAGCCGCTGGAGATCGTCGCCAGGTTCCCCAGCACGGCCCGCCGGTGCGCACGGTGGCTGATGCCCGAGTCGAACCAGCCCAGCCAGTCGACGTCGAGCAGGCCGTACTGCTGGCCGCGTTCCCCGAGCAGGGCGCCGATGTCGGCCACGACGGTGCTCTTGCCCGCGCCGTACACGCCGGTGACCAGCACGGCGTCGGCGCTGGCGGGAGCGGGCACGCCTTGTTTCTAGCCGTTTGCGCACGCCTGCGTCACCCGTCCGGACGGCGGAGCATGATCAGCCGGTGACCCGTGTCACCATTCCGCCTGCCTCCGGGGTCTGAACAGCATGAAGCCGTCCCGACCGACCGGCGCGCCCGCGCGCCCGCGCCGCGTTGGGGGACGTCGGGACGGCTTCCCAGCCGATGGCGTCGATGACGCGCTGGCAGCACTCTTCCTCGTGCACAGCCGCGGTCTGGTCGGGTTGGCGCGCTTGCTTGTCGACGACCTGGCCACGGCCGAGGACGTGGTGCAGGACGCTTTCGCGGCGACCTACCGGCGGTGGTCGGCCATCCGCACGCCCGAGGCTGCGCTGCCATACCTGCGGGTGGCTGTCGTCAACCAGGCCCGCAAGCGGATCCGTGACCGGCAGCATGGTGGTCGCGTCGTCGCCGACCTGGCGGACCGGGCGGACTCGCGCGTCCGTACCGATTCCTTCGACGCGCTGGACCAGCGGCACGTCGTGCTCGCCGCGCTGCGCGCCCTGTCCTACCGGCAGCGTCAGGTCGTTGTTCTCCGCTTCTACCTGGACCTGTCCGAGGCGCAGGTCGCCGACCAGCTCGGCCTCACCCGCGGCGCTGTCCACCGGCACGCGGCGCGAGCCACCGATGCGCTGCGGGACCTGCTCGGAACGCCGGAGGAGGGCCGATGACCACCCGTCCGGCCGCCCCGATGCCCGACCTGCGCGAGCTGCTTGCCGCAGCAGCCGACGAGGCCGGCACCGAGTACGACGTGTCCACCCAGCTCGTGCGCTGGGCCGAACGGCAGCGAGCCGAAGTGGTCTCGGCGCAAGCGCGGCACCGATGGCACGCGATCCTCGCTGCGGCGGCCGTCGTCGTGCTGGTCGTCGGCGCAGCGGTGCTCGTCCGCGCTCAGGTGAGCCGGTCGCCGGCGCCGCCCGCCCGGGAGCACACCGACGTCGGACTGCCCGTGGGGGCCTGGCGAGCGTCGGTCGCGCACGTTCACCTGACGCCGGCGGGGAGCAGCACGTTCCGCACCGGCGTCTACCTCCGTGTCGATCGGGACGGCAGGGCCACCCTCCGGCTGCCGGAGATGAGCGAGGCACTCGACCTCGCGCTCGTTCCGCGTGCGAGCGGCATCGTCCGCCTCGAGGCGGACCCGGCTGCCTGCCCCAGCCGGCTCGTCCTCACGCTGACCGTCTCGACCGGCCGGCAGGGCTTCACCGTGACGGATGCCCGGCCGGGTTCCTGCTACGTCAACGCCTCCGTCGCCGGCGAGCTCGTCGGTGCCCACTTCTCCCGTCAGGAGCAGCCATGACCAGCGCCCTTCGCCGCACCATCAACCTGTGTACGGCGGTGGCTGCCGCCGCCGTCCTGCTCGCCGCCGGGGCAGGCTCGGCCGTCGCCGGCACCGCGTCCCTGCAGGGCAAGGCCACCTTGCACTTCGGCGGCTACCCCGGGCACTCGGGAGACTCGGACAGCCCTGGACTGTCGAACGCGCCGTGCGACCCGGGGGCGTTCTGCGGCATCGGCAGCCTCACCGGGCTCGGGCCCGTGATGGTCTACCTCGACGGGGACGACTACGGCGACGAGGTCAGCCGAAACTGTGTCGCCTACGCGAAGGACGAGGCGATCGTTCCCCTCGACGGGAGCGGTGTGCTGGTCATCCACTCCACAGGCACCGCATGTTTCCCGAGCGGCACGAACAGTGCCCCGCCGCAGACCGACTTCGGCAACCCCGCGACCTACGCCACGACCTTTGTGGTCGATCCCCAGGAGAGCGAGGGCCGGTTCGCCGGCGCCACCGGTGGGGGCAGTGAGGTGCTCAGCGGGGCCGGTGACGTGGTGCAGTGGTCGTTCCGCGGCTCGCTCAGCACGCAGGGGTGACCTGCCGCGGCCGCAGTGCCACCTGACGGCCGGAGACGCCTCCGCGTAGGGTCCGGTCATGGCGAGCGGACTGCCGTGACGGTCGGGAACGGGCCGGTGGCGGACCCGTGGGAGGCCGTCGGGGACCGGCTGGCCACCTTCACCCGCCTGCACGCCGAGGGGGTGCTGCCCGAGGTGCCGTGCCAGGCCTGCGGCTACCCCACGCTGCCGGCGCGAGGTCGCGGCCACATCTGCGTCGTGTGCCACTGGCGCGACGACGGTTCGAGCCGCGATCGACCGGACGTCAGCAGCCTGCAGAACCAGGGCCTCACCCTGCGGCAGGCAGCCGCCCACATCGCCCAGACCGGGGTCTTCGCCTCGCAGTGGCACGCGTTGGTCGCCCCCGAGTACTTCGTCCCCGACGTCAAGGCTGCGCGGGCCGAGCTGACGCGGGCCTACGACCGTCTTGGCCGGACCCCGCTCGATGCCGCGGCCCGTGCTGAGGTGCAGTCCCGGCGGACCACGTTCATGTACACGATCGTCCACCTGATGCGCTGATCGGTGCCATCGCCGTCCACGACGACTCAGAAGGGTAGCGGGCGTCCGGTCGGGGTGCGCAGGTCCAGCGACTCCTCGGCCGAGCGGGTGGCACGTCGGGTGATCTGCTGCTGTCTCATGTCCGGTGCCTCCCTTGGCGGCTCGTGACCGGTGTCGATCTTCCGGGGCTAAGCGCTGCGACCGCGTGGCTCGGGGTCCCGGTCGTACCGTCGCCCTAAGGCGCACCGGTTCGCATCGGGAAGTTCCCCTGGATCAAAGGCGCGGGGCCGCCTCTAAGGGGGTGGCCCACCGCATCTAAGGACCCCCGGTGGCCGACGGTGGGGCAAGACCTCGTCTCTGCCTGGCACTCGCCGGGCGGGTAGTCGTCTCGGCTACGGGGATCCCTCGCCGCGAGGCGCCGCATTGAACAGCCGGCGGGCGAGCGCCTCCACATCGGCAAGGGACAGCCTCGGCACGCCCTCATGATCCGTCAGGGATGTGCTGTAGCGGACCTCACCCGATGCCATCGCCCAGACGATGTGTTCCCGCGACAGTCCGGTGCGAGAAACGGCGGACTGCAGGTCGACCCAGCGGGGCCTCCCTGCCGCGTCGCGATTGCTTGGCACGGCGCCTCCGACCTTTCGGTGTGTAGACCCGCGTGAGATGGCGCAGTCTCGTCAGAGGGTGCGGTGCGAGTCGTCCGAAAGTGTGTGCGTCGGTCGACGGACCAATCAAATGACGCCACGGCATGTTGATCTTTGGCCGCTTCCGCCTTACCCCCGAATGACGACACGTCCCCACCTGCCTGCGGTGCATAGACGCAGGCCAGCCAGGGGTGGGATCGTCGGAGTCGATGCTGCGTTGGGACGGCACATCACTGGGGCGACCGCCCAGAAGCAGATCGCGCGGCATGGAGGTGGTCGGGGTGGACGAGGAGTACGAGGAGGCCGAGCGACTCGCCGCTGAGCTGCTCCGCACTGCCCGGCGGGAGCGCGGCCTGACCCAGCTTGATGTCGCCGACGAGATGGCCCAGCGAGGCTTTCGGTGGACTCAGCCGACGGTGGCCCGGGTCGAGAACGGGCGGCGACACCTTTCCCTCGCTGAGTCGCACGCCCTGATGGACGTTCTCGGCTTGAACGAGGGAGCTGCCTATCAGCGGATCAAGCCCATCTAGTCACGGTGCCATGACGTCGTTCCAGGGGTTCTCCGACCGGGCCCTCGAGCTGTACGTCGGGCTCGAGGCCGACAACAGCAAGGAGTTCTGGGCCACCCACAAGGCGGTCTGGGAGCAAGAGGTCCGCGACCCGATGGTCGCCCTGCTGGACGCCCTCGAGGACGAGTTCGGGCCGGGCAAGCTGTTCCGGCCGTACCGGGACGTTCGCTTCAGCAAGGACAAGACGCCCTACAAGACCAGCCAGGCTGCCTTCGTCGGCAGCACGCTCGGCATCGGCTACTACGTGCGCCTCGACGCGCACGGGCTGCTCGCCGGCGGAGGCTGGCGGGCGCACGAGCCCGGGCAGGTCGAGCGGTACCGGGTCGCGGTGGCCGACGAGGTGTCCGGGCCGCCGCTGGTCGACGCCGTCGACGCGCTTCGGGCGGCGGGCTTCACCGTCGAGGGCGACCCGGTCAAGACCCGGCCGCGGGGCTACCCGGCCGACCACCCGAGGCTGGAGCTGCTGCGGAACCGGTCCCTGATGGCGGCGCGCAGCTTCGGCGCCCCGGACTGGCTGGGCACCCCCGAGGCGTTGGACCAGGTACGAACAGCCTGGCGTGCCGTCACGCCGCTGGCCGGCTGGGTGACAAAGCACGTGAAAACGCACTAGCCAACCTGTCCGAGGCCGGTCGTAGGGTTCAGGACATGAGCGATCTCGCCACCGGGGCGGACGACCTCTCCGTCGTCGACGGCCCCCAGGACCGGCAGCTGGAGCTGCACCGCACCGAGCTCACCGGTTACTGCTACCGGATGCTCGGCTCCTCGTTCGAGGCGGAGGACGCGGTGCAGGACACGCTGGTGCGCGCCTGGAAGGCGCTGGACCGGTTCGAGGGTCGGTCGTCGCTGCGGTCCTGGCTCTACAAGATCGCCACCAACGTCTGCTTCGACATGCTCGACGGCCGCCAGAAGCGCGCCCTGCCGATGGACCTGGGGCCGGCACAGCGGGCCGACGCCTCCCTGCTCGGCTCGCCGTTGCCGGAGGTCACCTGGCTGCAGCCGGTGCCCGACGCCCGGGTCCTGCCGGCGGGCGGCGACCCGGCCGAGGTGGCCGAGCTGCGCGAGTCGATCCGGCTGGCCTTCGTGGCCACCCTGCAGCACCTGCCACCCCGGCAGCGCGCGGTGCTGATCCTGCGCGAGGTGCTGCAGTGGCCGGCCGCCGAGGTGGCCGAGCTGCTGGGGACGTCGGTCGCGTCGGTCAACAGCGCCCTGCAGCGGGCCCGCGCCACGATGGCCGAGAACGAGGTCGCCCCGACCGACGAGCCCAAGCCGCTGGACGACGTCCAGCGCGAGCTGCTCGCCCGCTACGTCGACGCGTTCGAGCGCTACGACATGGCGGCTCTCACCGCCGTGCTCACCGAGGACGCCAGCTGGTCGATGCCGCCGTACGAGCTGTGGCTGCAGACCCACGACGACATCGTCACCTGGTGCCTCGGTCCGGGCTACGCCTGTGAGGGCTCGAAGCTGGTGCCGATCTCGGCCAACGGCTCGCCGGCGTTCGCTCAGTACAAGCCGGACCCCGACGGTGGCTACTCGGCCTGGTCGCTGCAGGTGCTCGACGTGTCCGGCGACCAGATCACCGGGGTCATGTTCTTCCTCGACGTCGAGGCGTTCTACCCGCTGTTCGACCTGCCGCTGCGACTGGAGGCCTGACCCGCGGCAGACCGATGAGTTCTGCCGGGAGGGCCGGTCTGAACCACTGACCCCACCCGCAGAGCTCGGAGGATTGCCGTGACCACCCCGACCACCACCCACCGCCCGGCCGCAGCCCCGGACCTGGACAGCCGCACCCGTTGGACGGCGCTGGTCGTGCTCTGCCTCGGCAACCTGATGATCGTGCTCGACACGACGATCGTGAACGTCGCGCTCCCGTCCATCCGAGCCGATCTCGGCTTCTCCGAGTCGTCGCTCGCCTGGGTCGTCAACGCGTACCTGCTGACCTTCGGCGGCTTCCTGCTGCTGGGCGGCCGGCTCGGTGACCTGTTCGGTCAACGGCGGCTGTTCATGGCCGGCATCGCCACCTTCACCGCCGCCTCGGTCGCGTGCGGCCTGGCCGGGTCGGCGACGGTGTTGGTGAGCGGTCGCGCGGTGCAGGGCCTCGGCCGGGCGGTCGTCTCCGCGGTCGCTCTGTGGCTCGTGATGAACCTGTTCAC
>Ga0157375_10003927_pt1 | contig 12896 bp, 13 predicted proteins | sample M35metaG_FD_115311 | JGI IMG/M metagenome (GOLD analysis project Ga0157375, IMG submission 115311) | Miscanthus rhizosphere microbial communities from Kellogg Biological Station, Michigan, USA - M3-5 metaG | ecosystem: Host-associated > Plants > Roots > Rhizosphere > Soil | place: USA: Michigan...
TCGCGAATTGGAAGGTGACATTGCAATCGCCGGGAAGCAGGCAAGCGAACTCCTGCTTGAAGTCCACCGCGCCCATTCCCATTCCTCCGTCGAGAAATGGCTTGCATTAGGAGCAGCCTGCGCGCTCCTATTGTTCATATCGGGAGTGGTGTTAGGTAGACTGTTTCGTTAAGAGGAGTTCCCGTGTCTTCGATGTTGCGTCTATTCTTGATTCTTTGTTTCGTGAAGGGCGAGGGCCGGGGATGGGGCTTGCGTGTCATCCTTGCCGGAGTTGTATTTGGAGTGCTGGTTTATTCGATCGTGCGATAGCGTGCTCTCGAACACCAAGCGGTTCCGGCGTACAATGCAATTCATCGCGCGTAGCGTTGCAAGCAGCGGCTGCGAACCGCATTCCACGCCTTCTGAATCGTACGCTCAATATAGGCGCCCTGACGACGCAGGTTACCTTTGTGAGATAAATTGCGACTTGCAATCGCTGCACGCACCGCTTCCTCAGCCTGACCGTTAGCCAAGGCATAGATTGCATACGCCATGTCAATGCGGTTCCCATCTTCCTGGTATTCGGCTTTGGTCCTGAACTCCGCGATGGTTCGCAGATTACCATGTGCCACCTTAGAAGTTAAGGCCTTCCCGCGGTATGCGGCTTGCCGACTTTGCTCGTAGGCTTCGCGGATTTCCCTCACAAAGACCGAAGCTTGCGGGTAGACCTCACCATTGGCCTCGATTAATTTCACAAACGGAGAAAGTCCATTGGCTTGGCGGTGTTTCTCTTTACGATTTGTAAATCCAGCCAAACGCCCGAAGTGCCGCCAATCCGCGGAACTCGAATCTCCATGAAACTTTTGACAGAGGACCCGCGCGGCTCGGGTAGAGATTTCTTTGGAAAGAATCTCTCCATGGTTTACCCAAGCTTGATAGTTACCTAAAGACGTTTCTACAACTACGGCTGGGTTGTAGCCCTCCGCTTTCATGCGCTCGACGGCGTCGAAAGTGAGATCGTCTAGGAGGCTCAGGGAATGTTCACCGCTGGGACGAATGTAGATGTTGCGACCGTGCAGGTTCTGTAATCGCAGCCACCCGACCGATTTCAATAGGGATTCGAAATCCCAGGTTCGCAGGAGCATCTCCGGTTCTCCGGAAACGTCCCGAGCGGGCTTATAGGCACCAACCTCAAAAGCTGAGACACCCATCGCCTTCATTTGGCCCTGCACGACTCGCATCGTCATTGAATTGGACATTTTTCTTTGCCTCCTCTTGACAGGAACTGAATTAAAGGCTAGGATGCGTGTAGCGTATAAATAGTATTGCATGTTTATACGCCACTAGTATAGCAATCCTGGTGGGAGGGATCAAGGATGGGATTAGTGATCGCGGTCGAGCGCGCGACACGAACAGAAGAAAAACTGCGCCGGGAGTTTGGGCCGGTCGTTCTAGATTTGATGGAGGATGAACGAACTGAAGACATTGCGCTGAATCCTGACGGCTCACTATGGGCCTACAGAATAGGCGAAGGATTTGTGCCAGCTGGATATATGCCGGAGGAGCAAGCCTATAGTGTCGTGGGCACAATTGCATCCTACCGCCAAACAGTGATCAATCATAGTCAACCCATACTAGAAACCGAGCTGCCGTTGAACGGAGCGCGCTTCGAGGCACTCGTTCCACCAATAGTCCGCAGGCCGGTGTTTGCGATCCGTATGCGGCCTCGGAAAATCTTTACTCTTTACGACTACGAAGTTGCGGGAATCCTTACCCATAAGGATGATCTGCTGAATGCCAGAGCTGGTCATAAGAACGCTTTCATCGAATCCGTGAAGGGTCTTCGTCACGCAGAAGTAATAAAAAAAGCGGTGCGTGCGCGTATGAATATCCTCACCGTCGGTGCAACCGGTTCAGGCAAAACTACGCTCGCAAACGCGGTACTTGACGCCGTCGCAGAAGTAGCTCCTCGTGACCGCGTCGTGACCGTCGAGGACACCATTGAGTTGCAGTGTGCTGCCAAAAACTATGTTGACCTCCGGGCCATGGGGAATGTGTCGCTCGACGCATGCGTCCGCGCCTGCTTGCGCCTGCGGCCAACCCGCATCGTCGTTGGCGAGGTCCGCGGTCCTGAGGCGCTGCAACTCTTGAAGAGCTACGCGACGGGCCACCCAGGCGGGGTCGTCACGGTTCACGGCGAGAACGCCCGCGCAGGCCTGATCCAGCTCGAAAACCTGGTTGCCGAGGCGACCAGAGCCCCCAAACAGGCGCTCATCGCAGAAACGATTCACTTGGTTGTATTTATTGACTTGGAAGCCGGTATTCCGGCTGGCAGAAAAGTCCGCGAAGTCGCGGTGGTTACGGGATACGAAAACGGGCGCTACGTACTTGCTTATGTATAAACGGCGGAAGCAGCAGCGAACGTCGTCGGTGCCGGAGAGTAATGGGTCACTTCCGGTAAAACGCACAAGACCCGCTGATCATTTTGAAAAGGAGAATACGAACGTGAAAGGTAACTTGAAAATGTTATGGGCGACTGCGTTTCTACTTCCTGCCCACCTTTGGGCAGCTGGTACGGGATCGGCAGGGCTGCCGTGGGAGGCACCTTTGAGCCTCGTCGCACGAAGTCTAACTGGGCCGGTTGCTCTATCCATCTCGATTATTGCCATGATGGCCACCGGCGGCGCTCTGGTGTTTGGCGGCGAACTCCATGAGTTAACGCGTCGTTCCTGCATCGCGGTTTTGGCGATCGCGTTTCTGGTCGCCGGCACCAGTTTTATGACGAACTTATTCGGCGTCTCCGGCGGGCTCATCTAACAACCCGGGCCAACTGAGAACTCACATGGATACGCCACGCCAAGTCAAGATCCACGCTTCCGTCGACCGGCCGCGCCTAATTTTAGGCGCGGACCGGGAGATGGTGATTCTCATCGGTCTGATTTCGGCGATTCTCGTTTTCGCGCTGGTGACGTGGTGGAGCATCGTACTCGGGGTCGGGTTGTGGCTCGCAGGAGTCGCCGTCTTGGTCCGCATGGGAAAGGAAGATCCTCAGATGCGGAAGGTCTACTTACGGCACGTGAAGTATCAATCCTATTACCCGGCAAAGGGTGAACTTCGTGCGGCAGGCGCGCGGCTGCCGCGCGCCTGGAGATAAAGCATGCGTATTAAGGATAAGCGACGACACCCGAGAAGCATGGGAGATCTGTTGCTGCCCATCGGAATAGTTGCGGATGGCGTCATACTCTCACGAGATGGGGCCATGTCGGCCACGTGGAAGTACCGTGGTCCGGATATGGCCTCTGAGACCCACCATCATATGGCGGTCATGGCCAGCCGTATGAATCAGGTTCTCCGAGAACTCGGGGACGGCTGGATGCTGCAGGCGGATGCGATTCGTTCTGCTTCGCCTGGGTATTGCCCCGAAGGACACTTTCCGGATACCACAAGTAGGGTCATCGACGAAGAGCGCCGACAGCAGTTCCTGCGTGAAGGCCAGCACTATGAGACTGAGTTCTTTCTTACTGCTACTTTTCTTCCTGCGACCGGTACCGAACGGAAGATGAAAGCCTGGCTATTTAAAGGAGAGGAACGCCAGGGCGCAGCGGGAGATGCCCAGAAGGCTCTAAGCGAATTCACATACTCTATTTCATTGCTGGAGAACCGGCTCGGATCGCTGCTGAGCTTAACGCGGCTGAAGAGTCAAACTACCAAAGACGAGCGTGGTTTTGAAACTGTCTACGATGACCAGCTCCGCTACATTAGACGAACGATCACAGGCATTGATCACCGTTTCGTACGCCCAGACGTTCCCTTCTATTTAAACGATCTGCTATGCCCGGAAGACTTCGTGGGGGGGCTGGCCCCACGTCTCGGCCAGCAACACGTTCGCGTGGTTGCCATTGAAGGATTCCCGAAAGCAGGCCATCCCGGAATTCTGGCGGGACTGGCAAATCTTCCGATGGAATACCGCTGGAGCACGCGGGCAATCCTGATCGATCGCCAGACGGGCATCAAGATTTGTGATAAGGCGCGGGCGCAATGGCAAGGGCAAACGCGGAGATTGATCGACATAATCCTGCAACGCGTTGGAGGACCGGTAAACCTCTATGCGCAAGAGATGATACATGATGCCGAAGAGTTGCGCGGAACGGTAGCTAGCGGTGACGTGCATTTAGTCCACTATTCTTCAAATTTTGTATGCATGCATGTAGATCGGAATCGGGCAGATGCGAATGCCGCGCATCTGATGAAGACGATCCAGGATTTGGGGTTTGGTGCCCGCTTTGAGAGCGTGAACGCAGTCGAGGCACTGCTGGGCACATTCACCGCCGATGGCTATCGCAACGTCCGCAGATCCTTCGTCCATACCCTCAACTTGAGCGACCTCATACCCGTGAGCTCGATTTGGCCCGGGTTGGCTGAAAATCCGTCGCCCCTGATGCCGCCGAATAGCCCGCCTCTCTTGTATGCAGCGACAACCGGGTCAACGCCATTTCGCCTGAACTTACAGGCAGGTAGCGATGTAGGAAACAGCCTAGTGTTAGGTCCGATCGGGTCAGGAAAATCCACATTGCTGGGAACACTTGCGACACAGTGGCGTCGTTACCCGGGGGCGCAGGTGTTTGTTTTCGATAAAGGTCTTTCCATGTTTGTCCTCACGAAAGCCGTAGGCGGAGAGTTCTACGACGTTGGGGGAGCCAAGACCGCCTTATCATTTTGCCCGCTCGACGGACTGACCGGAGCAGGAGATGTGAACTGGGCTGTCGGTTGGGTCGAAGGTCTTTGCCTACTCCAAGGGTTAACTGTGAATCCCGACCAGCGCGCTCAACTTACCTCCGCTGTGGTTCGCCATCGAGCCAACCCAAGCCCTGGTCTCACAGAGTTTTGTGCAGAGATACAGGACAAGGCTGTACGCGACGCGTTGACGGATTACACGCTGGGTGGAAGCAACGGGCATCTCCTCGATGCGCAAACGGATTTACTCGGCCACAGCAAATTCATAACGTTTGAGATGCAGCACCTCATGCAGATGGGGGAAAAAGCGATTATTCCGGTCCTGATGTATTTGTTCCGCCGCATAGAAAAGCGCCTGGACGGTTCGCCCACGCTCGTGATCCTCGATGAGGGATGGCTGTACTTGCAGCATGAGCTATTTCGAGAACAACTTCGCGCGTGGTTGAGAACCCTGAGAAAAGCAAACGCAACCGTCGTGCTGGCTACCCAAACTATTTCCGATATCTATAACTCCCCGATCCGGGATGTCGTGCTCGAATCTTGTCCAACGAGAATCCTGTTGCCCAATACAGAAGCCATGAACCCGGCCTCGCGGCAGTTTTACGACCATCTCGGCCTGAATGACCGAGAAATAGAAATGGTGCAGAGGAGCGAGCCCAAGCGCGAGTACTACTGCATATCGCCCTTGGGACGGCGCATGATCTCACTGGGTTTAGGGAAAGTCGCACTGTCTTTCGTCGGTGTCAACGGCGCCGACCAACGCAAAGTCGCCGAAAGGCTGATGGAGGAATATCCAAATCGGTGGCAAAGCGAGTGGTTGAAGGCGCGGGGCTTGGCAGATTGGGCCGGATACTATGCGGAACTCGAACTAGAGAAAGAGGCATGAATCGCATGAACGTGCTTCACCTCAAACATTGTGCCATCGCCCTAATCGTGGTCATTATCGCCACTGCGCCTGCGGCGGCTGGTGTGGTTGCGAATGTCGCGACGGAAACCACCCAGTTGCTGAATTATGGTCAGCTTCTGGCGCAATACATACGTCAGAGCGAGCAGTTGGCGCAGGAAATTCTTCAGCTACAAGAGATGGTTCGCAATGGAAAGGCTTTGCCTAATCAGATCTTCGGGTCGGTGATGAGCGATCTGACTCAACTTGCGTCAATTGTTCAAGGGGGACAAGCACTCGCCTATTCGATGGCGAATTTAGACAGTGAATTTCGTTCTCGCTTCCCCGGCTATGGATATAAAACCGGAGCTTACTATCAGGACTACCGGGTATGGTCGCAAACTTCACTGGACACAACTTTGGGCACATTGCGGGCTGCCGGTCTACAAGGTCAGCAGTTGCAAAGTGAACAAAGCGTATTGGCGGCGCTGCGAACCATGGCGATGTCTGCTAACGGCCGGATGCAGGCAATCGAGGTGGGGAATCAGCTTTCTGAACAGACCGTTGAGCAACTAATGAAACTGCGCCAGCTGATGCTTGCGGATCTGCAGAGCAAGCAAGCCTTCCAAGCGGCCCAAATTCAGAGTGAAGCGCGTGGGCATGCCGCGACCGAACAGTTTTTTAACTACGTAGCACCTGCCGGAGATGGGCAGACATTTAATGGTGGATCACGATGAGCAATCAGTCCACCGATGAGGTGAGGTTTATGAATAAAAGAAGGAGCGGTTGGTCCGGCCAAGTTACTGTCTGCCTATTGATCGTATTAGCGGCGCTTGGTTGTGGGCGATGGCGTCCCAGCCAGATTGTGCAGATCGTGGAAAACGCCGGCTCGGGCGATCTGAGAACGACATCGGTCAGCTCGATTGTCTGGTGGTTTCAGAAGCATCCAGCCCTGGTAATAGAGGTTGACAACCTGTGTGTGCCGGCACGTGAACACGCGCTGGCGAAGTGGCCCGAAACCACGGAGGGCCGCGTATGCAATGCTGCGGCGCAAGTCGCAGGATTTATCGAGTGGCAGCGGGAAATTGAGTTCAACAATGATCACAAAACTTTTCAAGGCGGATCCAAATGAACATCAACAAAAAAGTTGAATCCCGCGGGGCCTTTTTGACCCTCCCGCGCGGCCTGTCCCTTATCCTGCTGATGCTGACTCCAGCTGTCAGCTGGGGCGATACGGCTCCCAGCACGATTCTGCATCAGTACTCCATACTACGCGGCACCTGGATCGCTGCTGTGAGCGGCCCCGCAAAGAGTTTGTTCGGCCTGCTCGCATTGATTGAGTTTGCCTGGAGCGCCGCACTATTGTTGCTGGAAAAATCTGACTTCCAGTCCTGGACAGCCGGTGTGGTCCGGAAGCTTATGTGGATCGGAGGCTTCTATACGCTGCTCATCTTCGGCCCAACCTGGATTCCGGCAATTGTGGACAGTTTCATTACGGTTGGCCAAAATGCCGCAGGCACCGGGCCCCTCGCACCAGGTGATGTTTATACGCGGGGACTGCAGATCGCGGGGACTCTATTAAAGGGCTCAAGCGACGCGGGCTTTTTCACCAACATTGGGTCTGCCCTAGCGCTCGTTCTAGCGGCAATCATGGCATTTCTAGCGTTCCTGGTCATCACCGTTCAGTATGTTGTTGCCATCGTCGAAAGCTACCTTGTCGTAAGTGCAGGTTTCGTCTTTTTGGGCTTAGGTGGCTCCCGCTGGACGGCCCCTTATGTGGAGCGGTACATCGGCCTGGCTGTGTCAGTCGGGGTCAAGATCATGATCCTCTATTTGCTGATCGGCAGCGGGATGACGCTGTCGAATGGCTGGCTTACGGCTGCGATCAACGTCCCTGGAACACCGAGTCCGAGCATGTCCGCATTCGACATTGTGGGGGCGTCATTGATCTTCATGGCGATCTGTTGGCAAGCTCCAAAAATGATTGCCGGAGTGATTGGCGGCTCCCCGGCGTTGAGCGGTGGCGATGTAGTTTCGGCGGCGGCCACTCTGGCGGGAGCCGCCTATTTCGCGAGTTCCGTGCTCATGTCCGGAGGGCGCGCTGTTGCGGACCGCGTGGCTGGTTCGGCGGGCGCGGGCCCCGAAGGTCCCAAAGGTCTGGGTTCGGGTGGAGGCGGCGGTGTTCCCACACCCTCTGGCGGCGGCAATTCTACCGGAGGAGGCTCCCCAAGTGCGACGCCTCAGCCGTCGGCACCAGCGATTGTTCAAAAAAGCGGAGGCGGCGGCATGCCGCAAGTATCGCCGCCCGGTAAGGGCGGTGGCGGTGGTCCAGGCGAAACTACCGTCGCGGCGGCCGCGCCATCACGCTCGGCCGGCCAGGATTCAGGTGCGCACACAGGAAGCGAACTTGGGTCTTATGCGAAGACAGCAGCAATGGCGCGGGCACTTCTGCCACCATCCGATGCCGCACCCCATGCAGCTCCGCCTCGTTTGAACCTTGCGACAGAGAGTGGCGAAGAGTGATTAGAACATCTCACGCAAAAGGAGATAAGAAAATGCAGGCAACCATTCCATCGAAGTTCCGGACTTCCTCGACCGTGGAAGTCCCTCGCTCAGTGCCAGATGCCGAACCACCGAAGGCCGACCAAACGAAAACGCAAGAATACAATCCGTACCTCGCCGGTCGCCGCGAGTGGGATGAAAGATATGGCGATTTGGTGGTTCGGGCGCAGAAGGCAACGAGAATCGCCATTATCAGTGCCAGCATCGCACTTCTGGAAACGATCGCCCTCGCAGTGATGACGCTTCGACCGCCGAAGGTGGTCGTCATCGCCGTGAATTCAGCAGGCCAGTATCTGGGTTCCGGCAGCTCGGATCAGCCGCTCGTTATCTCGGAAGGTATGAAGCGTTCCGCGCTCTCTGAGTGGGTGAGCAATCTGCGGCTGGTAACGTCCGATGACATATCTCAACGCGGCGCGATCGAAAAGGTCTACGCCATGATGAGCAGCGGCAGTTCGGCGCAAAGCACGGTCTCCGATTTTTACCGCGAAAAGCCGCCACAGATCCATGCGCAGAGTGAAACGGTACATGTGGAAGTCAGTTCTGTGTTGCCTACGAGCGCGAAGACCTATGAGGTCGAATGGCGCGAAGTTACCCGGGATCTCCAGGGGAATGTGTTGTCTCAACAGCGCTGGAAGGGTGCTTTCACTTTCGTTCTTAGTGCAGGGCCGCCCAACGATGAGCGTTTGTCACGGCTCAATTCGATCGGCTTGTATATCACCGAGGCCAGCTGGTCAAAGGTTTTCTGAAATAGGAGGAGTCTAACGTGAAATTGAAAATGAAGATGGTAGCGATTGTAGTGATAGTGTTTATCCCGTTGATTATCTTGACGCATAAGAAAGCCACCGCATCGCAAAAGCAAGATACTCCGCCGCGGACCGACCAAATCCCGCCTCCCCAGACGGCAGCGGTTGCCGACCCGAACGAAGGGGAAGCGCTTGAGACACCCAATCAGCGACGCAGACGACTGGCCGCCGAGGCCGCTCCAGCGCCGCCGTTGCCAGTGCAGTACCAATTCACGGAGGCACTCGACGCTTTACGAGACGCAGATCCAAAGGCGCCCACGCACCCGCTTTCCCATTCTCAAGTGACCAAGAGCAGCGCGAAGAAGGCCGCGGCTGCCAAGGACACACATCCCAAACCAGAAGTCGCGGTGTCAGCAACTGCCAGCGCAGCTGTCACCGTGAGCGACCGTTGGCAGAAGACAGAAGATTTGCCCGCGGAAGGAAAAGATGGCCGCGTAGTGTATTCCGAGGGCGGAGGGTTACCTACAGTAGTCTGTGCTCCCTTGCGCCTCTGTATTGTCGAATTGCAGACCGGCGAAAAGCTTACCGGTGAACCGCAAATTGGCGATTCTGTTCGTTGGAGTGTAGAGCCTGCCAGTTATGGGTTGGGTGAGGCCACCACACCCTTGATCGTCATCAAACCCAAGGCTGTCGGTCTGGACACGAATCTGGTTGTTACAACGGACCGACGATCCTACTACCTTCGGCTGATGTCCAATGCCCAGAATTATGTGGCCCGGGTATCCTTCGATTACCCCGATGATGAGCGGGCGGAATGGGCCATCGCGCTCCACAAACAAGCGCAGGCTGTAAAAGAAGCTCAATTTGATAAAGGGGTGAAAACCCTTGCTGACTCGGTTGAGGCACTCAATGTCGACTACCGGATCAAAGGGGATAAAGGCATTCGGCCCCTCCGAGTGGTCGATGATGGTGTCCACACCTATATCCAAATGAACCCGGCCGTTCTGCACCGCGAAGTCCCGGTCCTGGCTGTCATTGGACCGGACGGTAAGGCGGAGATGGTCAATTACCGAGTTAAAGGTAGCGTCTATATCGTGGATCGGCTCTTCGACCGGGGACGGTTGATCCTCGGTTCCGGCCGCAGCGCACGCAAGGCCGACATTATCAGTGGCTCCGTAAAGGAGCGTCGGTTGTTTGCCCGCGATCCTTATCGTGACCTAGCCAACGACAAGAAGACGGAGGATGAATCCCAATGAGCTCCGAAATGGATTCTCCTACCGGTCTGGATATTCACCCTCAGCCACCAAGCGCTTTGCGGGTCAGAAAAGAAGTGGGGATCGTTATTCTCATCGGCCTGGTAGCGGTCGTAGCAGCGATCATATTTGGAATTCGTGAGCGGCAACAGCGTCAGGCGGAAGTATTCTCTAAAACTGCGGTGGAACAGAGAGCGGTCCCAGCCATCAGCGCGAGTAAGGAATTCATCGCAACAATCCCCGTCGGAGATGTCCCGACGCTTACACAACGTATATCTTCCCTTGAGGGTCAACCTAAGTCGCCGCGCGAAGATCAGAGAAACCCGACCGCTCTCAATCCGCCAATAATTCAAGCACTCCCTGGCGGTCAGTCGCAGCACTTGCGCCCGTACCCGGTGTCACCGCCGGCGTATCCGTACGAGAACACAGTCGAGCGGGCAGACGATAAAGAACGCAATCTCGCCTATCAAAAGGAGCTTGCGGCGATAGATGCGCCGACTGGGATCGGGGGTAGCGGGCGAACTTATGGCGGCAATGCCAACCTCTCTTATACAGACAGAGTCCCATCGCCGAGTAATTCAAGCTCAGAAGTATTCAATGAATCCGGTGGTGGTATTAGGGTTCCGAGCATCCTTGGGGAGGATTCAAGGGCCGCCCTAGGCGGCATTGCCCAGACTGGAGAATACAATTCACAAAATGGGCAGGATCAGAAAACCGCCTTTCTAGCTCAGGCTCGCCAGCGTGTGCCCCAGAATTATCTCCAGTCGTTTCCAATGGCGCCCGCCAGCAAGTTCGAAATCGCCGCCGGCTGGGATATTCCCGCAACGCTCGAGCAATCCATCAACTCCGATCAGCCGGGAGAAATAAAAGCATTGGTACGCGAGAATGTGTGTGACACTGCAACTGGCAAATATGTTCTGATCCCGCAGGGATCGCGTTTGATAGGGTCTTACAGCTCCGTGATTTCTTACGGCCAGAACGGTGTCCAGGTGGTATGGGACCGCCTCATTTTTCCTGACGCTTCCTCCCTTAGCCTCAACGGCATGATTGGTCAAGATGCCAAGGGCGAATCCGGTCTTCGATACTCGGTCGATCATCACTATGCCCGGCTGCTCGGATTCGCGGTCCTGACGAGCCTGTTTAGCGCCGGTTTCCAGTTGTCGCAGAACCGACCCGGCACCATCCTCGCCCAACCCAGCGCTGGCCAGGTCGTCGCTAGCGCCGTCGGCAGCCAAATTTCACAACTTGGTGCGGAGATCACCCGGCGGAACTTGAACGTGCAACCCACAATTAAGATTCCGGCTGGTTACCGGTTTAACGTACGGGTCAATCGGGACATCGCTTTCGACGCACCATACTCGCCTTCTAGCCAGTCCCGCTAGTTATCCTGCCGAAAGGCCGGCCGTTCCATTCCCGTCGATACAGGCGCGCCCTGGTTCGGACCATGTTCCCAAAATCCGCAATAAGGGTCTACACGTCATGAACCTCCCAAATAGTATGTGAAGTTAGTGTGCCAAAAGTGTATATTAAGGGTGGGGCTTGAAAGTGAACCCCAATCGGGACCCAGGGCGATGTCGTCTGATCTCCCCCGGGCAGACGCACATTTGAATTGGGTTTGATTTGAGTCAACTCACGAATGATCATGGAAAGGGGGGACCGTGCCAACAATTCAGCCATCGAAACTTGGGATCAAAAAGGCCGCTGCAAAAAAAACATCATCTTCTGAAGAGCGCATGACCGTCCGGCTCACGGCGCCGTTAAATGAGATCGTGCGCAGGGCAGCCCTGTATCGAGGTGATATATCCAAAACTATTTCAGACGCTCTCAACTCCGTAAACCTCGTCAAGGTTAAGGCAATCGACTTAGAGGGTGCCGGCGAGCTTGCCGCGGGAACCACCATCGTGATAGAGAGCGAATTATTCACCCGCTTGAAGCTAGCAGCCAAGGAGCGTGGATCGTCGATGAATCTGATTATCAACAGCGCTCTGGCAAAGAAATTCGGTCTCCCCAAAGAGGATAGCTCAAATTCCTAAAAAGCCCCGCGCTCCTTCAAGTTCTCCTATAGTTCACTCAAACGACCAGTTGAATCGCGCAAGGAAGTGCGGCTCATGAACGGGCTCGCTTTCGTTTGGCGCACGGTGGATTCCCCCCGGTATCGGCAGACGCAGGTTTCCGTCTAGCCGGCTGTCCTAAAAATAGGCGTCCCCGACTTATCACTAGGCGAATCCCGTGATCCACGCCCTTGATAGACTCGGTGCTGTTGGCGAGTTCTTCCTCCGCCAGAACGCGCTCCCATTGGTTCAGCAGTGAGTTTAACCCCGAGATGGAATCCAGGCAATCTTCTGCGATTCGGTGAAGCGCGATCTCAATTCCAAAGCATACCCCGCAACCCCACGCTCTCCGCCCGCGACGGGTTAGGTCGGGGATCCGATGTTCCCATTTAGCCTGCAGTCTTCTAATGCCCTGTATCAGTTCATCGCAATAAGGATTGACCTTTAACCGTGGCATCATGGAGCTCCTTTAGAACGACAAATTTCAACCTCTTGTTTGGCGAGCATCTTAGCTAGTGAATCCAATGCGAACTTCTAAACTCGGGAACCGATCATCGTCACTCGTTATCTAGCGGGAGATAGGCTGGATTGCAAGGGGCAAAACGCCCAGATCTATACGTTTGCGAGGTATTAGGATCGAAGGTGGGCGTAGTGACTGACCTTCGTTTTTGGTTTGTCGCGCCGCGGCGCA
>Ga0157375_10003928_pt1 | contig 12895 bp, 12 predicted proteins | sample M35metaG_FD_115311 | JGI IMG/M metagenome (GOLD analysis project Ga0157375, IMG submission 115311) | Miscanthus rhizosphere microbial communities from Kellogg Biological Station, Michigan, USA - M3-5 metaG | ecosystem: Host-associated > Plants > Roots > Rhizosphere > Soil | place: USA: Michigan...
CAGGACGGTGCGCGACTCGCGCACGATGCGGGCGCGGTACTCGAGGTCCTTGTACCAGTCGGGCGGCAGGCCGACGATCGTGAACGCGGTGCACGAGCAGAGCGTGCAGCAGATGACGTTGTGCATCGTCGCCGTGTTCTCGAGGACGACCAGGTGCCGGTGGTGGCGCGGCATCTCGTAGCCCAGCTCGGCGACGGCGGCCTTGCCGTTGGCGAGCAGGCGGGCCCGGAACGCGGCGTCGGTCCAGGCCCTGGCGACGACGCGCGCGCCGTTCTCCGGGACCCACTTCTCCTCGACGAGGTGATCGGCCTGGACGATGAACTCGCCGGGGCGCATGCCGTGCTCGTCGAGCACCGACTGGATCGCGTCGACGCGCTGCTCGACGGAGGCCTCAGAACGGGGGGTGGGGGCGGCGGCTGACATGGTCCGGGCAGTATAGGAACGTCGCGCCTCGGACGCGACACGAGGCAACGTCGCGCTTCGGGCGCAACCCGAGGCGCACGCCGCCGCGTTCATGTCAAATCTGCGCGCCACGGCAAGTCGCCGCGCAAGGAGCCCTCGTGATCGAACGCCACCTCGACATCGCCAGCGCCGACGGCGCGATGAACAGCTTCGTCGTCCACCCCGAGGAGGGCGGGCCGTTTCCGGTCGTCCTGTTCTTCATGGACGCGCCGGGCAAGCGCGAGGAGCTGCACGACATGGCGCGCCGGATCGCCACCGTCGGCTACTTCGTCGTCCTGCCCAACCTCTACTACCGGCGCAGCCGCGACTACGTCCTGAAGGAGCGCACCGAGGCGGGCATGGCCGAGATGTTCGCGCACATGGCGACGCTCGACCGCTCGACCACCGCGCGCGACACGAAGGCGCTGCTCGCCTTCGTCGATGGCGACCCGGCGGCCGACGGCAAGCGCGTCGGCGCCGTCGGCTACTGCATGAGCGGCCCGTTCGTGATGTGGGCCGCGGCCGACTTTGCGGACCGCCTCGCCTGCATCGCCTCGATCCACGGCGCCAACATGGCGACGGAGCGCCCCGACTCGCCGCATCGCATGGCGCCGAAGATCGGCTGCGAGAGCTACTTCGCGTGCGCCGAGATCGACAAGTGGGCGCCGCCGGCCGACATCGACAAGCTCGCGGCGTCGTTGCGCGACGCCGGCACGCCGCACCGGATCGAGTGGTACCCGGGCGCGGAGCACGGCTTCGTGTTCCCGAACCGCGTCGGCGTCTACCACCGGGACGCCGCCGAGCGCCACTACGAGCGCCTGTTCGCGCTGTTCGATCGCACCCTTCGCCGAGCGCGGGTTTGACCCTGCGAGTCGACGGCACCGGTGCTACAAGGCGATTCCGTCCACTTGCGCAGGAGCACGCGATGACCGGGTTGAAGCCCGCCGCCGAGCTCGCCGCCGCGGCGAGCAAGCCCTATCCGAACGACAGCGACGAGTACCGGCGCGCCCGCACCGCGCTGCTCGCCGAGGAGGTCGAGCTGAGGCGCCACATCGAGCGGGTCGCCGCTCAGCGGCGCGCCCTGCCGCTCGGCGGCGAGGCGCGCACCTACGATTTCGAGGACGAGAACGGCAAGACGGTGAAGCTCGCCGACCTGTTCGGCCGGCACGACACGCTCGTCACCTACTTCTGGATGTACGGACCGCAGCGCGAGCGGCCGTGCCCGATGTGCACCGCGTTCCTCGGCTCGATCGACATCCCGTCGAAGGACATCTCGCAGCGGATCGCGATCGCCGCGATCGGCCGCTCGCCGGTCGAGCGCCAGCTCGCCTTCGCGCGCGAGCGCGGCTGGAAGCACCTGAAGTTCTACGCCACCGTCGGCGACGACTTCGCGCGCGACTACCGCGGCCTCGCGCCCGACGGCAGCGAGTGGCCGGCGCTCGACGTCTGGGTCAAGCGCGACGACAAGGTCTTCCACTTCTGGGGCGCCGAGCTCGGCGGCACCAGCGATCCCGACCAGGACCCGCGCGGCGCGCCCGACCCGACACCGCTCTGGAACATCCTCGACCTCACTCCCGCGGGGCGCGGTGTCGACTGGTATCCGAAGCTCGACTATCCGACTCCGGCCTGACGCCGGCAGCGTCGAATCGCCCTGCGAACGCCCGAGGAGCCGCGCACATGAACGAAGCCGCAACGCCGGACGTGAAAGCGATCCGCCCGCAACGCGAGGTGCTGACGAAGCAGCGCTTGCCCTACTTCGTCGGCATCTCGGGCGACACGGTCGGCGCGCGCGGCCTGTCGATGCACATGGTCGTCATCCCGCCGGGCGCGAAGGCCGATCCGCACTCGCATCGCGGCTACGAGACCGGCATCTACGTGCTCGAGGGGCGGGTCGAGACGCGCTACGGCGCGCGCCTCGAGTCGAGCGTCGTCAGCGAGGCAGGCGATTTCCTCTTCATCCCGCCCGGCATCCCGCACGAGGCGATCAACCTCAGCGCCACCCAACCGGCGCGAGCGATCGTCTCGCGCAACGACCCCGCCGAGCAGGACAACGTCGTCCCCTACGACGCCGCAGGCTAAAGGGGCTCCGAAGGAGCCCGCCCCTCCCTCTCGGAGGGAGGGGAGCGAAGCGGGGAGGGAGTAGTCCTGTCAGCGGCCGGCGACGCCGGCCTGAGCCTGCGGCTCACCGCACGCTCACCGTCGCCTGCTTCCACGCCGGGTCCTGCCAGCGCTGGAATGCGCCGAGCAGGCTCGGGTCGCTCGCCTGGCGCACGGTGCCGAGGCCGTCGAGGCGGACCAGCTCGAAGCTGCGCTTGTAGCGGCCTTCGCCGCGCGCCTCGCGCGCGACCAGCATCTGCTGGCCGCCCGGGACCCAGCCGGCGAACTCGGCGAAGCCGATGCCCGGCGCGGTCGTCGCCGGCGGCAGCACGCTGATGCTCCAGCCGGCCGCGGACTTGCGGAAGACCCAGAGCTCGCGCCACGCCTCCATCGGCTGCACCGCGACCGTGAGCGCGTTCGCTTCGCGGTTCCTCGTCGCAGAAGCGAGCCAGACGATTCCGTAGGTGCAGCGGCGCGCGAGCGGCGCGCTCGCGTCATGCCTGGCGTCGACGAGCAGGACGCAGGTCTGGCCCGGCTCGCCCGGCGTCGTCGCCAGCGAGAGCGCGCCGGCGCCGAGGCGCGGCGCCGCGCTCGAGTCGGCGGCCCAGCGCGACGCGTTGACGCGGATCGCGGCCGAGTCGAAGCCGGCCTGGTCGTCGTCGGTGAGCTCGCTCTTGTCGATCGACGCCAGCTCGTCGCTGGCGCGCTCGGCGGCGCCGGCGGCGGTCGCTTCGGTGTCGATGGCGCCGCCCAGGCGCGCGCGCCGGAAGGCGATCGTGCTCCACAGGCCGGCGCGGCGCATCGCGACGCGGTTCTTCAGGTAGGCCGGCAGCTTGGCGGTGTCGACGCGGTCGAGGACGGCGACCCGCCACTCGTCGAGCGCGGCACGATCGTGCACCGAGAGCGCCGGGTCGACGCACTCCGGCCGTGTCAGCGCGAGGACGGCGCGCGCCTGTTGCAGCGGCTCGGCCTGGCGAGCGAGGATGCGCCGGAAGGCGTCGCCGTCGTAGCAGATCTGCATCCTGCCGTCGCGCTCGAAGCTCGCGAAATGCACGCCGTATCGGCTCGCGACCTCGAGGTGCGCGGCGAGCGCCGCCTCGGCCGCCTTGTTCGGCGCGTTGCCCGCCGACACGCGTTGCGCGAGCCGATCCGCGAACGTGCCGAGCGCGTCGAACGCCTCGACGCCGGCCGCGCCGCGCAGCGCGTCGGCCGGCGCCGCCTGGAGGTACGCGGCGGTGAGACCGATGCCGAGCGCTTCGTTGCCCGACGACTGGCGCGTGAAGGTGACGAGCGTCAGCAGCCCGGGCGCATCGGCCGCGCCGAGGCGGCTGCGATGGACCTGGCTGGCGCGGACGAAGCCGCCGCGCTCGCGCACGTGGTCCCAGACCTGGAGGTAGTCGAGGCGCTCGCCGCGCACTTCGAGCGCCTCGCCCTGCCAGAGCACGGCCTGCTGCGGCGCCGAGTCGCGCGGCGCGGCGCGCAGCGCGGTCTGGTCGCGCAAGACGATCGCCATGCTCGGCGCCGTCGCGGTGTTCTTGGCGACGACGGGAGGGGTCGGGGACGTCCCCGCGGCGACGACGCTCGCGACGTCGTGGCCGCTCGCCGTCAGCGACGAGCCCGCCGCGCCTGCGACGGTCGCCAGCGCTGCGGCGATCGCCGCGATCAGCACCGTCGCGCCGGTGCGGGCGACGTCGCGCATCGTCCAGGCGGCGCTCACGGGGCCTCCTTGGCGTCGCCGGCGGCGGCATGCTGCTCGGGGTCGTCGCCGCTCGTCGCCACCGCGGTGCGCTTCGCGTTGCCGAGCAGGCCGGCGCCGATGAAGCTGCCGTCGGTGCCGGGCGCGGCGATGATCACCTGGACCTTGTCGGAGAGCTTGTCGGCCATCGTCTTCTGGATCAGGAGCGGGTGGCGCGTGATCAGGGCGCCTTCGCGGCCCATCTGCTCGGCGTTCGACTTGCCGACCTTGTCGAGGCGGTAGACCTCGGCGTCGGCGAGCTTCTGGCGCGCCTCGGCCTCGCCGTTCGCCTCGATGCGACGCGCCTGCGCGCTCCCCTCGGCGGCCTTGATGCGCGTCACTTTGAGCGCCTCGGCCTCGAGCTGGCGTTGCTCGATCTGGCGCTGCTTGAACGGCAGCACGTGCTTCATCGCCTCTTCTTGGCCCTTGGCGGCGATCACCTGCTCGCGCGCCGCGGCCTCGGCGCCGATCTCGCGCCGGACCTTCTCCGACTTCGCGGTGAGCTCGGTCTCCTTGACCTGCTTCTCCTTGAGGTCGAGCGTGTACTTCATCTTCTCGCCGGCGAGTTCCTCTGCGAGCAGGCTCTCCATGCCCCTGCGGTAGTCGGCGGGGAGGTCGATCTTGCCGATCTGCACGTGGCGCAGGACGACGCCGTCGGCCGCGAGGCGCGGCTTCAGCTCGTTCTCGACCGCGGCCTGGATCTCGCTGCGCTTGGTCGAGAAGATCTCGCGCACCGTGTAGCGCGCGAACACCTTGTAGATGACGCCTTGCGCCGCCGGCTCGACGATCTCGGCGCCGACGTCGTCGGGCAGGCTCTTGGCGAGCACCCCGACCTTGAGCGGATCGATCGCGTAGCGAACCGTCAGGTCGGCGCCGAGCGAGAGCCCCTCGACCGACTGCAGCGGCGCCGGCCCGTCGGCGCGGCTCATCTGCGCCGCGCGCCAGCTCTGGTCGCGCAGCGAAAAGACGCGCATGCGCTGCAGGCCGGGAAGGACGAAGACGCTGCCCTCGTTCCACTCGCTGACGGCGCCGGTGACGTGGTTGATGCGGACGCCGACCTCGCCGCGGCCGACGCCCTGGACGGGCGGGTGCAGCACGAGTGCCACCGCCGACAGCACCGCGATCGCGCCGATCGTGAGCGGCAGCGCCGATCGGCGCAGGTCGAACCCGCCCTGCGAGCCGACGGCGATGGTCTCGTCGCGGCTTTCGTACGCCTCGATGTCGCCGCTCGTCGTTCGCTCGCCACGCCACGCGAAGCGCGCGCGGACCGCATCGAGCCAGGCCTTCATTCGCTGCTGCCACATGATCCTTCTCCTCGTCGCGGCACGATTCGCCGCGGTGAGGTCACTGTCGCGGCCGAGCGCGCAGCGGCGATGAAGGAATCGAGAAGGCGCGGTGGCAGCGCGATGAAGACGCGCCGCTCGTGCCGGCGCGCATGCCGTTCGTCGCCCTGGGCCGTCCTAGCCGCGCGCGGCGCGCGCCGCGGCGATGCAGTCGAGCAGCACTTTCATCTCGCCGACCTGGTTGGCGAGGAGGAGGACGAGGCGCGCGTCGAGGTCGGCGCTCTCGGCCTCCGAAAGGCCGTCGTGGGCGGCGACCCAGGCCTCGTAGAAACCGTCGGGATCGGCGATGTTCGGCTCGGTCTTCATGCGGTGGCCCCGAGCGAGAGGGCGCGCCGCAGCGCCGCCTCGATCGCGTCCGGCGCCGCCGACGCGAGCTGCGCGGCGACGTAGGCGTCGGGACGAACGAGGACGAAGCTGCCAGGTGCAGCGCCGAGGTGGCGCGCCAGCGCGCCGGCGGCGGCGACCGCGTGCACGGCCAGCGGCCAGCGCAGCGCGAGCTCGTCGTTGAGCGCCGCCGCCTGCTCGCGGCTGGCGCCGAGCCAGAGGCCGAGGAAGCGCGTGCCGTCGCCGAGCAGGCGCATCACCGTCGTGCCGTCGAGCGCGACGTTCTGCAGCGAGCGCGCGCCGTCGGGCGCCCACGGCGACGGCGGATAGGCGTTGGCCTGCGCCATCCGGCCGGTGTTGGCGAGGCGGCGCGCGAACTCGTGCGTGCGCGCCAGCGCCACGACGGCACGGCGCAGGCGATGCTCGGCGGCGCTGCGCGGTGCGAGGAAGCGCGCCGTCCGGCTCGTCACGCGCAGGTTCTCGACCGCCGCCGCGTGGCGCTCGTGGTGGTAGCTGTCGACGAGCGCCTCGCCGGCGTGTCCCTGCAGGACGAGGGCGAGCTTCCAGCCGAGATTGCCGGAGTCCTGGATGCCGTTGTTGCCGCCGCGCGCTCCGAACGGGCAGACGACGTGGGCGGCGTCGCCGACGAAGATCGTCCGGCCGACGCGGAAGCTGTCGAGCAGGTGGTCGCGGTACTGGTACGGGCCGATCCAGACGAACTCGAACTCGACGTCGGGGCCGAGCTGCTCGCGCAGGCGCGCGCCGGCGACCTCGGGGCGGCTGATCGATTCCGGGTCGGCGCGCTCGTCCATCTGGTAGTCGAGGCGCCAGACCGCGTCGGCCATCAGGTGCTGCCAGACGGCGCGGCCCTCGTTGAACGGCGCGTCGATCCAGGTCCAGCGCTCGACCGCGAACGGCGTCTTGAAGCGGACGTCGCTGATGCACCAGCGGTCGGTGTGGCGCGACGGGTGCGCCTCGAGGCCGAGCTCGTCGCGGATCCTGCTGTTGGCGCCGGTGGCGTCGACGAACCACTCGGCCTCGAGCGCGTACGCGCCTGCCGGCGTCTCGACCTCGACCACCGCGCCGTCGCCGCCGTGCTCGACCCGGACGACCTTGCTCTTCCAGCGGATCGCCGCCGGATCGAGCTCTCGGATCCGCTCGACCAGGAACCACTCGAGGTAGAACTGCTGCAGGTTGATGAAGGGAGGCTGCTCGGAGAAGCTCTCGTCCTTCAGGTTGAACGAATAGATCTCGTCGGCGCCCGAGAAGGTTCGGCCGACCGACCAGGTGATCCCCTTCTCGCGGATCCGCTCGTAGATGCCGAGCCGGTCGAACAGCTCGAGGCTCTTCTGCGCATAGCAGATGCCGCGCGACGATGCGCCGCGCACACCGACGGTGTCGTCCTCGTCGAGGACGACGACGGCGATGCCGCGCAGCGCGAGGTCGCAGGCGAGCGTCAGGCCGGCGAGCCCGGCGCCGGCAATGACGACCGGATAGCGCCGGCGCTCGCGCGCGCCGAGGTCGGGCGGCGCGACGAACGGCCAGCTCGGCAGCTCGTAAGCCGGTGCGAACTTCCAGACTTCGTCGGCACCCATGGCAGTCGTTATAGCGCCTCGGCGAAGGCGGCAATCTCATCCGCGACCCGCATCTGCAGATCGGCTCGGCCGGCGAGGTAGTGATCCCCGCCGACGATGCCGACGTTCCTGATGCGGTCGCCGCCGGCGCGCAGCCATGCATCGCGCGTGCTCGGGAACGTGCTCTGGTCGGCGGTGTAGGTGAGGAGCAGCGCCGGCACCGACGTCTGCGCCAGATTCTCCGGTCCGCCGGCGCGCGACGCCGACGACCACTGAGACAGGAACGCGGTCAGCGACGTCGTCCGGCCCATCGCGTTGGCGCTGTGGTTGACGGCGCGTGCGTCGCCCCAGACGCTGCCCGGACGGCGATCGTTGGCGTCGAGGCCGAGGTCGAGGCAGCGCGGATCGGCGTGCGTGCGGTAGACGATGAACGCTTCGTCACGCGGCCCGCCTGACGTCGCTCGCAGCGCGGCGAGACGTTCGCGCACGCGCGCCTCGATGCGGTCGCGGCGGGCTCGCTGCGCCGCCATGAAACGCGCCAGGAACGCGGCCTCGAAGCGGGGCGGTGCCGTCGGGCCGTCGACCCAGTGAGCGGGGTCGTACATGTCGAACGCCGGGTCGACCGACATGCCGTCGTGCTCGTCGACGAGCGAGGGATCGATCCAGCGCAGCAGCAGGTGCGAACGCCCCTCGTGCGCGGCGCAGAGCGCGAGGCCACAGGTGGGCGGCAGGTCGGCGGCGACGATGTGCGTCGGGTCGCCGTCGACCATCGTCTCGGCGCTGAAGTGCTCGGCCTGGGCCTGGTAGTACGCGGCGAGCGCGGCGCCGCCTGAGTTGCCGACCAGGACGACGCGCTCGCAGCCGAGCTCTTCGCGCATGAACTTGACGCCCGCGCCGAGGTCCTGGAGGACGCGCTCCATCAGCAGCACCGTGTCGTTGCCGGCGTAGCGCGAGTTGAGGCCGAGGCACGTGATGCCGCGATCGGCGAGCGGGCCGATCAGGTAGTGGCCCATGAAGTTGCTCGTCGGATGCATGACGATCGCGCCGGTGCGTCGCCGGGCAGCGGTGCCGGTCGTCGACGACGCCGTTTCGTACGCGCCATAGATGCGCGGCCGCAGCATCTGCAGGCCGGACTGGCTCTCCAGCGCCGCGCCCGGCTTGACGTCGATCGCGGCCAGGTGACGCTCGCGCCGATCAGGCATCCATCGCGCCCCAGTCGGAGACTTCAGTGGCGCCGGCCACGGGTGCGAAGGTCCCGGGCGCAGCCGCCGCGCCAGCGCGGCGCGCCTGCTTCTCGCGCGTCCACGCTTCGACGGCGGCGTGCGCTTCGCGCGCGTGGCGCGCCGTCGTCTCGGCGCTCGCCGTCGGCACCGTCAGCTCGAGGCGGATGCCGTTCGGGTCGAAGAAGTAGATCGACTCGATGATGTGATGGTCGGTGATGCCGAGCACCTCGACGCCGGCCGCCTCGAGGCGCGCCTTCGCCTCGCGCAGCGCGTCGATCGAATCGACGCGCAGGGCGATGTGGTTGACCCACTCGGGCGTGTTCGGCGACGGCGCGGCAGCGACGTTGTCGCCGAGGTCGAAGAAGGCGAGGTGCGAGCCGTCGGTCATGCGAAAGAAGATGTGCACGTACGGGCAGTGCTCGCCGGTGCTCGGCACGATGTCGGAGCGGATCACGTGGACCAGCGGCAGGCCGAGAACGTCTTCGTAGAAGGCTCGCGTTTCCTCGCAGTCGCGGCAGCGATACGCGTAGTGGTGCAGGCCGCGAATGGGGACGAAGGGTTCGCTCATCGGTCGCAGGGTCGCGCGCCGGAATGCACGCAACCCGGCGACGAATCTACTCTTCCCGCCGCGGCCGCCGACGGCGAGGCCCTAACATCTTCGCGATGAAGACGAACGCCCGCATTCCCGGCCTGCGCCTCCTCCACTCGCCCGGGCCGACGCGCATTCCCGACGAGGTCGTCAACGCGATGGCGCGCCAGCCGACCGACCTCGCCGACGCCCGCCTGCCGGTCCTCGTCGCCGCCTGCGAAGCAGGGATGAAGGCGCTGCTCCAGACCGAGTCCGAGGTCTTCTTCTACGCCGCCAACGGCCACGGCGGCTGGGAGGCGGTGATCGCCAACCTGATCGCACCGGGCGCTGCGGTGCTGGTGCCGGGAACGGGCCACTTCTCCGACGGCTGGGCCGAGCAGGTCGAGGCCTGCGGCGGCGTCGCGCTGCGAACGCCGTACCGCGAAGGCTTCCCGATCGACCCGGCGGCGGTCGAGGCGGCGCTGCGCGACGACACCGCCCACCGCATCGGCGCCGTCTTCGTCGTCCACACCGACACCGCGAGCAGCACGACCTGCGACCTCGCCGCGATCCGCGCCGCGATCGACGCCGCGCGCCATCCGGCGCTGTTCGTCGTCGACGTCGTCGCCTCGCTCGCCGCCGCGCCGTTCGCGATGGATGCGCTCGGCATCGACGTCGTCATCGGCGCGTCGCAGAAAGGCCTGATGGTCCACGCCGGCCTCGCCTTCGTTGCCGCCGACGAGCGCGCGCTGGCGTTCGCGCGTGCCAACCCGGCGCCGCGCTTCTACTGGGACTGGGAGCGCCGGCGCAGTCCGCTGTCGTATCGCAAGTTCTGCGGCACGCCGCCGCTCGCCCACCTCGCCGGCCTCGAGGCCGCGCTCGGCCTGATCGCCCTCGAGGGGCTCGCCGAGGTGCAGGCGCGGCACGCCCGCCTGGCGCGCGCGGTCCAGGCCGCGGTCACGGCGTGGAGCAAAGGCGGCGCGCTGCGTCTCTTCACGCAGGTGCCGGCAGCGCGCTCGGTGTCGGTCACCGCGATCGAGGTGGCGCCGGGGATCGACCCCGAGGCGGTGCGCACGGTGGCGCGCGAGCACTTCCAGGTCGCCGTCGCCGGTGGCCTCGGCCCGCTCTCGGGCCGGGTCTTTCGCATCGGCCACATGGGCGACGTCAACGAGGCGATGATCCTCGGCTGCCTGGCCGGGGTCGAAGCGGCGTTGCACGTGCAGGGAATCGCCTGCGGCCGCAACGGCGTCGATGCCGCGGTCGCGGCGCTCGTCGAAGCGCCGCGCTGATCAGGCGCGCAACGACGCTGCCCTTGCCTTCGGCTTCGCGCCGCCGCGTCGCGACGACGGCGTGCCGACCCTGATCTCGCGCAGGATGATCCGGCTGTAGGTTTCCTGCGCGCCCGCCTTGTTGCGGATCGTCTCGGTCAGCTCGGCGAGATCGGCGCGATCGCTGCAAGCGACGCGCAGGGAGAAGTCGAACGAGCCGGTGACGAGCGCGGCCGTCAGCACCTGCGGCACGTCGCGGATCGCGCGCTCGAAGTCGTCGGCGCTCGTCGTCGCGCGCAGCTTGACGTCGATCTGCGCCTCGATCGTCAGCCCGAGCGCGGCCGGGTCGGCGACAGCGTGGATGCCGACGATCGTGCCGTCCTGGATCAGTCGGCGCACGCGGTCGGCGGCGGCGTTGGCGCTCAGGTGGACCGCCGCGCCGATGTCGGTGAACGAGGCCCGGCCGTCGGCCTGGAGGTGGCGGACGATTTCTCTGTCGATCTTGTCCATGACCGCGATTTTCTCAGCCAAAGTGGGAGAGTGGTCGGCAATTTCGCCGCCAAACGCAGCGGCAGTCGAGGAATACTCCGATCGAGACAGCGCTTTCCATGCCATGAACGATTCGATCGAAGCCGAGCTCCTCGCCGCCCGGCACCTGCGCTTCGGAGGCGACGAGCCGGCGTGGACCGATCGCTACGTGACCTCGCGCTCGCGCCTCGACCCGTCGCTGACCCCCGCCGACGCCGATGCAGCGGCGCAGCGCGCCTGGCGATCGCACGGCTGGGCGCACCCGGCGGTGGTCGCCTACCTCGAGCACGAGTCCGGCCCCTCGACGCCGGCTGACGCCGACATCCGTCGGCACAGGCGCCGCCCCTCGCCGCTGGCGCGCGCGGCGTGCGGGCGAGCGCCGTCGCGCTCAGCGCATGTTGCCCGTGTGGCCGAGCGAGTAGCGACCCGGCTGCGGCCAGACGGTGAGACCGTGCGGCTCGCGGCCGACCTTGATCGTCTTGACCTCGCCACTGGCCGTATCGATCGCATAGACGACGTTGTCGTAGCGGCCGGAGAGCCAGAGCCACTTGCCGTCGGCGCTGACGTTGCCCATGTCGGGGCTGCCGCCGCCCGGGATCGGCCACGTCACGTCGACCGTTCGCGTCGCGAAGTCGAGCACCGAGACGCTGCCCATGCCTCTTTCCGCGCCATGGATCTTGTTCGAGCCGCGATTGGCGATGTAGAGCTTCCTGCCGTCGCGGCTCGGGTAGAGGCCGTGCGTTCCCTTGCCGGTCTTGATGAAGCCGATCTCCTTGAAGCTCGCGCCGTCGACCACGAACACGCCGTCGGCCATCATGTCGGCGACGTAGAACGTCCTGCCGTCGGGCGAGACGCGGATGTCCTGCGGCATCTTGCCGGTCGAGAGCTTCAGGTAGCCGAGCACCGTGCGGCCGACGAGGTCGATCTTGACCAGCATGCCGCCGAACTCGCAGGTGAAGATCGCGAAGCGGCCGTCGATCGAGAAGTCGGCGTGGTTGATCCCGGCGCACTGCGGCGTCGCCAGCGACGACTTGAGCGCCATCGTCTGCGGGTCGCGGAAGTCGAGCCGCTTGTACGCCTCGGCGACGATGATCGCCTCCTTGCCGTCGGGCGTGAAGTACATGTTGTAGGGGTCGTCGACGGCGATCGCCTTGCCCGGCTTGCCGGTCTTGGGATCGATCGGCGTCAGGCTGCCCTTGGTCGTGTTCTCGGCGTTGTTGGCGACCCAGAGCGTCTTCAGGTCCCACGACGGGACGACGTGCTGCGGGTTGAGACCGACCTTGAAGCGGCCGATGACGGTGAAGGTCGCCGGGTCGATGACGTACACGTCGTTCGACTGCAGGTTCGGAACGTAGACGCGCGGCAGCGCATCGCGCACCGCCTCGCTCAGCTTGCCGGCGCCGGCGTCGCCGTAGAGATTGGCGCGGTCGCTCACCGGCGCCATGCCGGGGACGGTGTCGATCGCGGCGGGCGAGGCGGCCGAAGCGGCTCGCGCGGTGGAGGCCGGGGCGCCAGAGGCGACGGGCGCAACGCGCGCCGGCGACGCGGCCGATGCCGGTTGCGCGCTGCAGTCGAAGGCGACGAGGGCCAGGGCGGCGGCGCAGAAGGGACGCAGGAAAGACGGTTTCAAATCGAAGGCTCCGGGAAGTTCACCACACTCACAACGCCGCGCACGACGCAGCGACGACATGTTGTCACCGACGCGCGACCTCGCGCTGGATCGCGTCGCGCGTGCGCGCGACGATCAGGTCGATGCCGGCCCGGCCGGCGGCCGCGCTGGCCCGGCGCGGATCG
>Ga0157375_10003929_pt1 | contig 12892 bp, 16 predicted proteins | sample M35metaG_FD_115311 | JGI IMG/M metagenome (GOLD analysis project Ga0157375, IMG submission 115311) | Miscanthus rhizosphere microbial communities from Kellogg Biological Station, Michigan, USA - M3-5 metaG | ecosystem: Host-associated > Plants > Roots > Rhizosphere > Soil | place: USA: Michigan...
CGTCGGAAACCTACTGTCGCAGGGCAAGCGATGGAACAGCTTAACAACTAGTGAGGCCATTGGTCAGTAATTGACCCGGTGTATGGCCGCATTCGCTGGCTCCAGCCTTCGTGTCTCTGTTTGGGCACTGGTCTGGTGTCGTTTGTTGGCAGCACAGTTGTCGTGTGTCTGCATGACCAGCCACGCAACACAAATGATGTATTTCGAAGGAGAAATTGAGCAACATTTTTAAGTTCGCGCCCGTTGCCTATGCGCAGTTCCCCAATGCGCTCGTGGATGACAGGCTAGCAAAGCTGAAGTTTTACTCGGTAAAAATGTACCTCCTGATCTTGAGGCAGGCACAGCGATACTCGAATCCACGCGTACAGATATCAACACTCGAAGCTATTCAGATCGGTCTGAAGGAGAACAGCCACCGCGCAGCCAGAACAGAGCTGATGCAACACAAACTCGCACAAAGCGGCAGAGTCAACAATAACGGCCTCTGGTGGTATCACGTTCTCAATCCCTCGACTGGCGAACCACTGCCAAGATCTGACGAGAAAGTGGATCTCAACAAGCTGCCCGCAGACGAGATCAAGAAATACTTTCTTCATCACCTGAAAGATTTCGACGTTGTTGACGATGCGAACGGTCTGAAGGCTCGTTGCCCGTTCCACGACACAGTCAAACTGCGAACGAAACCGTTGTCCGTGATGTTGTCGGATGGTGGAGTCTGGCATTGCTTCAAGTGCAACAAGTCAGGCAAGCTCGTTGACTTTGAGAAGGCGATGGGTCTGAGGGAGGGTCGAGGAGTAATGACAACCAAAGACGCATTCGCACGAATCAGACGACTGGTCGATGCAAGTACCGCTGCCCAGTTTGTCCTCGATCGAATAGCCGTCGAAGACGAGACAACACCAATGATCTGATCACGAAAAACGTGACTAGGATACCCATCCTCGTCATGAAATTCGTGACCAAGGAATTGGTATGCCCTTTATTCATGCATAGATCGTTATAGAGCTTCCATTGTTATATGCATTATGTGTTGTAGAGCAATATCTGCAACAGCTTCCTGTAACAGCCCCTTGACAACCTTGCGCCGACCCATAGGGACTCTCCCTAAGAGTTCACTCATCAACCCATCAACCCACCACCGATATCTAAAGGAGAATTAACCAGAATTGAGCAGCACCAAGAAGAAAGTACAAATCAGACAGCAAATTGAAAACAATCTCTCGGACGCAATTGAGCTTGGAGAAGCTGTTGCAGAATATCGCGAACAGACAGACCACAACGGCGGCAACCATGCTGCATCATTCGGTGCTTTGAAACACGCCGAACGCAAGATCAAAACAGATCATGCAGACCGCAGGCTCCAGTTCATCTATGAACGTTATGGCCTGCGCAGTGAGATGTTCATCGGTGAGCTGCACGATTACCTCCATCTCAAGAGCCAGACTTGGTTCTCGACAAATCCTTCGCTGTCGCAACATCGTCATGATTTTGCGAACGATCTTTTTTTGAAAATGATCGATCCAGACAACGCCAGCAAAGTGAAAGCCAGCATTTACCTTTTCAAAGGAATCAACAAAGCCGGAAGTAAAGTGCCGATTTTCCACTTCGTGAATAGCGTGATCAGCACGTTCCTTAAGGAGCAGGGTCGCAAACAAACGGATCACGACTTCATGCATTTCCGCCTGATTGATGACGATGACCCCAGTTCCCCAGTGGGAGACACGCGTGTGGGGCAAATTGATGACCAGCTGCGCATCGAAGCAGATATGCCACCGACGCCCAAGTGGGAACTGGAGCAGAAAGCTTCGACGGCTTCTCCAGCAACGTTGGCTTCGTTTGGACCCAAGGGACAACAGTTCTGCAACGACTTCATGCAGCTTTCCAATTTGCACTCTTTGGTCGTTAGCGCGATTCGCAAAGATGCCTTTGCATCCGCCCCAGACATTGTGGAGACGTTGAAGCCACTTGAGATTGAAGTCTGGAAGGTACAGCGTATTAAGAAGCAATTCTTTGACGGTTTGCTACGCCTTGCCGAGCATGAGATGACGACCCTTGAGCAGACAAAGCAGGCCGCGCTGGAAAACGTTGGTCTCAGCTACACAAAGCCGGATCTCAGCGATCCCACTGTCTTGGCGAGTCAGTTTTACAAGTCGCTCGGTGCGCGTTCGGGCAAGCGCAGAAAACGCTTCAAAGTTGAAACAAAGAAGTCGCGCCTGAAAAATCTCAAGCGCAAAAGCATGGGCATTGAGGTGTAGCCGGACGTCGCAGCTAAAACATTTTTTGGAAAACTTGTCCTAAAACTGTCGGATTTCGAAAGTCAGAATCACTATCTTCTGAGCGACACAAATTGATCGCCAATTCCAACCGAGGCGCTGCACACCTGTGCAGAGTGTGCAGCGTTCCTCACCTGTATCAAATGGCGGAACTCGACTGTCGAATTTTACAAGTCGAGATCACTATCTATTAAGAGCAGCAAAATAATCAAACAACAATCGGAGGTTGCCGTTGATGCGACCATTTCTAAACGTTCATGTTCAAAGCGCAGTACAGGCAATCCTCGCATCCCAGCGCGATGATCTTGCCAATTTCACTCAGAGCTGGGAACAAGCTGTTAAATCCGAACCAAAACGTTGGATCAGAAAAATCGATCCTTCCCTGCGGCTGGTCCTACAAGCCTACTCGCAAGAGCTGGAGCGGTTGATTGGTCGTAAAGGTGCTTCGGTTGAATGGATCAACATCTTGGAGCAAGTGAGATTACTTCGGGCTGCAACATCAGATCTGCTCTTGAGAGTGCAACCACAGCTTAGGACAGGTCTGCCCATTTCCGGCACAGGCCCGAAGAGTCTTGCTGACAAAACCTACACGTTTCTGGTCGATGCCGCATATCTATTCGATAGTTCGCTGGGAGGTCTGCGAAAGCGGCACCAGCCTGACGATCAAATCGTGGCAGAGTCTGTAGCCACAGTTGAGAACAAGCGAGGAGATCCTGACTGATATCTCAGCATGGAAGCTTGCGGGACTTTTAGGGTTGGTAGTCCCGCGTCATCCACTGTGATCGAGGATTGCTTCTCTCATGGTGGTAACACGGGGCTGGTTGCATTTCCTCACAGCCAGCCCTCCCCAATTCCACGAGACTGATGATCAATGTCCGTTGGGATGTCTCGTATTGGCCGCTGTCGTTGCCTACTCATCAGCGATGGTGGCCGTTTCTTCTTATCACTCATTTCACTTTGACGGTCTTGATCTGACCGTCGAGTGATGGCTGCTCTCGCTCCAACTTCTTCAGTTCTTCGCTCGGTGGTATCTCTTTAATCCGTGCAGTCATCAACTCTTGGAGAATCTCCGAAGCCCTCTTTGGTCGCGTCATAGTGACTCTGTCCTTTGGCAGAGCGGTATGAAGAGTAACACGGACATAGATCCGCACCATCATGTTCACCAATAAAAGGGGTATGGGGGTCGAGGAAGTTTGAAGATTTCGCCCGCTGCAGACCGACGGCCACTTGTAAAACTTCACCGGCAATGTTTTCGCGCAAAAATCAGAAGGCAGTTTTTCTCTGAAGAATACAGATGCGTGACCATCAAGAAGTTATGTAAGCCACCTATACTCAAGCATATACGAGATGAATAATAACGCAATATCCCATTAAATTCAAGTGATTTTGTACTCGAAATCTGCCCAACTATTCCACACCGAGGATCATTGATACCATGCGTCGGAAATCAGCCGCCGAAAAGAAAGCAATCGGCACATATCGACCCAGTCGCGACAAAAGATCACCACAGTTCGTGTCCGCAAATAGCCTCAGGGCACCTGCGTACGTTCGTCTGAACAAACTCGCTCACGCTGAATGGAAAGCCGTGGCTCCATTACTAGAAGCGGAAGGAATTCTCAAGCAGACTGATATCAGTCTGCTTGCTTCCTACACGGTTTTGTACTCCCGCTGGCGCGAGGCCGCTGACGATGTCAGCACCAACGGGCAAACACTAACGGTCATCAGCACCACCCGCACCGGTCGTACAGAGAAGCCAATCACAAATCCAGCCGTTCGCAACGAGGTTGTCTATCAGGCGGCAATGATGCGTGCAGCAGTAAAGTTCGGATTGAATCCGCTCGACAGGCCGCGACTTGAAACAAGCCCCTTCGATAAAGATGACGACAGCACACCAAAAGATGACATCAGTGAATACGAATTCGAATAAGGATAGGACGCAATGAACATCCCGAAGTACAAGGGCAGACCTCTGATTTTGTTTCCAGAAGGCTGGGACATCGACGAGGAACGATTCAACGGGTGATCGTTGGAAGACTGGAAAAACTTTCGCACAGACTATTACTTAGGAATGCGCCTTTCTCCGTTCGGCTATGACGAAACCATTCCTTATGCTTGGCCCGGCAAACCACATGCGCCGCATGGCATGAGCGTCAATTGCGTACCTCGCTTGCACCCCGCAGACGAGTAGCTTTCCTCCAAAAGGAGTTTTGCAACAACCTTGGGCGCGTGTGTCTACACGCGTCTTCGACCCAACAAGTCAACCAACAAGGACACCGAATGGAAATTTACGAGAATCCTTACGAGGGAATCAACTTCTATCCAGACGCCAAAGACAACAAATATGGCGCAACGATTGGATACGGCAAGAAAACTCTGGTCATTGGCTTCTTTAGCTCGCTGCAAGAGGCAATGGCTGCACGCATGTTCGCAATCGCCGCAAGGCAGAAACAACAGGCCGCATGAACAAACAAACCAAGAAACAGCAGAAGCATCAAAAAGAACTCCGCACCACGCTTCAGGGTTCGCGTCTTGAAGTCAGAGAGCAGAACGGAAGTAAGACGCTCGCTGGATATGCAGTTGTCTTCAATTCCCCAGCCGATATTGGTGGCTCCTTTATTGAGTACATCGCTCCCGGCTCTTTCACCCGCACGCTGAAGGATGACGATCAAGTGATGTTGCGTGACCATCGGTCTGAACTTTTGCTTGGTCGGAAGAGCGCAGGAACCCTGAAGTTATGGCAGGACAGCACCGGCGTTGCATTTCAAGTGACGATGCCGGACACGACCCTTGGGCAGGATACATTTGAGAACGTTCGCTTAGGGAATTTGAAAGGATGCTCGTTCTCAATGGTCGTTCTCGATGATGAATGGAGCCAAGACGCCAGCGGCAATCTCACAAGAACGGTCAATGATCTTCGCTGTGCGGAAGTTACATTGACGGCATTCCCTGCTTACGAGGCCACATCAGTTGATATCAGAAGTATTCGAGCGAAGTTGAAGCGTGATTCCAATGATGACGGCACCTGCGACCCAGACTCACCTTACGACGATGCTGACAACGATGACGCAGAAAAGCGTCGCGAATGCACTTGTGACTGCGATGCTTGTGAGGATGGCAATTGCGACGAATGCTCTGACCCCTTCTGCGATTCAGAAGATTGTGATGAGTGCCCTATGCAAACTCGTTCTGCACACGCTGAACTTCTGATTCGCCGTCTCCGCTCGTAGCCTCCACTCAAAAGCAACTTTCTATCCGAGGCACGCGTGATATCAGCCGCGTGTCTATGACCTTCCTGCGTTCAAACCCCAAAGGAAACAAGATTTTAATGCCGACATTGACAGAGATTAAGAATCACAAGAACCAGATGATTGCGAGTGCGCAGTCACTGGTCAACGAAGGAAAAGCCAACACAGAGGAGTATCGCACTCTCATAAAATCGATCGATGAAGAGCAGTCGAGGATCGATATGCTCACTCGCATTGAAGAGATTCAGGGCGGGCAGTCTCGCAGTACAACAGTCGCTGCACCAGCCGCAATTGCACCGCAGAAGCAGAATGATGAAAATCCGGCAGACAAAATGAAACGCCTCGATCTTGCGTTCCGCTCACTGCTCCGTAATGGTCGCAACGCACAGCTTCCAGAACAGCGCGATCTCACGGTAAACGCCGATGGAACAGCAACAATCCCGCAGGAATTCGATCCGCTCTGGACGCAAGCACTCCGCTATTACGGTCCGATTGCCACGCTTGTGAAGCAGGCCAAGCAGAACAACGGACGTTCACGCAAGCTGATCGTGTCCGATGACTCGGCAGCGACGATGAATTACCTCGCCGAAACTGGGAGTACGGGTGCGCTTTCAGCTGACCCCGCTTTGATCTCAAAGATTCCCGGTGCGGACGCATTGGTGACTGTCGTCCGCTTCTCATACCAAGAACTTGAGGACGCAGCGAACTTTGATGAGTTCCTTGCTGACATCGCTGGTCTTCGTGTCGCACGCGCAGTTGAATATGCATTGACGCTTGGTAAAGACAATGGTACGAATACCCCTCTTCCAAACTCGCCTGCTGGCGGCCTGCTGGGTGTCGTGCCAACTGGTGCGACGACAGCAAGTCTAACTGCAGGTCTGGGTTATACCGACTTCGTGAACCTTGTCTCAAGCGTAGATCAGGCTTATTTTGCTGCACCGAATTCCGGGTTTATGGCGTCACCGAGCGTCGTTCATTATCTGTATCAGCAGAAAGACTCGACTTCACGTCCTTACTACGGCATTAATCCCAACACTGGCCTGTTGGAAATTCTTGGCAAGCCCGTTTACGTGAATGCCAGCATGCCTGCCTACAACGCTGCATCCAGCCCTGTGGTTCTGTTTGGCGACTTCTCCCGCGCTTATGCGTATTTGAACGTCGGTGGAGTCGGCATTCAGGTACTCAAGGAACGCTACGTCGTGGACACAATGCAGGCAGCCGCTGTTATCCATCATCGCTTGGGTGCAGCAACGCTCGTAAGCGGAGCGGTCAAGGCTCTGGTGACTGCCGCAAGCTAAACAACACAAACAACTGAATACGGTCTTTAAAGGGCAGCTCATGGATCATCTGGGCTGCCTTTTGTTTTCGTGTTTGCAAAAATTAGGAGAACAGTAGATTTGATAAATAAGCATGTTTTATATGAGCGACCACAGGTTATTGGTCGCATCAGCACAAAGGGCAGTGCGGCAAGAGCACGCAAAGAAAGCGAAGAAATCAACGTTTGGCTTCAAGGGAGGCTTGAGCGTTGCAAGACACACATGACGATCTTGCTCACAAAAGATGCCGGCAATTTTCCAGCAGGGCTGGTGCTGGAGTTGGCACCAGAGGTTGGACGAGTGCTCATCCATAGACGCCATGCAATTCTGGAACGCGATGTGAACATTGATGCCGAGATTGATGGCGAATTTGAAGACGTGCTTGAGGCCATGAATTTGGGGCCAATTAATGCAACAACATTGAATACAAAAGAGGAGTTGAAATAGGAACGTGGTAACCGAAAAGCACTTTAAACCTAAAGAACTCGCAGAACTATGGGGATTCTCTACAGATACAATCCGCGCTTGGTTTGATTTGGAACCGGGCATCCTGATCGAGCACCGACCAGAAACAATGCACAAACGTGGTTACAAATCGATGCGTATTCCTGAGAGCATAGCGCGCCGTGTATACGAGAGTCGTTTACAGAAGTCTTAGAAGCTTGTACAGAAGTCTTAGAAGCTTGCTCCCATCTTGCTCAGAGCATCCTGAAGCTCATCATGCAACTGCTGCTGCCGTCTCTTAACCCACGGAGCGTAATACTTTTCAGTCATGGTTACGCTTGAATGGGTCAGCAGCTTTGACACCTTCTCCAGCGGTACGCCTGCAAGCAGCAGTTCCACGGCGAATGTATCTCTCAACATGTGTGAACGAAAAGCCAACGGCTTGCCGGTGTCATCGGTAAGCTCCAGATAGTCGTTCAGCTTCTTGATTCTCTCGCTCCAAACAATTGTGAGGTTGTCTGCCTCGCAGTCCTTAGACCAGAAATAGCATTCGTGTCTGACGTAGGACTGAGGTCTGATCTCTGCCAATGCTTCGAGCACCTGCTTGGGGAGCTGACGTTCCAGAGCATCTCCTGTTTTGCGCGTTGTGATGCTCAAGTACCCCGAGCGTATCTTGCTCCGCTTCAGCATTAATGCATCAATCAGCCGCATGCCTGTCCATCGTTGCAGCAGAAAGATGGCTCTTAAATCTTTGCCATATTCAGGAGTGCCAAGGTAGCGATTCTCATCCAACTTGAACGTTGCTGCCATGACTTCATCAAACTGCTCCGGTGTTAGCGGCTGCGTCTGGATATGGTCGTGCTGCTGACGCTTCACAAGCTTGCTTGGATCGCGGCTGAGGTATTCCGCTTCGACAGCCCATCTGAAGAACCTATGCAAATGTGAGACATAAAGATTCTGTGTAGAAGGGGAGAGCCGGTCCCGCTTGTTCTTCGCGTTTGGAGACCATCTGCCGTGCCATGCGTAAAGCATGTTCGGTTTAATTTCACTCAGTAACGTGAGGCCCTGTTCGTGCGACCAATCCTGCAGCTTGGAGGCCAAAGAACGAAGTTGCACGGTTCGGGAACGTGATTTCAATTTGATTCCCGCCAGCCACTCATCAAGGGCAGCATCAATCGTTATCTCCTTCGACTGGGATTGACGCGCTTTCTCGGCCTCACGCTCCTCGATCTGCTTCAGTGCTTTCTTTACAGGATCTCGCGCGTCAATCTCCTGTTGTGCAAGCTTTTGGGCTTGATCCCAAGAGCGCGTCTTGGCGGACTTGTAGCGCACCTTTCCGCCCTCGTAAAGGTATAATGACTTTCGGCAACTACACCGTTTCCATTGAGGGTCGTCTCGCTTGCTGCAGTCATTGGAATGCCGTGTGAAAACTGTCACCGTGAATGTGCTTGGCGTGTTGTCTGACGTGGGGTTGGACATGCACTCATTGTACTTCGTTTCAGCAATTTTTCAGCAAAACGGGTTTAGCAATTTCTAAGTTGTTTGGATTCAAGGACTCTTGTTATACTTCGAGAGTCAAAAGCTATGCAGAACCGGTCCAGGATGAGTCAGTTTTTGAGGCCCGGGTCTGCCGCAAACGCCATTCATTTTGTCCATGTTGCGGCTAACGCCGTGCAATCATTTGCGGCCTGTCCGCGCCGGTTTCGAGGGAAGCGATTTTGAAGAAAAGAAGTCTTTGCTTGAGTGCCGCCAGTGCCTTTGTTGCGGCAATCGTGCTTGCGGGATGCGGTACCACCACCTATTTTGCGGGAAGAACGCTGCCCCCCAGCGGCCTCACGAATCGCGTTCTCATCTCGATCCAGAACCCGAGTCTAGCTTCAACCGGTGCGTTGACCTTTGTTGACGCCTTTTACGACATTCGTTTCAGTTTCGACCAGAAGGTTGGCGGCTTTAGCATTTCCGGCTATTCCGGGCAATTGCCGGTGACCATCCAGAACATGCCGGAAGAACAAATCGGAGCGGTCTACGGAGCTGGAGACGGATCCCTGAACGTTATCAACTATCAAAAAGAGACAGGCGGTGGCGCTCAAAAAGGCCTTAATGGGCCGTCTTCGAGCATCTTCATCACTCGTAACGGGACCTATATCTTCGCTGCCAGTCAGCAGTTCACGGTACTCACCGTGGTGGACAACTCCAGCGGCGGCACCTACGCATTAGGTCTGCCAGGTGTATACCGGGTAAGTGTCAACCCCGGCGGCTCCGCGGCGATGGCATTCGTGCAGAACTCCAACTACGCCTACTATGCGCGCAAGCTGACGGCGAATCAGACGCTCAGCTATTCCGGTGGTCCGAGCACATGGCCCCGGGCGGCTGTGGATTGCGAACCGCAGAATTCTCCCGGCTGGTGCCTCTTCCAGATGCAGAGCCCCGACAACCTTGACTCAACCGGCACACCTTATGGCACACCGTTGGTGTTCGATCGGCCAGTCAAAGCCGTATTTTCGGCGGATGGTAACACCGCGTACGTGCTGAACTGCGGCGCCGAATGCGGCGGCTCGACATCCTCAGTCTCTGTAGTTCCGACGGCTCCGCTGATTTACCTTACGGGTCAGGGCTCGGGTAAACTTCCGACAAATAGTGCACTACACAGCGATTGCGCCACCACGCCGAACGCATCTTCGTGCACGTTGGCTATACCCGGTGGATCCAGTAACGCGCTGATATCGACGAGCACGATGTATGTAGCAGGTCAGCAGCTGCAGCAGGATGGTCTCTTCTCGGGCAACCTCACCGTAGTCAATCTCGCTGCAACCCCATCCAGCACACTCTCGGCGTCTGCTCCGGTCTCCATATCCGATGGTGCACCGGGTGCGCCAAGCCGCCTTATGTTAGCCGACGACAATACCCTGTGGATCGGCATGACAAAGTGCAACAACGGGGAGCGCTTCGCAAAAGGCCTGCCCTATGGCTGCTTGACGATGTATAACACCAGCACCAATTCGGTCACGATGCTTGAGCCGTATCTCGGCGATCTTACCGGGATTGCGGCAGTCACTGGCCTGCACAAGGTGTACGTTGCACAAGGCGGCCAGGTATACATCTTCCACACCACGGATGGCTCTTCCATCAATAATCAATACGTAAGCGTCACGGGAACCGCGTCGGACGTTGCGTTCATGGATGCGCACACCGACGGCAACAACACCGTTTACTAGCCGATCATGCCCGCAATCGAAGAAGTCGATGGTCAGCATGCGGATGTGCTTGCCATTGCTGCGCATCGCGACGATGTAGAGCAGACTTGCGGCGGGGCGCTATTGCGTATGGCAGCGCGCGGGTTGCGTACCGCCATCCTTGACCTTACGCAGGGCGAAGCTGGAACCCGTGGAACGGCCGAGCAACGCGCCCGAGAAGCCGGCGAAGCTGCGCGACTACTGGGGGTCAGCCGACGCGAGGCCCTTGACCTTCCCGATGGTGCCATCGAGAACACACTGGAAAACCGCATAAAAGTGGTGCGGGCGCTGCGCGCGATGCGTCCCCGCGTGGTCATTCTGCCCTACTGGCAGGCCCGTCATCCCGACCACGCGATTGTGGCATCTCTCGGCTATGATGCTTGTTTTCTTTCAGGACTTGCGAAGGTTGAAACCGGGTCGCTCCCGCACCGTCCGTTCAAGGTTGTCTACGCTAGCCTGTATGCCGATGTCAGGCCGAGCTTCGTTGTCGACATCACGCCGTTTATCGAACAACGGCATGCAGCCCTGATGGCATACAAATCGCAGTACGCAAATCAGAATGCGGGTAGCGGACTGTTTGTTCCCGAAGAAGAAATTAGGGAACGCACGTTCGCCGAGGCGAGGCATTACGGTCTGCTCGCAGGCGTCAAGTATGGCGAGCCTTTTGTGCAGAAGGAAGTCGGCCTGGTCGACGACCTCACGCTTCTGCCCGTACAGACACTGTAAAGACAATAGACGCCCGTTACTTCCATAAGTGTTGATTATCGAAACTCAAAACAAAATAACTTTGCGTTATATGTCTCGCTCACAGAAACTGGAGCAGGAGGTCTCCTGATGACGCAGACGTGGGATCCGCACGCATACGCGCTAAACGGTGCATTTGTGCATGGACTCGCCGACGGTGTACTCGAGTGGTTGAACGCGAAGACAGGTGAGTTCATCCTCGACCTTGGATGTGGCGACGGACAACTAACTCAGCGAATCGCGGCAACAGGGGCGCACGTTTTGGGTGCTGATGCATCGACGGATATGGTTGCGGCCGCGCGGGAGCGCGGAGTGGAGTCAGAACAGGCGGCGGCCGAGAAGCTGCCCTTTCATGACGCAACCTTTGACGCGGTTTTTTCGAATGCGGCCCTTCATTGGGTTCGCGATCAGGATGCGATGATGGCGCAGGTGCATCGTGTACTAAAGCCGGGAGGCCGCTTCGTGGCGGAGATGGGTGGTCATGGGAATATCGCGGCGATTTGTGTGGCGCTAAGAGCTGTGCTCGAGCAGCATGGATTCGGCGCGCTCGAAGATGGTGTGAACTACTACCCGACAGCAGAGAGTTATGCAAAGCGATTGAAGGGCCACGGTTTCAAAGTGGACAGAATTGCAATCATTCCTCGCCCCACAAAGTTGGCCGAAGGCGGAATGGCGGAATGGCTGCGCACGTTTCGCCGCGGCGTCCTTGAGGCGATACCCGAGAATCTGCGTGAAGATGTGGTCCGCGAGACAACTGAATTACTCGCGTCAGTATTGCGGGATGAAGATGGAAATTGGGTCGCGGATTATGTGCGGTTGCGATTTGTGGCCGTTGCTTGATGAGGGCGATGTGCGAAGGACCGAAATAAGTAAGATTCATTTCACAGATAAAATAACTAATCGACATTGCTTGCTTTTATAAGTAACTTATGGCAAAGTACTAACTGCGTAGGAGAAACGCCCGATGATTTGCATCACACCCAATTCGATGCTTAGGCTGGAATGGTTCGATGAGAGCCTCACCGGTCGCCGGGCGCACTTCGTCAATTTTCAGTAAACGCTTCTGGCGTCCTTATCCTGCGCGCATTCCATGTATCTAAGCATCAGCCCGAGTGACGAAGAAGACAGATACTTCGACTGTTAGTCGAGAAACCTATCTGTCTTTGCTTATTCCCTCGGGTAAGTCAAGCGGAGGATATGTCAAATTGTTTGTTGTCGCAATCGTTGGTTGCGCACAACACAGGATAAGTGTGTTCGCAGGCTGACTTATCGCAGAGTAAGAAATGCCGGTGGTGAAAGAGAAGAGTTACTTCTCCACATGGACGCGCAGGGTCGGAAGCCCTGCCGGCTGTGCTCAATTCGCGGGGCGGTGGCGTAGTCCCCATGTACCAGGTTCCGCGAGCAAGCGGCCGAGTCCGTACTCTTTTCGCGAGTTCCCCGGCTTGATGTTTGAAGTGCAGTGCGAAGTGAACAGTTTAACCGGTGGCGTAGGTCGCGGATACTTCGCTTGAAACGCGGGTGGTCGCGGGTTCGAATCCCGCTCGGGAAGTGATTCCCGGTAGCTCAGTGGATAGAGCACCTAATGTGCCGCAATCGCTTGTTCCCCGGTTAACTCCAATCCTGGCGCCCTACTTGGC
>Ga0157375_10003931_pt1 | contig 12890 bp, 12 predicted proteins | sample M35metaG_FD_115311 | JGI IMG/M metagenome (GOLD analysis project Ga0157375, IMG submission 115311) | Miscanthus rhizosphere microbial communities from Kellogg Biological Station, Michigan, USA - M3-5 metaG | ecosystem: Host-associated > Plants > Roots > Rhizosphere > Soil | place: USA: Michigan...
CCACCTCGATCTCCACCATCGCTACTTCCGCCGTGCCGTCCCGGTCTCCTCCGCATGCAGCTTGTAGGCCTCGACGATCCGCTGCACGAGCTTGTGCCGCACGACGTCCTCGTGGCCAAAGCGGATGAACGCGATGTCGTCGATCGAGCCGAGGATGTCTTGCACCTGGATCAGCCCCGAGGCTTGCTCGCGCGGTAGATCGACCTGCGTCACGTCACCCGTGACCACGACCTTCGAGCCGAATCCGAGCCGTGTGAGGAACATCTGCATCTGTTCCGGGCTCGTGTTCTGCGCCTCATCGAGGATGATGAAGGAGTCGTTGAGCGTCCGGCCGCGCATGAACGCGAGCGGCGCCACCTCGATCGTCCCACGCTCCATGTACATGTTCAGGCGCTCCGCATCGAGCATGTCGTAGAGCGCATCGAAGAGCGGCCGTAGGTACGGATCTACCTTCGCGAGCATGTCACCAGGGAGAAAGCCGAGCCGCTCCCCGGCTTCGACCGCAGGGCGCGTGAGGATGAGGCGCGCCACCTGCCGCTCCTGGAGCGCGGCGACGGCAGCGGCCATCGCCAGGTAAGTCTTGCCCGTCCCGGCCGGACCGATCCCGAAGGTGACCGTGGAGCTCCGGATCGAGTCCACGTAACGCTTCTGCGTCACGGTCTTCGGAGAGATCTGCTTGCCGCGATGGCGCCAGACCACATCGCTGAAGACGTCCTGGACGTTGGCGGCCTGGTCGATCGCGTTGAGGACGGCGTCCACCGTCGCAGGCCCGATCTCCTGTCCTGTCTCCACGAGCTCGACGAGCTCGTCGACGACCGCGCGCGCCTCGGCAACGTGGATGTCGTCCCCGGCGATCGTCAGCCGATTTCCGCGCAGGAGGATGGTGCACTCGAGCCGGTCGCGGAGCGCGTCGAGCACGCCGTCGCCGATCGTCGCCAGCTCGGCAGCGACGTCGTTCGAGACGTCGAGGGTTTGTTTCACCTGCTGCACGCGCTCCAGTGTAGGGGCGACCCTCTGGCTCTAGGCGAGTTTTTCCTTCACCAGCTGGCTGACGACGGAGCCGTCGGTCCGCCCCGAAACCTGCGGCATCACGTCTGCCATGACCCGGCCGAAGTCGCGCATGCTGGTCGCACCGTTCTCTGCGATGGCGTCGTCCACGATCTCCTCGAGATCGTCCTCCGAAAGCGGCTCGGGCATGAACTCCTGCAGCACGGAGAGCTCCTGCTCCTCTGCCGCCGCCTGCTCCTCCCGGCCGCCCTTGCGAAACGCCTCGGCGGCCTCGATGCGGCGCTTGCGCTCACGCTGGAGGACCTGGAGCTCCTCGTCGTCCGACAACGGGCGCTGCAGCTCCTTCTCCGCCGAGCGGAGGCTCGCCAGGATGAGCCGAAGCGCGTCGCGGCGAGCGGCGTCGCGGGCGAGCGTCGCCTGCTTCACTTCCTCCTCCATCTGGACGATCAGGCTCATTCTTCTGGAAGCCCTCGGATTCTTCCGCCGAGGATGTGCCAGTGGAGGTGGAAGATTGTCTGGCCCCCGCCCTCGCCCACGTTCACGAGCACGCGATAGTCGTCGAGGCCGGCCGCGCGCGCGGTTTCCGCGACGAAGTCCAGCATCCGCTTGGCCTCGTCGGGCGGGAACTCGCCGATCTCGCGGAAGGTGGGGACGTGCCGCTCGGGCAGAACGAGCAGGTGTGTGTCGGCGCGGGGATTGATGTCGCGGACAGCGACAAAGCCGTCGGTCTTGGCAACGTGGTCGCCCTCCTGGACGAGCCTGCAGAAGAGACAGTCCTCAGGCAGCGAGGATCCCCTCCTCCGATATCGCCGCGCCACGAACCCGGAGGAACTGGCCGACCTCGGCGGCGTCGACGAGCCACGGCGAGTAGTCGTCCCCATAGCCGCGGCCGGGCCGATCAACGAGGACGACGTCATCTGCGCCGATCTTCTCACGCCAGCGCGCGAGACACGCCGCTTGTGAGGCCGCGCGCAATCGGGCGCCCCTGTCCTTCTTGACTGCAGGCGCGACGACGTCGTCTCCGGCTGTGACCGTTCCCGGTCGCGGCGAGTACGGGAAGACATGGACTTTTGTGATCCCTGCTGCCTCCACAACCGAGAGCGTGTTGCGGAAAGCGCGCTCGTCTTCGGTCGGAAAGCCGACAATCGCATCGGTCGTGAGGTTGAAGTCGGCGAGCGGCTCGAGTCGGCGGAGGAACGTCGCAGAGGTATAGCGCCGAGCCATGTCTCGGAGCACCCCATTGTCGCCCGACTGAAGCGGGACATGCAGATGCGGGCTGACATTGGGCGTTTCCCGCAACGCCGACACGAGCTCGGCGTCGACGTGGTTGATCTCGATCGACGACAGCCGCAGCCTTTCCAGACCGGGGACGGCGCCGACCTCGCGCACGAGGCGCGGCAGGGCATAACCCGCTGCGCGGTCTCGATAGCAGCCGAGATTGATCCCGGTGAGCACGACCTCCCTGTGGCCCTGTGCGACACGTCGCCGCACCTCGTCGAGCACGGCCCTCGCCAAGCGGCTCCGCGATCCGCCGCGGACGAGCGGGATGACACAGAAGTTGCACGAGAAGCTGCAGCCGTCCTGGATCTTCACGAAGGCACGCACCCGGTCGAGACGGGCATCCGCCTGGACACAGCCGATCGCGCCGACGTCTCCCGCCACGAACGCCGCCGACTCTTCGCTCGGCCTCCCGACGACCGTGACGTTGTCAGGCAAACCGGCGAATGTGTCGCCGGAGAGATTCGCGGCGCAGCCTGTCACGTAGACGCGTGTGTGGGTACGCGCCGCACGCGCCGCGGCCTGACGCGACTTCCGCACCGCCTCGTTGGTGACACAACATGTGTTCACGACCGCCACGTCGGCACCGACGTCAGAGCTCTGCTCGAGGTGGCCGTCCGCAAGCAGGCGCTCGCGCACTTCCTGTGCGTCCGTGTGGGAGACCTTGCAGCCGAGAAATCGAACCGAGAACGTCGTCACGGCCGTGATGCTAACCGGCTTCGGAGCAAGGCCTCAGCTCGCCTCGTACTGATCCGCCGCCCAGCCGCCGCGCGTGATCCGGCGCAAATGCCTGAAGCCCGGAAGCGCCGCATCGTCCGTCGGCAGGTAGCCGGACGTCACGAGAGTCCTGGAGCGCAGGCGCGGCGCAAGCGCCTCCACCGAGGTGCGGGTGATGTTCGCCACGGCCACCTGCACGGGGGGAGCCTCCTCGTCGAGCACGTTCGCCTGACGCGCACCGAGCTCGACACTGTTGGCGGCGGCATTCGCGATCGTCGCCGCTACTGCGTTCTCGTCGGCATCGAGCGCGATCACCGGCGCAAAGCCGAGCTTCGCCGCAACGATCGACAGGACGCCCGAACCGCAGCCGAAGTCGACGAGGCTCGCCGGCTCGAGCTCGAGCATCAACTCGACGCAGAGCTGCGTCGTCGGATGTGCGCCGGTCCCGAACGCGCGACCCGGGTCGATCACGATCGGTGTTGCATCGGGTGGTGGTTCGTGCCAGGGCGGCCCGATCCAGAGAGGCCCGACGCGCACAGGCTGGTGAAACGCCTTCCACCGATCGCGCCAATCGGCCGCGACGTCCTCTCCCCTGACTCCGCCGAAGACGTGCCAGAGACGTTCCTCGCCGCTGGCATCGGTGTAGGCGACGAGCTCGATCCCGTCGGCGAGATCGACTTCCTCGAAGCCCTGCGGGAACAGCTCGAGCATCTGGGCGCGCGCCTCCTCTGCGCGCTCGACGGGGACGGCAACCGAGACCCGCCGGACGGCGTTCAGCGGAATGCGCTCTTCAGCTTGTCGAAGAACCCCTCGCCCGCCTCGTACGTGGCCTCCGTGGACAATCCGTCGAACTCCTCCAGCAGCCGACGCTGCTCCTCCGTCAACTGGCGGGGGACGGTGACCCCGACGAGCACGCGTTGATTGCCGCGCCCGAAGCCCTGCAGGACCGGCAGCCCGCGTCCGCGCAGGACACGCACCTCTCCGGGCTGCGTCCCGGGCTCGAACGTCAGCTCCGTCTCTCCCTCGAGCGTCGGAATGGACACCGTGGCACCGAGTGCGGCCTGCGTGAAGGTGAGATCGATGGTCGAGTAGATGTCGTTGCCTTCGCGCACGAAACGGTCGTCGTGCCGGACGTGCACCTCTACGTACGCGTCGCCGGCTCGAGCGCCGAGCGTTCCGGAATGACCTTCGCCGGTCAACCTGATTCGCTGCCCGTCGTGGATGCCAGGCGGTATCTCGACCTCGAGAGTACGCTCCTCGATCACGCGACCGGCGCCCTTGCACTCGTCGCACTCTTTATCGACCAGTTGCCCCGAGCCTGAGCACGTCGGACAGGTCCCGGCGCGGACGAACTCGCCGAAGACGCTGCGCGAAACCTGGCGCACCCGGCCGCCGCCGCCACAGGTCGGGCAGGTGCGAATCTCAGTGTCGGGCTCCGCCCCGTTTCCTCCGCAACGGCCACAGGGAACGGCGACGCCGAACGGCACCTGACGATTGGTCCCCGTCGCCACCTCGACCAGGTCGATCTCGACCCGTGCGGCGATGTCTGCGCCGCGCGCGCGGCCGCTCTTCCCTCCGCCGCCGAAGATGTCGTCGCCGAAGAACGCAGAGAAGAGATCGGAGAGGTTGCCGAGGTCGAACGTTGTCGGCTGAAAGCCACCGCTGCGCAGACCCGCGTGTCCAAAGCGGTCGTAGAGCTCGCGCCGCTCGGAGTTGGAGAGAACCTCGTAGGCCTCGACGATCTCGCGGAAGCGATGATCGGCGTCCGGCTCGTTTGACACGTCGGGGTGCACCTCGCGGGCGAGGCGGCGGAAGGCGCGCTTGATCTCCTCGGCGTTCGCGGTCCGCGACACGCCGAGAAGCTCGTAGTAGTCGCGCTCAGTCGTGGCCATCCGCAGTTGAAGCGTAGCGGCGGCCTCAGTTGTCCTCGTAGACCTCCTCGACGAAGCGCGAGAGCTCCTGTGCGGCACCCCGAACCGTGCGGATCGCCTTGTCGTAGTCCATGCGAGCCGGGCCCAACAACCCAACCGCGCCGAGGGCGCGGTTCGTGAGCCCGTAGCTCGCCCCGACGAGTGCCGCGTCCAGGAAGGCAGGGTGCTCGAGGTCACCGCCCATGCGAACGAAAGCCCGCCGCGGGTCGAGCGCCTGGCCGAGGATCTCGAGTAGGGCGGCTCGGCGCTCGAGCGTCACCAGCACATGCCTATAGATCCCAAGGTCGTCTTCGCGGACCGAGTCGAGCAGGCCCGCCGCGCCGCCGACGTAGAGGCGCTGCTCGGCCTGGAGTAGATCAGTGAATGCCGGTCGCAGAGCCGCGAGAAAGTCGAGCTCCGCGGTCGAGAGGCTCGAGTCTTCAAGCTCGCGCCGCAGCCGGCTCGACCCGAGCTGGAGCCCTGCCACCCGCTCGTTCAGATACTCGCCCGCCCACTTCGCGAGGCCGGAGTCGACGGTGCGATCGAACGTCACGACCCGTTTGGCGACTCCGCCGGTCGTCGTGATGACGACGGCCATGACGGTGCGCGGGTTGAGCAGCAGGACCTCGACGTGTCTCACCGTCGTCGTCTCGAGCGCCGGCGCAGACACTAGCGCGAGCTGGCTGGTGACACGGGAGAGCATCTCCGTCGTCGCCTCGAGCGCGGAGTCGATCTCGCGGCGCAGCTCGGAGAGGTCGAGCGGGAATGCGCTGGGGCGCGGATCCTGACGCGCGAGCAGCTCGTCCGCGTGGAGGCGATAGCCCTGCTCGGTTGGAACGCGGCCGGCCGATGTGTGCGGATGCGTGAGCAGCCCTCGCGCTTCGAGCTCCGAGAGCTCGTTGCGCACGGTCGACGGCGACACGTTCAGCTCGCCGCGCTCAACGAGGTGCCGGGAGCCGACGGGTTGGCCAGTCGCGACGTACTCCTCGATCACGAGCGCGAGTAAGTCGCGTTGTCGAGCGGTGAGAGCCGCTGCTGGATCCGACGCCATTTGCAGGAATTTTAGCGGTCGTTTCAGGAGAGGAGGTCTGCCGTGACCCCTCCACCGAGAAATCGACCCCGGCGCGTGAGCGTGAGCGTCTGTCGGACGGTGTCGCTCTGAACGAGCCCCAGAAGCTCGAGACGCGAGACGGCTCGACCGTCGACGACGCGGGCGAGGTCGCCCAAGACCAGCGGCTCGTCCAGTCGAAGGCCGAGCATCACGCGTTCACGTCGGAGCACGTCGGTCGAGAGCGACTCGATCTCGCGTTCGGGAACGGTCCCGCGCTCGAGCGACTTGAGGTAGCCGGCCAGCCGAGGCGTATTCCGCCACCGGCGTCCGCCAATCGTCGAGACCGCTCCCACCCCGATTCCGAGGTAGTCCCGCCCGAGCCAGTAAGCGAGATTGTGTCGGGAGCGAAGATCGCGCTCGGAGACGCGACAGAAGTTCGCAGTCTCGTACCAGCGGTACCCGGAGCCGGTTAGCCGCTCGACCACCAGCTCGAAGTACGACTCCATCGAGTCTGCCTGGCGCTCGAGCTCCTCCCCGTGTGCGTGAGTGAAGCGGGTCCCGGGCTTCGCCTCCAGCTCGTAGCAGGACATGTGCTCGGGACCGAGCTCGAGGGCGTCGGCAAGGTCGGCGTCGAGATCGTGGGGTGCCTGGCCGGGGATCCCGTAGATGAGGTCGAAGGAGATGTTGTCGAAGCCGGCGTCACGAAGATGGAAGAAGGCACGCCGGACCGTGTCCGGTTGGACGATGCGGTCGAGGGTCTCCAACAGGTGCGGCCGGAAGCTCTGCACGCCGAGAGAGATCCGATTCACCCCTTGCGCCCGCAACATGCGCGCGAGCTCCTGCGTCACGGTCTCGGGATTTGCCTCGACCGTCACTTCGCTTGACGGCGGCAGCGAAGCGAGCAAGCGCTGGAGCGCACGAGGCTCGGTGAACGTCGGGGTGCCGCCGCCGAGGAAAACCGTGTCGAGCTCCGATGCGAGCACCCCGCGCTCGAGCGCCAGCTCGGAGAGCAGCGCGTCGACGTAGCTGGCGTGCTGCGAGTGCCGCCCGACCGCCGTGACGAAGTCGCAGTAGCCGCAGCGGTGCGCGCAGAAGGGGAGGTGTACATAGAGGTGCCGGGCGCCGGGGGTCACGACTTCTTCTCGTCGTTGAGATTGAGCACGGCGAGGAACGCCTCCTGCGGCACCTCGACCATTCCAACCTGCTTCATGCGCTTCTTCCCGGCCTTCTGCTTCTCCAGCAGCTTGCGCTTCCGCGAGATGTCCCCGCCGTAGCACTTGGCAAGCACATCCTTGCGTCTGGCCTTCACGGTTTCACGCGCGATCACCCGGGCGCCTATCGCCGCCTGAATCGCGACGTCGAAGTGCTGGCGCGGGATCTCCTCGCGCAAGCGCTCGACCAACAGCCGGCCGCGGTCGTACGCAGAGTCACGGTGGATGACGAGCGATAGCGCATCGACGGGCTCACCGCCGACGAGTACGTCCACGCGCACGAGCTTGCCGGGTCGGAACCCGATCACGTCGTAGTCGAAGCTCGCGTACCCGCGCGTCCGTGACTTCAGTTGGTCGTAGTAATCGAGCACGATCTCGGCGAGCGGGAGCTCGTAGGTCAGATGCACGCGCTGCTCCGACAGATACTCCATGTGGTCGAAGTTGCCGCGCCGGTCGTTGTTCAGCTCCATGACGGCGCCGACGTACTCCTTGGGAACGATGATCGAGGCTTTGATGTACGGCTCCTCCACCTCTTCCACCTCGTTCGGCATGTCGGAAGGGGTATGCACCTCTTTCCAATCCCCGTTCGGAGGCTTGACGCGATAGGCCACGTTCGGCGCGGTGACGATCAGATCGAGGTCGAACTCGCGCTCGAGGCGCTCGCGGACGATCTCCATGTGCAGCAGCCCGAGGAAGCCGCAGCGAAAGCCGAAGCCCAGCGCCTGAGACGTCTCTGGCTCGTAGAACAGCGCCGCGTCGTTCAACTTCAACCGCTCGAGCGCGTCGCGCAATTCCGGATAGGCGTCCGAGTCCGTCGGGAACAGACCGGAGAACACCATTGGCTTGACGTCCTTGTAGCCGGGGAGCGGCTCCGCCGCGGGCCGTCGCTCGGATGTGATGGTGTCGCCGACCCGCAAGCGCGAGACGTCCTTCAAGCCGGTGATGACATACCCCACTTCTCCGGCTTCGAGCGTTCCCGTTGCGCTCCGGGTGGGCGAGAAGAAACCGAGCTCCTCGGCCTCGAACCGCGTCCCGAGCGCCATCGCGCGAAGCGGCTCGCGCGTGGAAAAACTTCCATCCACGACGCGCACGAACGCGACGACGCCGCGGTACTGGTCATACGACGAATCGAAGATAAGCGCGCGCGCGGGCGCATCGAGATCCCCTGAGGGCGGCGGCACGCGCTCGACGATCGCGTCCAGCACGTCCTCGACACCCAGGCCCGTCTTGGCCGAGATCCGTAGAACGTGCTCGGGGTCGTCTCCGATCAGGTCTGCGATCTCGCTCGCAACGGCATCGGGGTCTGCGGATGGGAGATCGATCTTGTTGACGACCGGAACGATGTCCAGGTTGTTCTCGATCGCGAGATAGGCGTTGGCGAGCGTCTGTGCCTGAGTGCCCTGCGCCGCGTCGACGACGAGTAGCGCTCCCTCGCAGGCCTGCAGTGACCGCGAGACCTCATAGGTGAAGTCCACATGTCCGGGCGTGTCGATCAGATTGAACTGGTGGCCCTTCCACTCGACGCGCACCGCCTGAGCCTTGATCGTGATGCCGCGCTCCCGCTCCAGATCCATCGAGTCCAGCACCTGCTCTCGCATGTCTCGGCTGGAGACGGCGTGCGTCAGCTCGAGAATGCGGTCGGCCAGGGTCGACTTCCCATGGTCGATGTGGGCGATGATCGAGAAGTTGCGTATGAGGTCCTGGGCCATGGTCAGCCGGTTTTGAAACGGCTGCGCAACGCTAGCAACGCCCCGCGCTCCCGCACCTTCAGCACTCGGCATGCAAGCAGGTAGACGGCTGTGCTCGCAACGAGCGCGATCCCGACCGAGACGAGCTGCCCGACGAAAGCGCGGCCAAGGACGTCGTCGAGGCCGGCCCAGGTGAAGTAAGCGGTTATGGCGACTAGACCCGACGCGACGAGGATGCGCAGGATGGAGCTCGAGATCTCGCCAAAGTCGATCCGCCCCAGCCGCCGGCGCATGAGCAGAAGCAACGCGGTGCTTCCCACGACGTTGGCGACCGAGGTCGCGAGCGGGATACCCCAGGTGCCGAGACGGTAGAACGTTGCGTCGAGTACCGCGTTCAAGCCGAGGTTGCCGAGCGCGACGGCCGTCGGAATCCAGTTCGACTGCAGGCTGAAGAACGACCGGTTCAGCAGCAGCATGGCTCCGTTGAAGAACAGACCCGCAGAGAACGCGGCCAGGGCAGCGGCCACGACGGGCGTCTGCGCCGCATCGAACGCCCCGCGCTCATAGACCAGGCGGGTGATCGGCTGAGCGAGCACGGCACTGAACGCGCTCGCCGGGATCAGGAGAAAGGCAATCTGGCGCAGGCCGAGCGAGACCGTGCTGCGAAAGCCGTCCAGGTCATTGCGCGACGCGAGGCGCGACAGTGCAGGGAACAACACTGTCGTGATCGCTACGGAGAAGATCCCCTGCGGGAGCATGTAGAGCCGGAATGCCTTGTCGATCGCAGTCGGCGAAAGAGACGGATCGATCAGTCTCGACGCGAAGATGGAATCAACGACGGCGTTGAAGTTGATCAACCCGAGCCCGAGCGTCACCGGGACCATCAGGCGCAGAACGCGCCAGATCGCCGGGTCTCTCCAGTCGAAGACGATCTGCAACTTGCCGTCGAGCCCGCGGAGCCAGGGGAACGGCAGCAGAACCTGAATGATCGTCCCAATTAGTACCGAGAACGCGTACACATAGAGCTTCCCGTCGATCGTGTCCGCCCGCGGAACCCCGATCACGAGGCCGACGATGATTGCGACATTCCAGAAGACCGGGCTCAGAGCGGGGACGGTGAAGCGCTCGTAGCTGTTGAGAATCCCCACGACGATCCCGGAGACGCCGAGCAGGGCAACGATCGGGAAGAGGACGCGCGAGAGACCGATCGCAAGCTCCTTGTCGCCGCCCGGATCGCCGAACAGGCTGATGATCCAGGGCGCCAAGACGATGAACAGGGCCGTGAGACCTGTCAGGACCAGCAGGACGAGCCACAAGAGGCTCGAGGCGACGCGCCACGCTCGCTTGCGGTCGCCCTTCTCGAGGAGGTCGGTAAAGACCGGGACGAACGCGGCCGATAACGCGAAGTCGGCGACGAGGGCCCGGAAGAGGTTCGGTACCTGGAACGCGACTGTGAAGGCGTTGATCTTGCCGGCGGCGCCGAAGTAGTACGCGGCGACCACCTCACGCACGAGGCCGAGAATCCGCGAAAGCGCAGTGGCGAGCGAGAAGATCGCCGTCGACCTTGCGAGCCGGCGGCCCGATTTCTCGTCCACGCGCCGAGTATAGGGAGGGAGGTGAACGGCGCAGCCTCGCTAGACCGGCGCGCTGCCTACCTTTGGTACCATCTCCGCGCCCGCGTTACGCGGGCCTTTTAACGAGATGCCGAACATTCAGCAACAGAAGAAGCGCGTGCGCACGGCCGCCAAGCAGCGGCTCGAGAACTTGCGCTACCAGTCGACCGCGAAGACCCTCGCGAAGCGGCTCGGTGCGGCCGTCCAGGCCGGCGACAAGGAGCGAATCGAAGCCGAGCACCGCGAACTCGTCCGCTGTCTCGACCGGGCGGCGTCCCGGGGTGCACTCCACCGGAACACGGCGGCACGCCGCAAGGCGCAGGCCGCGCGCCTCGTTTCCTCCGTCAAGAGCTAGTTCTAGCCCGCTGCGGCGGTGGCCGCTTCGCGCGGCCGCGTGATGTCGATCAGTGCGCGCTCGAGCTCGAGGTCGACCGAGAGCCTCGAACCACCCTTGACCGCGTGGTCGAGCGCCGCCAGCCGGACGACCGCTTCACGCAGCTCGTCCGAGCCGTAGTTGCGCGACTGCGCGTAGAGCTTCTCGACATAGAACGGATGCCGCTTCATGCGAGCCGCGGCCTCGCGCGAGCTCAGACCCTCCTCGGCCAGCAACTGGCATTCACGCACCCGGCCGACGTGGCTGACGAGAAGACCGATCAGCGAGGGCACCGTGCGGGACACCGGGTCTCCCGAGCGCTCGAGTAGCGTCTGGCAGGCGGTCAGCGCAGCTGAGAGGTCGCGCCTCCCCCACGCGTCCGTGAGGTCGTAGCCCGGTACTTCGGCACATCCGGCGGCTAGCCCCTGGACCTCGCGGACACCGACGGCGTCACTGCCGGCCCACGTCGCGATCTTGTCCACCTCGGAAGCGAGCTCCTCTGGATCCTCGCCGACGATCTCGACGAGCAGGCGAACCGCGTCCGCGTCGACGGTTACCCCGCGTTCCTTGAACTGGGTCGTCACCCACTCTGGGACCCGGCGTTTCGGAACGTCGAAGACGAGCACGTCCCCGGATTTCGCGCACGCCTTCCCGAGCGGCGAATCCTTCTTGAGGTCGGCAGCGACAAGCGCGAGCACGGTGTCGGGAGCGGGGCTCGCCAGATAGCCCGCGACTGCCTTCACGTCTGCCGCTTTCCAGCGCTCGACTTCCTCGACCACGACGAGTCGCCGGCCTCCGCCGAGCAAGCCCATCGAGTTACACGCGGCGACGGCATCGTCACCGCCGTACTCGAGCGCGGAGATGAGCTCGACGCCCTCCTCGCCGATCCGGTCGCGCAGCCTCCGCAGCGCGCGCTGGATCTTCGGCCGGTCGCCGCCGGTGATCAGGTAGACGGGCTTGAGCTCTGTCGCCATCGCGGAGGACAAGCATAGGCGGCTACCAGGAAGGCGCCCGCCAGCAGCAGAAGCAGAGCACGCGTCGACCGGACCTGCGCGATGGGGAGGCCGCCGACGAGCCGCGCGACGGCAACGAGATACGCCGCGCACCAACCGTTCAACCACGCGAGCGCGGCGGCGGCGCCCGTCGAGAACGGGGCGACGGCTGCCGCGGCCAGCGCGAGCCCGAGCAACGGAGCGACCGCCGGTGCGGCGAGAGCATTCGCCGGGACGGTCAGGAGCTGGACCGAGTGGAACTGAAACCAGGCGATCGGCGCCGTCACCAGGCCGCACGCGGCAGAGATGGCCACGACGAGCCGTAGCGACTGGCCGAGCGGGTAACCCTCGAGAAAATGGACGAAGCGCGGCACCAGCAGGAAAATCGCCGCCACCGCCGCGAACGAAAACTGAAAGCCGGCATCCAGAAGCGTGTACGGGTTCCACGCGAGCAGCACGATCGCGCCGACGAGCAGGAGGTGCCAACGGTCCCCAGCGCGAGCGGTCAGCCAGGCGAGACAACCGAGGACACCCGCGACGCCCGCCCGGATCACCGAGGGTTGAGCACCGACGGCCAACACGTAGGCGCAGATCGCGACCAACGCGCACAGCTGACCGATCAGACGCGGTCCACCGAGTAGCCACACCAGAAGCAACACGCTGCCGGCGACGAGTGCCACGTTTTGTCCCGAGACCGCCAGGAGGTGATAGAGCCCGGAGGCGCGGAAGCGACGTCTGAGCTCGTCCGAGAGCCCGCTGTCTTCGCCGAGGACGACGCCCTCGAGCACAGCCGCGCGATAGCCGCTCAGCCCTCGCGCGACTGAACGCTGCAGCTGTCGTCGCAAGGTGTCAGCAACGCCACCGAGCCCGCCGCGACGCCCGACGATTTTCCAGCGGTCGACCAGGAGGACGACGTGCACGCCGTGACGTCGAAGCCACGTCCGTTCGTCGAACCCGTTCTTCGGTCCGCGCGGGGCCGTCACTCGGACGAGCGCTGCCAGGATCGCGCCTTGCGGGGGAGCCCGTCCTCGCGGCAGCTTCAGCTGCAC
>Ga0157375_10003933_pt1 | contig 12887 bp, 10 predicted proteins | sample M35metaG_FD_115311 | JGI IMG/M metagenome (GOLD analysis project Ga0157375, IMG submission 115311) | Miscanthus rhizosphere microbial communities from Kellogg Biological Station, Michigan, USA - M3-5 metaG | ecosystem: Host-associated > Plants > Roots > Rhizosphere > Soil | place: USA: Michigan...
ACCGCCCAGTTCGTTGTTGTGTCGAGCCGCTGGCGCCAGACCATGATCCGGCCCAGTTCGCCCCGGTAGAAATGCGACATCGCATTGACGTAACCCTGGTCGTAGAGGCTGCTCTGGACGGAGTGCACTGCCGCATCCGCCGCTTCGTGATTTTCGTTTGCCACGCGTCGCGAATGATTCGACTTCGTCGCGCTGCGCGTCAATCTATCAATTCACGATGATCTCTCCATTACTTGATGCCCTCCTCGATCCGAATCACGTCGTCCTCGATTTGCGCGGCAGCACAGCCAGCGAAGCGGTTTGGGAAATTGTCCAGCTCCTCCAGGAGAGCGCCGACTTACGGCAAGGGAAGGAGTTTTTCGAGGCGGTCATGGAACGCGAAGGAAAAAGCCCGACCGTCGCCAACGGAGGGGTCGCCTTCCCGCACGCTCGTACTGATCTGGTGGAGCGGATCGTGCTCGGCATTGGCCGGAGCAACAAAGGCGTGAAGTTCGGCCAGGACAAGCAGCTCGTGCACCTGATTTTCGTTATCGCCGTGCCGCAACAGATGGTGAACGACTATCTCATCTGTGTCGGCTCACTCGCCCGCGTCCTCAACCGCGAGGCAACGCGCGCAGCGCTGCTCTCAGCGGAAACGGCGGCTGCATTCGTGGCGGAGCTTCGCCGCGGAAACTAGAGGACGATGCGGCTGCGCCCCGCCACCTGTCTCGCTCAAATGCGTTGGGATGGTAGCGGAGAGAGACCCGCAGGTCGGGTCATCGCGCCTTCAATAACCGCTGAGTTCTTCGAGGGGTTGGGCCGCCACGACTGACTTGTTAGGGGCGCGGAAGCGATCGCGATAGTACCAGCGATGCAGGCGCGTGGGTGAGAACCCGCACTTGTAGAGAACGATGAAAAGCCCGTTCTGGATCGAGGTGCGCCAGGCGCCTCCTACGGTGTGGCGCCGGGAGGAAGATTCGACCGGCGGATCGAGCACCGCGACGCGGCCGGCGCGGCGCAGACGGCGGGAAAATTCCATGTCTTCCATCAATGGAATCGGGGCGAAGCCGCCGAGGACCCAGAAAATCTCTCGCCTGACGAAAACCGATTGATCGCCAAAAAAACTTCCACCATGCCGGGTAAGGAAACGGGCCACGATTTCGAACCAGAGAAAACTCGGGTGACGCCCGTCGAACTTGCGATAAAACGCACCGCCGATCACCTGCGAATCGCGGAGCGCACTTACCAGGGCGGCGACGTGGGCCCCGCTCAGAATCGAGTCGGCATGGTGAAAAATGAGGACGTCGCCGGTGGCGCGTTCCGCCGCCAGGTTCATTTGTTCGCCGCGGTTCGGCGCGGCGGCCGGCAGATAGATTCCCCCGCATTCCTCGACCGCCTGCGCTGTTCGCGGATCGGGCGAGGCATCAGCCACGATGAGTTCGTGAAGGCTGTTCAGCCTGACGAGCTCAGGAAGGAGCCGGGCGAGATGAGCGTGATCGTTCCAGGCCGGGACAAGGACGCTGAGCCGCAACGACGCGCTCGCACGATCGCTCACTGGGATTTCTTCAGGAGCCGGGCGCGCGCTCGGTCGAGCGCGCGTCGCTCGCTCGCCGTCAGGCTGCCGATGCCGGATTTCGAAATCTTATCGAGCAGTGGATCGATCGAATCGTAAATGTCCTCCGGCTCGATGACGCGGCGCGTGTCCGGTGACGGGACAACGCGGAGCGCGCGTTTGGAGCGAAAGCGCGCCGCCCAATCGGTCAGCCAGGCCATCTCGGGGCCGGCGCCGCGCAGTTGGATGAAACCATAGGCGAGACCGACACTGATCCAGAGCACGGCCAATTCCGACCAGCCATGATAGGCGAGGAGCTGAAGCGAATAGGCGGCGACAAAAATAAGCGCGACCCACTTGGCGAGCACACGCAAAAAGAGTTCGACGTTGGGATAGATCGCGGCGAAGGCGACGAAGATGGCGAAATGGATCGTGGCGGAACCGGCCAGCCCGGTGCGTTGCCAGAGGCCCCCAATGCTGAGGAGCATCGTAGGCGCGAGGAGGAGGAGAAGATAGAGCGCGATAAAAGCGCGCCGACCGATGAAGCGTTCCACTTCCCGCCCGAAAGCAAAGAGCATGTACATCTCGATCGCGAACCAGATGATGCTCGAAGGCGAGTGGACAAAAGCATAAGTGGCGATCTGCCAGAAGTGGCCGCTGGAAATCACCTGCGTGCTGTCAAAGGCGAGCAGGCTAAGAATCGAGCCACCGCCGAAAGCGAGCAGGAAGCAGCTCAGGATCATGCAGGCGACGTGCACCATCACAAGGAGCATGGTGACGTGAATCGGATACCGCCCCATGTAGGCTACCGGTTGGTAGTCATCCGAAGTCGCGACGCCGAACATACTCACATTAAACGGCGCGGCGCGCCGGAGCGCAAGCGTGCGTGTAGAGCCCACCGTGCCGGCCGTAGGATTGGCTGCAGCATGGCGAAATCACAGCCCCAGGTTTGTTCAGTGACACGCCCCGCTCGCTATCGCTCGAGCGGTAGTTTTTCCTTGGCCTCCCGCTTGAAGCGTTCAAATTACTGGTTCGCCTGCGCCTTCGTCCGGCCAAGATTTATGGAAAACATCGCGCCCGCCATCTCGTCCCCCAGCGGTATGGGTGCCAATCAACCGGCTAATCGGGCCGTGCTCGACTGGGTCGAGGAAGTCAGGTCGATGACCCAGCCCGAGAATGTTTTCTGGTGCGATGGGTCCGAAGCAGAAAACGATTACCTGCTCGGTGAGGCCTGCCGTCAGGGCGTGCTGATCAGTCTCAACCAGGAAAAAAATCCAGGATGTTATCTGCATCGGTCTAATCCAAACGATGTTGCGCGGGTCGAGGAATTCACCCTCATCTGCGCGCCGACCAAAGAGGAGGCCGGTCCAACCAATAACTGGTCCGAACCTGCGGCGATGTATCGCAAACTGTGGGGCATGCTGCAAGGGGCGATGCGCGGGCGGACGATGTTCGTCGTGCCCTACATCATGGGCCCGCCCGATTCGCCTCTGGCCAAGGTCGGTTTTGAAATCACCGACTCCATCTATGTCGTGCTGAGCATGCGGATCATGACCCGGATGGGCGCGCAGGCCTCTACGCGGCTGGGCTCCAAGCCCGACGCCGAATTCAATCGCGGCGTCCACTCGCTCCTCGACGTCAACCCAGAGCGCCGCTTGATCTGCCACTTTCCACAGGATAACGCGATCATTTCGGTCGGCTCCGGTTATGGCGGCAACGTTTTGTTGAGCAAGAAATGTCTCGCCCTGCGCATCGCTTCCTACCTCGCCAGGCAGCAGGGCTGGCTTGCCGAGCACATGCTCATCCTTGGGGTCGAATCGCCGGCCGGGAAAAAACATTACGTCGCGGCCGCCTTTCCCAGCGCCTGTGGGAAAACCAATTTTGCCATGCTCATTCCGCCGCCGCATTTTGCGGGTTGGAAAATCACCACCGTCGGCGACGACATCGCATGGATGCAGGTCGGCGCGGACGGCCGGCTCTACGCGGTCAATCCAGAGAATGGATATTTCGGTGTCGTGCCGGGGACAAGCTACCGCTCGAACCCCAATGCAATGCGCTCGATTGAGCGTGACACGCTTTTCACAAATGTCGCCCTAACGAGTGACGGCGACGTCTGGTGGGAGGGAAAAGATGGGTCGCCCCCGAGTGCTGCGACCGACTGGCGCGGGAATCCGTGGACCCCGGCCTCGCAGGGTAAAGCGGCGCACCCAAACAGTCGTTTCGCCGTTCCGATGCGCAACAATCCCGTGCTCGACCCTGAAGTGGAAAAGGGCGCCGGCGTTCCCATCAGCGCAATTATTTTTGGCGGACGAAGGAGCAACACCATGCCGCTCGTTTTCCAGGCCACGGGCTGGAATCACGGTGTCTATGTCGGTTCCGCGATGGCGTCCGAGACGACCGCGGCCGCGACCGGCGCGGTGGGCCAGGTGCGGCGCGATCCGATGGCGATGCTGCCCTTCTGCGGCTACAACATCGGCGAGTACTTCCGGCACTGGCTCGAAACCGGCCCGCGCCTGGCGAATCCGCCGCTGATTTTTCACGTCAATTGGTTCCGCAAAAACGCGCAGGGCAAATTCCTCTGGCCTGGTTTTGGCGACAACATGCGTGTCTTGAAATGGATTATTGATCGCTGCGAAGGGCGCGCCGGCGCGGGGGCGAGCCCGATCGGGAGTGTGCCGCGACCGGAGGATCTGGATCTGGAAGGTCTGGAAGGATTTTCGCCGGAAATGATACGCGCGCTGCTTGCGATCGAACCGGAGGAATGGGCGCAGGAGCTGGCGGGCCAGGAAGAGTTTTTCAAAACGCTCGCGCCCTACGTGCCGCCAGAGCTCCTCGAGCAGCATGAGCAGCTGGCGCGGCGGCTCGCTCGTTAGGCAAACTGTCATTTCGATCCGCCGGAGGAGTGAGAGGGACCTCACATCTGAAATCCGCGCTCTAGATAAAGAAATCGCGCCTGCAGTTGCGACGGCCCTCGCCGCGCTACGCCGGCCGCATTACACGCCTGGCGCCGCGGGTTCGCAATCCTGCCTCGCGCTACCAGCGCGCCCGGGAATCGCTCTTAGTACGCGGACTTCGGTGGCATGACGAGCTGCGCGACGGTGCGCGCGATGATCCCGCACTCGAGAGTGAGGTTCCAGTTTTCGAGGTATTCGATGTCGCAGGCGACGCGATTCCTGATGTCCTCGTTGGTTTGCGCTTCGCCGCGAAATCCGCGCACCTGGGCGAGGCCGGTGATTCCCGGCTTGATGAAAGTGCGCACCTGGTAGTTCGCCATGAGCTGCGAGAATTGCTCGTTATGCTCGAGCAAGTGCGGGCGCGGACCGACTACGCTCATGTCCCCGCAGAGGACATTCCAGAATTGCGGGATTTCATCGATGCTCAATTTGCGGAACCATTTGCCCAACGGGTAGACGCGTTCGTCTTCGGTCGTGGCCTGGCGCGCAAGGTCGGCATTTTCCGGGTGCATGGTGCGGAATTTCCAGATGTCGAAGCGCCGATTTTGAATGCCGGCCCGGATTTGTTTGTGGAAAAGGGGCCCGGCAGATTGAAGCCTCTGCGCCAGCCAGACAAGAAGGGCGAGAGGCGGAAAGATAATGAGCATGACGGGCACGGCGAGGGCGAAATCGATCGTTCGTTTGACGCCGCGATTGAACGGATTCTCGAGTGGTTCCTCGCGCAGGCCGATGAAGCGGAAGCCGTCGTCGTCGAAATGGGTCACGGGATGGCGCAGCTTTTCCTCCAGATCGCTCACGATCAGAAGCCGCACGCCGAGCTGATCGCAGGTGGCGATGAGATCGCGGTTCCGGTCATTCAATTGCGGGAACTCGAGGAGAATGACCTGAGTGACTTCGTTTTCCTGGATGGCACTGCGAAAATGGTCCGTGCCGCCGAGAATCGGGATTTTATCGGCGGCGCCCGCAAGCGGCTCGTCGCAAATGATGCCGACGACGCGCAAACCCATCTCGGCCTTGCGTCGCAGCCAGCCGCGCAAGGCCTTCGCCTTCGCGGTCGAGCCGACGAGGAGCGTTTTTTCCTCGCGCCGAAACATTCCCCGGGCGAGAAATTCCGGCAAAAAATAGTGCGAGAAGAGAAGCGCGATGTAGAGCCAGGGCAGGAAATTAAAGAAGAAAACGCGCGAAATGAACGCGTCCTTCGCAGCCACGAGATAAAAGACGAGCACGCCGGTGCTGGCAAAGGTCTGGCGGAGCGCGAGGCGATGCTGGCGCAGCAATTCGCTTTGCAGAAAGTATCGCTTCGACCCCTCGCGGCTGAGCGATTCGCCGAGCATACCGATGACTAGCATCGCGCAATAGATGCTGTAACGGTTCCAGGTCAGCTGCGCGCTCGGCGAGTAAAAGGTCACCATCACCCAGACGCCGAACCAGAAGAGCGCGGCCACGATCACGATCTGGCAAAGCAGGAAAACGCGATACAGTCCCTGAGTTCGCTGGGTGACCATGGTTAGCGACGAAGAATCAAAGCTGCAGCGGGGGAAGGCTGGAAGATCGACTTGCCGGCTGACAAGATAGACACTGATTCGATCCAGTTCAGGCTAAAGGCTCGTACCGCGGCTCTCATTCCAGCGCAACCCTAACATAGATGCAATCACGAAATCCGTCGCAGGCTGGGAAATCGGATGGCGCGGTGCCGAGTTGGGTGGCGATCGGGCTGGCGTTGGTGGTCGTAGGCGCCTCGTTCCTGGGCGGCGCGACGCAACGCTGGAGCGAGGGGATTACTCTGGGGTGTTTCGCATTGCTTCTCCTGGCAGCGCCGCCGCGCCTTTCGCTCGGGCCGACACTCAACACCCTGGCCCTGCTCTTCCTTGCCCTTGGCGCGGTTGCCTTCCTCCCCGCGCGCTGGTTTTTCCTGCCTCACTGGCGCGTTGCCCTAACGAACGATCTCGGCCTGCAACTTCCGGCCACCGTCAGCCCGCAACCGTGGTTGGCGCTCGATTGCCTGCTCGTGCTCAGCGCCGGCCTCGCCTGGATTTATTATGTTGCGACGCTCGATTTCCACCTCCGCGATGTGCGCCTCGCGGCCCGCCTTTTTGCCGCTGGCATTATCGCGCTCGCCAGCCTCTGCATTTACCTCTATCTCACGCAGCGCGCCCTCCCTTTCTGGCACAACGAGCGCGGCTTTGGCCCTTTTCCCAATCGCAACCAGACCGGCGACTTGTTTGGCATTTCAACTCTCGTCGTGCTCGGCTGCATGCAGGATGATTTTCGGCGCGGCCACAAACGCTGGCTGCTCTGGCTGGCCGGCGTCGGCGTCCTGATCGCTGCGCTCATTCTCGATTTTTCGCGCGCCGGCATTCTTATCCTCGTTCTCGGCAGCACGGCCTGGCTGGCCCGGCTCGCCTGCCGCAAATGGAGCGGCGCGGGCATTGCAGTCGCTGTTTCGCTCCTTCTCATGCTCCTCGCCGGGCTGCTCATTTTTGGCGGCGAAACCATCGCGCGCTTTCATGTCCGCCTCGGCAGCGAAGGCGCGGTCGATTCCGATTATCGCTGGCTCATTTTTCGCGATGCCTGGACGATGATCAGGTCCTCCCCGTGGTGCGGCGTTGGGCTCGGAAATTTCGAAAGTGTTTTCGCGCTTTTTCGCGATGCCTCCCGCGGTGTGACGCGCTCGCTCCATCCGGAAAGCGACTGGCTCTGGCTTTGGACCGAGATGGGCTGGCCGGCGGTGGCGGTGCTTCTCGTCGCCGCGCTGATTTTCGTCAGGCGCGTTTTCCCATTGCGGGAAGGAAGCAATCAACGGCTTCGTTATGCCGCGCTCGTCGGCGCCCTGCTTTTTGCTCTGCACGGCTGCATTGACGTCTCCGGTCATCGCCTCGGCAGCTTTCTCGCCGGAACTCTTCTTGTCGGTCTGGCGCAGTTTCGACCGGCCGCGGCCACGCCCAATCGCTGGCTGCCGCTGCTCTTTCGTGGTTTCGGATTGCTTCTCGCGGCCGCGAGCGTCTCCTGGTTGGTCGCCTGGCGGCAAGCTTTGCCGTTGCCCGGGTACGTCGGCGTGGATAACGCCAAAGCAGCAGCCACGATCGCCAATCGCGGCCACCATTTCGAGGAAGCCATGGCACTGACCGGCCGCGGCCTGGAATTGGCGCCGCTCGATTGGCAACTCTATTTTCTGCGCGCTTTTGCGCGGATCGGTTTGCACGAACCGCCTGCCAGCGTGCTGCAGGATTTCCGGCGGGCCCGCTTTCTCGAGCCGAGCGCCTGGCAGTTGCCCTTCGAGGAGGGCAAAGCGTGGCTCGGCTGGCAATCGACCCTCGCTATCTCGGCCTGGCGGGATGCCTTGCAGAGGAGTGGTCCGGCCGAGCCAAAGAATTATTCGCTTATGCTGACCGAGGCGAAAAGCCGGGACGCGACCGTTCATCGGGCACTGCACGAGTATGCCTCGGGCCGGCCCGATCTCACCCTCCGCTACCTGGACGATGCCAACGATGCCCAATTCGAGGCAGGATTGCGGGAGCTATTTGCCCGCGATCCCAACCTCGCCCAATTCACGCCTGCGCAAGCGGAGCGACTCTTTAGTTATTGGTCGCGCCGCCAGTTGCTCGAGCCGTTGCTCCAGGCCGTTGCAACCCACCCCGAGTGGCTCAAATTTGCCTGGCCGGGCATAGCGCGCTATCACGCCGAACGACACGAATTCGCGGAGGCTTGGGCACTCGTTAGGCGGTATGCCCCTCCTCCGCTCCTGCCACAGGGGACGACCGCCGATTCCATCCTGCAGCTCGAGCAGAAATTCTACGCCAATCCGAGCGACTACGCGGTGGGTTACGCTCTTTCCCGGGCGCAGATTTCCGCCGGTCAGATCGACGATGCTCTGGCCACCAATCGGCACTTCACCGCGCGCCAGGACGCGCCGGCTTACTTTCGTTATCTGGAAGCGGAGGCCTGGGCCGCAAAAGAAAACTGGGAGCGTGCCTGGCAATCCTGGCAGAGCTATGCCGAGGCCAGCGGGGTTCGATAACCCGAGATCCAACATGAATGCCAATCCAATTCGTTTTCGCTCACTCCTGGCCGCCGCGGTCGGGTTTGCGATCACGGCCGCTTGCGCGCAGCCACCGAGAATCTCAGAAGATCGCGAGCTAAAGGAGTTCGATCTCACCGCCTGGAATTGTCTTGATCGTTCTGAGGGAACCGCCAAGACCCCCGACGGGGTGGAGCGCAACCGCCGGAAGAATCGCTCCGCGCCCAATCTCCTCGGAGCGCGTCTTCGGTCGTTTGATACGGCGTCGTTCATGCAGGAGATCGCCGCCTTCGATGCGCAGACCAAAGGGAAACGCCGCAAGGATTTGTCGTCGTCTCAGAAAGCAGACCTCGACCAGCGCGAAAAACAGCTCGTCTCGCTGATCGGTTACCTCGTCCTCGCCTATGCCGGCCCGCCCGAATCGACCAACTGCGGGAACATCGATTTTCACGACTGGCACCTCGAAGTTTTTGCGGCGCCCGCCGATCATCCGCCGCAGCCGGGTGATCCGACCCCGATCATTTGCGAGATCACACCACGCACGCAAAACGCCATCTACCGCGACCACATTCGCATGCAGGCGTTGGCAGCGTTCATTCGCGCCCCGGATCTGAGCTATGAATCGACCCACCATCCGGCGAGGAGGATTCGCGTTACCGGTTACCTCACTTGGGATGACGATCACAACGGCTCGGCCGACGTCGGCGCCACCATCCGATCGGTCGGCGCGAACCAGTTTCATAACCCCTGGCGCTCGACTGCCTGGGAAGTCCATCCGCTGGTAAAAATCGAAGCGCTCGACGGGCCCGCGGCGGGAGTGGAGAGTGCGGCGACGTCGCCGCCGCCGGACTCGGAAACCCCGGCCGCCGCTGCTCCCGTCGTCGCGTCGGCCACGCCCGCGCCGCCGCAATTCGCTACTTTGACGCAGCCAGTAAGAATCAAAATTCCCTACGGCGAAACGGTCCTGCCGCGCGGACTAAAGCTGACGATCGTCAGCCGAAATGCGCAAACAGTTACCGTCAAATATCTAGGCCAAACGCAGGTCATCCCCATTGCTTCGACCGATCTGCGGTGACATTCCTCTGTTTACTGTCGCCTGACCGAAGCTTGGACGCGACCGCGGGTGCGGTGAATGGTGCGGCGTGCATTCATTTCATTACCGCGACCGCCGCCTCTACTGCGAGGACGTGGACCTCGCTGAGGTCACCACCAAAATCGGGACCCCGGTTTACGTTTACAGCGCCGGCACGATCCGGGACCATTATCGCCGCCTCGACGCCGCCCTCAGCGGTCTGGATCGCGAGATTTGTTACGCCGTGAAAGCGAACTCGAACCGCGCGGTCCTGCGCTTGCTCGCGCAGGAGGGCGCCGGCTTCGACATCGTTTCCGGCGGCGAATTGTTCCGGGTCCTTGCGGCGGGAGGCGATCCCGGCCGGTGCACGTTTGCCGGCGTCGGCAAATCGCGTGATGAAATCGAGTACGCCTTGGAGCAGGGCGTGCACTGTTTCAACCTGGAGAGCGAGGCCGAGCTTGATCACATCGAACGCATTGCCGCCGGCAAAGGCGTGCGCGCGCCGATTGCATTGCGGGTCAATCCGGATGTGGCGTCCGGTTCGCATCACTACATCACGACCGGCCGGTGCGAAAACAAGTTCGGGATCGCGCTCGACCGGGCCGGTGCGGTTTACGAGGCGGCCGCGCGTCTGCCGCACGTCGCGATTCGTGGTGTGCAGATGCATATCGGTTCGCAGATCACCGAGGCTGCGCCTTTCAGGGAAGCGATCGCCAAAATCACGCCGCTCGTGCGGGAGTTAAAAAAAACGCAGGGGATCGAGTTTTTCAGCATCGGCGGCGGGCTCGGGATCGTTTACGAGTCATCGCTCGCGAGTGGGAGCGGGGACTGGTGGAGACGCGCTGAAACCGGCGCGCTCACAATCGAAGGATACGCCGCCGCGATTGTGCCGGCATTGCGGCAACTCGGCCTGCGCATCCTGCTCGAGCCCGGCCGCTTCCTGGTCGGCAACGCCGGCGTTCTCCTAACTCGCGTTCGTTACCTCAAGCAGACTACGCAGAAGAAATTCGCGATCGTCGATGCCGGCATGAACGATCTCATCCGTCCCGCGCTTTACCAAAGTTATCATGAGATCGTGCCCGTGCGGGCGCCGGAGAGTGATGCGCGCGAGACGATCGATGTGGTAGGTCCAGTCTGCGAAAGCGGTGATTTCTTTGCGCAAGATCGAGAAATGCCGTCGCTCGCCGAAGGTGATCTAGTCGCGATCATGAGTGCAGGGGCCTACGGTTTTGTGATGGCGTCGAATTACAATTCGCGGCCGCTGCCCGCGGAAGTGCTTGTGCGTGACGGTGGGTTCAGCTTGATCCGGTCACGTCAGACTCAAGCGGACCTTGTGCGCGGTGAGTGCGACCCGGTGTTTTAGTGCAATCGATCTGTACGTCGATCACTTGCGTGCCCTTCCGTTCCGCGCATAGATACTGCTCGCTGCAAATTATGGGACAACGCCTCGCCATTTTCTTCTTCCTCAGCTTTTTCGCCGCAGGTGCCGCTCGGGCCGAGCGTACCGAATACATCGTTTGTGTCGGCGGACCGTCCCTGCACGTCTGGGAGCAGTACAAAGGGCCGATCGCGCATGATCATTGGTGGGCGAATTTCGTCCATTCCGCGCGGGTGCGGACAGAGCAATTGCGCGCGCAACTCGGTCCGGACGCGATGATTACCTGGCTCGTCTACAAGCCGGGTTACGTTGACCGCGGTTTGCAGGAGAAACAGGATCTGATCGCGAACATCAACAGCGTGCGCGACAAGTTTCACCTCAACCTCGTCTATTTCAGTCGTGGCGGCGACGTGATCGATTACCTGAACAACGGCCAGGCGCGCTCGCAGCTTCGGATTTCCGGGTTTGAATACTTCGGGCACTCGAACCGGGCCTGTTTCCTTTTCGATTACAGCAACGTGGTTGACAGCGCTTCGAAGGCGTGGCTGCACGAATCGGAGCTGAAGAAGATCAACCGGCGCGTCTTCACCCGCGACGCCTACGTCAAGAGCTGGGGATGCCACACCGGGGAGAGCATGAGCAGACTCTGGCGGGAAGCGACCGGCACCCGGATGTGGGGCGCGATCGGCAAGACTGATTATTCGACGGGCGAGCTGCCGGCGCTCTCCTCGGTTGGCGGTAAGTGGGCGTACTGACAGCCCAGAACCTGGCGTGGGCTCTGGGACCGTTTGATTTAGGAAGCGCCGAGGCAGGCCTCGCCCGGTCAGTAATGCGCACGCTCGTGCCTGGACTTCAGGAGTCAAACCGGCTCTGGCGGCAGAGGCCGGGGAATAACCGGGGGTCTTTCGCCTCGCATCCCGAAGACCAATGGATGCTTGCGCGATTTCCTTGGCGGCTCTCGCCGCATCGAATTACGGTCGCGACGTGGGCAATCCGGACTTCGAAAAATTGGTCGAAGATTTCTACCTGCCGCTTTATCGCTTTGCCCTCTCCCTCAGTCGCAAGGAATCCGATGCGGGCGATCTCGTGCAGCAGACTTTTTTTCTCTGGGCCTCGAAGGGTCATCAACTGCGTGACAAGTCGAAGGTCAAGACCTGGCTTTTCACTTCGCTCTACCGGGAATTTCTCGGGCGCAAGCGGCAGCAGGAGCGGTTTGTCGATGTTGAAAATAATCCCGAAGCAACCAGCACGCAGGTGATTCCGGCGTCGGTCGTGAACCAGCTCGATGGCGACATCGTGCAGCGCGCTTTGCTCGACCTCGAGGAAATCTACCGCGCGCCGCTCACGCTTTTTTATCTCCAGCAACATTCCTACAGGGAGATAGCGGAGACGCTCGAGATCCCGATCGGGACGGTCATGTCGCGCATCTCGCGCGGGAAAGAGCAACTGCGCAAAGCGCTCGCGGACAGCGCCGGCCTAACGAAAAAGGATGAGGGAGGGCAGGCGCATGAATGAGCAGGAAGCGCGTTTGATTCTTCAGGCTTGTCGACCGGGCGAGATGGATCGGAATGATCCGGAAATCGCCGCGGCGCTGCGGCAGTTGGCGGGCACCCCGGAATTGGCGCGCTGGTTCGCCGAGGAGCAGGCTTTCGATCGGGCGATTTCCGCCCACCTCGCCGCGATCCCCGCGCCCTTTGGCTTGAAGACGCGCCTTCTCGCGCAGGCCGCGACGCCCTCGACCTCGACCGGATCACGCTGGCTCATCGGCCTGGCTGGAGTGGCTGCGCTTCTCTTTCTTTTCGCGCAGGTTGCCGCTTTTTGGCGCACCTCAGCGCCGGTTGCAGATTCGCTGGCCGGCTATTCCAGCGAGATGGTGAGTTTTATCAAACTCGATCCGCCGCTTGAGCTGATGAATCCTGATCTCGGCGCGATTG
>Ga0157375_10003934_pt1 | contig 12883 bp, 11 predicted proteins | sample M35metaG_FD_115311 | JGI IMG/M metagenome (GOLD analysis project Ga0157375, IMG submission 115311) | Miscanthus rhizosphere microbial communities from Kellogg Biological Station, Michigan, USA - M3-5 metaG | ecosystem: Host-associated > Plants > Roots > Rhizosphere > Soil | place: USA: Michigan...
AAATACTTTTTTAACAAAAACTTCCTATTTTTTATCATTAGCCTTTATAAGACAACCAATAAAAAAATATTGCTGCCTCAAGAATGAATTTCTCAACGTGAGAATTTATTTTTATTTTTTCTACCAAAACCTAAACCAATTTGTATGTCAAGCCGCCGTTACGAAAGAGCCTCGTGGTTTTTATTATTCCCCTGGTCGCTCGTTTCAATAGTACTCATTCTTTTGCTCAATACAACCCTGAACAACTGGTTTGGCAGGAACTGGAGTTGGGTAACGTTGATATTGATAATTCCCGCTGCCATTTTTGAAAATTTCAAGGTGGGCTACTCCACCATCCAGGTAATGTTTCTTAAGATATTATTCTCGTTGCTCTCATTTTTAGTGACGGGTTTTGCTTTGGGAATTTCTTTGGCAGGCTGGTATTATGAAAAATTTGAGCATGTGATAATTCCAAGGATAAATTTTCCCTGGTTTGTTTTATTAGCGCTGGTTGTGATGTTAGCTATAGAGGCTGCCCAGATCTTCAGTTTATTAAAGGCAGTAAAAAGGGAATTTTTGCAGTTTGACCAGGATAATTGATGCGAGAGTTTCTCTACAGTATTATTTGTACGCAGAGTGTTGCTTCCACCAGGTCTCAATTTTTGGAAAGGATATCTTGAACCACTCAGTATAATTTTCCGGTTTATCTTTCAGTTCCTGCCTGATTTGTTCCATCGGCTTAAAAGCGTAGTCATTCACTTCTTCAGAATTTATTTTTATGCTACCATCATAATGCCCCACAAAAACGTGATCAAATTCGTTTTCAACTAATCCATTTTCAAATGATACATGGTAAATGAAATCAAATATTTTTTCAAGGAAAGTTTCAAAACCCAGCTCTTCATTTAGTCTTCTTGTGGCTGCTTCCTTAACTTCCTCGCCTGGAAGAGGGTGACTACAACAGGAGTTACTCCACAAGCCGGCACTATGATATTTGCCAAGAGCCCGCTGCTGTATTAGCATTTCGCCCCGGGAATTAAAAACAAAAATGCTGAATGCCCTATGTATCAAACCCTTTTGATGGGCTTCCATTTTATCCATAACCCCCAGGGCATTATCATGCTCGTCAACCAATATTACCTGCTGGTTACTCACTAGGTTTTCAATACCTTTTAATTTGTTCTTTTAATAGTTTGCGGGCGAAGTGTATCCGGCTTTTAATTGTTCCAAGAGGTTCATTGAGTGCCTCGGCGATCTCATGGTATTTGTAGCCATCAAAATATAAAAGGAATGGAGTTTTAAATATTTCAGGCAGGAAGTGGATGGCCTGGTATATTTCTTTTATACGCAGATCGGTTTCCGCCTGGTTAAATACCGCTGCCTGGTTATAATTAAGAAGGAAATCGTTTGGTGTATTGTCAAAAATCGTTTGCTGTTTTGTTTTTCTGCGGTAATCATTAATAAAAATATTACGCATGATCGTAAAAAGCCATGCTTTTATATTGGTGCCTACATTATACTTTTCCTGGTTGGCCAGGGCCTTATATAAAGTTTCCTGGAACAGATCTTTGGCTGTTTCCGAATCCTTCGTCAGATTATTTGCAAAAGGCTTTAAAAAATCGGCATTGCTGATCAGTAGATTATTGAATTCCAAACTTGCCATACAAAATTGGTTTAACGTATGTCTCCTAAAATTACTTCATCTTCATTAAAAAAAAGCTAAATGATTGTTTAAACTTTGAATAAATTTCCAATCTGGTAAACTAAATAAGGCAAGTATATTGCCAATTAATGATGGGGTCAGCAACCTCCGCGATTCCGCGTTTAACTAGAGACTGGGGTTAAGGATCTTTCCCGAATCCAGTAGTTGCTGAAGTGAGGATAAAACAGAGGGATTTTTTAGGGCTTCAAGGTGCCTTACATGGTGGAGATCGGTACCAATAAGATCATAGTACCCTTTTTTGGTAAGATAGCGAGCCAGCTCAGTTACAGAATTGCCGTACTGCCCGCTCAATGAGAGCATGTTAAGTTGAAAAAGATATCCAGCGCTTTTCAATTCATCGTAGAAATTTTTATTCCGGTCCAGGTAAGCATATCGTTCCGGGTGGGCGATCACTGGTTGATAACCCTGGATCTGCATTTCAAACAGTGTCTTTTTCCATTCGAAGGGTTGACTCACCATAGAGAATTCTACCAAAACCAAATTGTTCCCGAAACATAATAAAGGTTCCTTTCGTTCCACTAATTCCCCCAAATGGTCATCAATGAAATATTCAGCAGCCGCATGGATCTCTATATCCACCCGCTCATTTGCCAACCTGTCTTTTACTTCCTGCAATTTTTCTAAAATGATGTGCCTGGTATTTTTATATACATCCCACATGACATGAGGAGTGGTGATCAGTTTCTTATACCCGAGTCTTTCCATTCCCGTAATCAATTGGACCGAAGTTTCAATATCGGGCGATCCGTCATCAATGCCGGGAAGAAGGTGAGAATGTATATCGGCATGCAAAATACCATAGTCAGCAATATTTACGTTAGCATTTCTCTTTCTAAAAAACCTCATCTTTTAAATTTCGCTTTGTCCAGCAGTTCATAATATAAATTCGACATGTCGCTTGCCAGCCTTTCTACACTAAATTTCTTCTGAACATGATCCGCTCCTTTTTTGTGAAAACTCCTTCTCAAATCATCGTTCTCTACAAGTTTCAAAAGATTTTCCCGGAACGAAGTGATATCATTTATGTTTGAAAGCAGGGCTGTTTCATTTTCCAATACAATATCGCCAATGCCTCCAACGCGTGTAGAAACAATGGGTTTGCTGGCGGCTTGTGCTTCGATCAAACTCACCGGCGTTCCTTCGTTAAGGGATGTAAGTGCAATGATATCAAGGCCCGCATTAATTACATCGATATCATTTCTCCATGACGTAAATATCAGAGAAGCATTTGGATCATGATCCTGGCTAAATGGTATATTTAATTGCCCAGCTTTATTTTCAAGGGCTTGCCTTGTTTCTCCGTCACCGATTATAAAAGCTTTTATTTTTTTTGACGAAGTATTTAAAAGATAATTGATCCCCTCTAAAAACAAGTTATGGTTTTTGACCGGGACCAATCTGCCGATTATTCCAATAGCGATCACATCATCTTCCAAATTAAATTCTTTCCTGAATTTTTTTCTCTTCTCATCCGGGTTCTCCGAAAATTTTTTTAACTCGAAACCAAGGGGTATCACTTTGAACTTATCCTTATCTGCGATATGAAAATCTTCTGTCAGTTCATTTTTTTGCTGATCGCTTATGGCTATCAAAGCATGCGATTTTTTGGCGAGAAATCTTTCGGTATTAATAATAATTTTCGTCTTCAGTTTTCCAAAATAAGAATGGAAAACATGTCCATGATAAGTATGAACGATCACAGGAATGTTTAACGAACTTGCTGCTAACCTGCCTACGGCCCCGGGCTTGGCAGAATGAGTATGAACGATGTCGGGTTTAAAATCCCTAATGATTTTTTGAATTTTTTTATACGCCTTATAATCTTTCAGGGGATGGATCGAGCGACCCATGTCAGGGATCAATATTGGCTTGATCCCCATTTGTTCCGCCAAAAAATATGCATTCTGTTCGTGATCTTCTTTTTCACCCACAACCAGCAATGTTTCAAATTGAGAAGAAAGATATTTGGAGAGATATAAAGCATTCAGGCTCGGACCGCCGGTTATTAAACGATTATGGATACGAAGAATCCTGGGCATTATCAATACTGTTTCAAATTCCTTAATGTCAAAAACTTCTGTTGAAATCCTTTACTTTTGGCGGCATGAGGGCTTATGCAAATTTATCTATCCTTGACTTTGTACTGTTACCTTTTTTTTTATCTATCATATATGCGATTGCTTATAAGTTCCGCAATAAAAATTACCCGCATAAACATCCGCTGAGAAAATATTTTATCCCTGCTCTTACAATAAAAATTTTGGGGGCTCTTTTCATCGGGCTTATTTATGCCTATTATTACAAGGGTGGGGACACATATTATTTTTTTAACCAGGGGCAGGTGCTTAACAGTGCGCTGGACGATTCATTCGGGAAGTGGATCAATTTATTACTTCATATTCCCACGGCCCAGGATGGAAATTATTATGGCTATATTTCCCGAATGGAATGGTATCCGGATACTGCGTCTTATACCGTTGTATCTATAACAGCCTTCCTAAGTATTTTTACCTTTAACACCTATCTACCAACCGCCGTTCTCTTTGCCGTCATTTCTTTCAGCGGCGTTTGGGCGTTGTTTAGAGCTTTTGCATACCTGTACCCCTTTCTGATACGAAGCATTGCCATCGCAATTTTGTTTATTCCAAGCGTATTTGTGTGGGGCTCCGGAATATTCAAAGATACCATTTGCATTTTCGGACTTGGGTGGCTTACATATGGCATGTTTCGCTTTCTTGTTCAAAGGGATTTTAGTCTTGCTAATATTTTAGTGTCGATACTCAGCTTCTTTCTCATTGCCAGGGTAAAGCTGTATATCTTGTTAGGCTTTGCTCCCGCATTAATAATGTGGATATTTTTTAATTATTCCCAGAAAATAAGAAATAGATCGAAAAAAATAGCAGTAAAATTTGTAATGATCGTAATCGTGATGGGAGGATTTCTTTTATTTATGCGGCAGTTTGCCCACGAGCTGGGAAAATATTCGTTGGAAAATGTGGTGCAAACTTCAAGGGTTACAGGGAACTATATCTATTGGATCTCGGGGGATGAAGGCTCTGCTTATAACCTTGGTGATCTTTCTCCTACAATCGGAGGAATGCTTTCAAAATTCCCACTTGCAGTAAACGTCACGCTGTTCAGGCCCTATATCTGGGAAGCAAAAAAAATTATCGTTTTGTTATCATCATTAGAGGCAATATTGTTTTTGGTCATCACTCTTAAGGTTTTATTTATGGTTGGACCATTGAAAGCCTGGAAAACAATCAATAAAGACCCTACGATCCAATTTTGCCTTATTTTTTCCCTGGTTTTTGCATTCGCCGTGGGAATTTCATCCTTTAATTTTGGAGCCCTGTCCCGGTATAAAATTCCATGCTTACCCTTTTATGCCCTGGCTCTGATATTGATCTATTACAAAAATTTTCCGCCTCAAAAAAAACTGATGAAAATATTGGGAATATGATCAGGAAAATAGCTCAATGAATTTTATTGTTTGCGACTGAAGACTATATTCCCTTGAGATCTTTTTCCTCCCCCTATCTCCCATTTGTTCCCTCAAAAATTTGTTCGCCAATAATTTTCCCAACGAAAACTTCCATTCATCATTTGTGGCGCACAAAAAACCATTTACTTCATGTTCTACGATTATCTTATTTATCCCTACAGGGCTTGCTACCGCAGGAATACCACCGGCGTAATATTGTATTAATTTGAATCCACATTTTCCTTCACTCCAGGCATCAGCAACAAGGGGCATAACCCCAATGTCCAATTTTAAAAGATCTTCCTGCTCAGTAGAAGAATTCCATGGAATAAATTGAAAATTTCTAAGAGGCAAAAAAGGGTTTTTGTCCGCTATTACCAGAAAATTAAAGTCAATTTCCTTCTGTAACTCATTTATTACAGGTATTATTTGATCAAGGTATTTTAAGGTTGAATGGCTACCTGTCCAACCAACTGATAAAATTCCCTCCCTGTGACGTTTTATTTCATGAGATCCCTTTTCTATATCGACACACGTAGGGATCTTGATTACTTTTTGATTGAATTGTATTGCATAATGATATAAATAATCATTTCCGGCAGTTATTTTATAAGCCCACCTGCAGATATGTTTTACTTTCCAGGAGGCCTTCAGCCAATTGATAAAATGGTTTGCAGAAGAAGTGTTTGATATCCAGATGGCATCATCAAAATCGTAAATGATCCTTTTTTTAAAAATCTTCGCAATTATCCATTCAAATATAGGCGGACCTAATGGTGAAGTTTCGCGATGAATAAATACATAATCATAGAAAGGGACCCTGGCGAAGAGTATCCACCATCGCTTTATAAAACCCCAGCATAAGCCTAAAGCCTTCGAAAAAAAATATCCCCTCTTATATAATACTTTCCATGTCCTGGCATCAATAAAGGGTTCAATAGCATAGAGAATTCCAGCCTTCGTTAACTCAGGCAGGAATAGCTCAACTCTGAATCTTTGAGAAGGTGCAGTTCCTAAAGGATACGGTACAAGAAAAAGAACCCTGGCGTCTGGCATGCGGGAGCTTAATTCAAAATGCGTTTATATTCAGTTAAATATTTTTGGACCCCTGTGCTAAGGTCAAAAAGATTCTTCCCGCTGTTATAGATGTATTCTTTACCAATTTTCTCTAAATCACAAATTCTATTGATTACATCCTGATAGGAATCCTCATTGAAAGTATCAATGATAAATCCTGTTTTCGTATCATTTATAATACCTCCTGTGTCGCCGATATCATTACATATGACAGGAATTCCCATACCCATTAATTCAGCGTGTTTCGTAGGGGAAGAAGCCATTTTCGAAAAACTGTTTTTGATAAAGAAAACACTGCAGTTACTAAGAGCCATGAATTGCGGCAGATGTTCACGATCAGAGTAAGTAATAAAAATTTTATTAAGAGGTATCCCCAGGGATAAAACCTCGGTTTCTACTCCCGCGGCATTATCCTTTGTAAGAATAAGCATGATGTATTCAGGCACTTGGGTCGTCAGCATTTTGAAAAAAGAAAACATCTCATGGGTCATATACCATCCACCTACGGATCCTAAATAGGTAATGACCCTGGCAGTATCGGGAATTTGCAGTTTACGTTTCAGTGAATGAACTTCTTCAGAAGAAACCTTATGAAAATCGAAATGATTAAAGTCTGCACAACATGGAATTACTTCGATTGACAGATTCTTGTACTCCTGCTTTGACATCAAATAATCTTTTGATGCCTGTGTCAGTGTGATAATGCCATCAGCGTTTAGCAAAAATTCCTTTTCCTTTTTTTTATAGTGTTTGTAGACCAGCCTGTACAGGTAATTGTTTTGATTCCATTGATGGTTGTCTACCTTTTCATCAGCCCAAAAGCCCCGCATGTCAAATAAGAACTTTGTACCCAAACGGTTTTTTAAAAAAAGACCCATTTCTGCAGCCACATAGCTACGGCAATGTATCATGTCAAAATTTTCCTGCCTGTGCAGGTGAAGAACCTTTCTTTTCAACTGCCAGCGGTCATAAATTTTCGAGAGAACAGGGGGGGTAGAAGTAAACCACAGCGGCACCCATTTTATTCCGGAAGAGTTAAGTGCATCACTGACTATGTTTTTTTCTTTTTGATAACGCTCTTTTTTTTCAAAACTTAAAATGGTGAACTGGAAGCCATATTTTGATAATTCCCGGAGATAAGGTAATATCTGGGATTGCCCTAATGGATCGGTTAGCCCGTCATAGGATATGTACAAAACTTTGTGCAGGGAAAATTGGTTTAAAATAAAATTGATCTAGAGAATCCATTTTTCATACCACATCTGGAACATTAATAGATGCCAGATTTTCAGGTAGAGGTCGGTTCTTCCTTTATAAAACGAGCGAACAAGATTTTGAACATGCCCGGCATTGAAAAAATTATGTTTGCCTAAATAAGAATCGGATAAATATTCATTCACCAGGTCTTTTAATTCATGCTGTAGCCATTGTTCCACCGGAATTCCAAAACCCATTTTTTTTCTCTCCATCATTTCCCTGGGAATATGTTTATGAACGATTTGCTTCAGGATGTATTTTTTATTTCCAGAATGATATTTGTACTCATTCGGCAGCCTGGCTGACCATTCAATAATTGTTTGATCGAGAAATGGTTCTCTGCCTTCCAGGCTTACCGACATAGTTGCCCTGTCTACTTTCTGTAAAATATCGTCCACCATATAAGTCTGGTAATCTATCGCCATCATATACGACAAAGGGTCATAAAAGTCAGGAGCTAATTCGCGGCTGGTATGCAAGGTTTGTAATTCCTTAATCTGCCCGGTAAATATTTTATCGATTTCATCATGTGAAAATACCTGGCTTAAGTTTTTCATCATTTGAAAAGGAGATGGATCTCTTAATAAATTACGAAGCTTTTGATATCGGCTGTGAAAATTATACTGCTTATTGAAATAAGGAATGTTTTCAGAGGGAACAGCTTCCATCACTTCAGCTACCGCTTTTCGCATGATACCGGGCATACCCTGTAATTTTTTGCCATGTTTCAAAAGATAATCATAACGATTATAACCGGCGAAAATCTCATCTCCCGCATCGGCAGATAAGGCTACCGTGACCTTTTTGCGAGCCATGCGGCTCACAAGTATAGTGGGTATTGCACTGCTGTCGGCAAATGGTTCATCGTAATAGTAAGAAAGCTCAGGAATGATATCCAGTGCCTCCTCTGATGTACAATACAATTCAGTATGATCAGTTCCCAGGTGTTGAGCAATTTGTTTGGCAAACGGAGCTTCATCCAACTTTTTATCTGTCATCCCAATGGTAAAAGTTTTGATCCTCTCAGTGCTGCCTTTCTGTAATAGTGCGGTGACGCAGGAACTGTCATACCCGCCACTAAGAAAAACACCGACAGGAACATCGGCCACCATGCGGTATTGAAATGATTTGCTTAATATTTTTTCTGTTTCACAAATCGCATCGGGCAGGCTGATGGAAAGCTTGGGTTTATTATAATAATCGTATACATTCCAATATTGATTCAATTCAATATCTTTTGAGGATAGGTCCAGCTTTAGGATGTGACCCGCAGGTAATTTATAAGTATGGTTGAAAATACAATGCGGAGAAGATATATATCCGTATTGAAGGAAGGAAGCAACTGCATCTGTATTGATCTCTTTTCTAAAACGGGGATGGGCCATCAATGATTTAAGCTCAGAACCAAAAAGAAATAATCCCTTGTTAAAATAATAATAAAAGGGTTTTACTCCTGCCCGGTCACGGATGCAGATCAATTTACCGGCACTCTCATCAAGTAAAGCGATGGTAAACATTCCTCTCCATTTGTCTATAGTTTTTTCACCCCATTGCTTCCACCCATGCAATATTACTTCCGTGTCGGAATGGGTGGAGAACTGATGCCCGAGAGAAATTAATTCATCTCTTATTTCATTATAATTATAGATCTCTCCGTTAAAAATCACATGAAGGCCTTCGTAATGCATGGGCTGGTTGGCAGCAGCGCTAAGGTCAATAATTGAAAGTCGCCTGTGACCAAGACCCACTGAAGCATTCGTTGACTCTGTATAATAAACTCCCTGGCCATCAGGTCCACGATGGGAAACTGCATGGCTCATTTGAGCAAGAATTTCTCCTGAACTATTTTTTTTAAAATCCGCAAAGCCGGTGATACCGCACATATATCTTGATTAATGTTTCAAAAGAATATGACTATAAATTTCCAGCAATTTATTTTTATAAATATGTTCGCTATACTTTTCCCTGCAATGATCATACGCTTTTTCAATATACTGATTTCTTTTTTTTTCGTTATCGTTTAAACAATACAGGAGCTCTGCGGCCCTTCGGCTATCCTGCAGCGGAAAGAAATGCGCGAGATCATTACTTATTTCATGAAACACCGGGATATCACTGAGTAAAACAGGCGTTCCGGAGGCCATTGCTTCTATCACCGATAAACCAAATCCTTCATATACGGATGCCTGGATAAAGAGATCATAATTTTTGAACAGTGATCTCGTATCCGGCGCAAAACCCTTCAAAACGACAGGAAGCCCAAGTTGATCAATTTTTTCCTGCAGCTTATTTCTCAAATTTCCCTCCCCATATATATCAAGGGTTATGTTTTTATTCTGAAGATTTAAAAATATTTCCAAAAGATAGTTATAGTTTTTTACCTCTTTCAGGTTGCCGATAGCGATACATTTTAATTGACCTGCAGATGATTCAGGCGGTCTCAGATCAAAAAAATTGTCAGGGAGGAAATCATACAAAACAAATCGTTCGCCTTTAAAGGCAATAAATTTCAGATAGTCATTCAAAACATATTTTGATACGCCAATTATATTATGTCTTCGTTTTAAAGTGAACTTTTCCGCCCAAACACTTTTCTGATTTTTTTCAAATGCGTCTTTACTATAGAGGCTGTGCAACGTGGATACTAATGGAACAGATGCCGGTACAGCCAGCCGGGCACAAATGGTGCTCTCAAATAAATGAGAATGAATCAGCGCCGGCTTTCTTTTTTTAATGATTGTTTTTAGTTTTCGCGCTGAAGAAAATATGCTTCGCCAGCCTTTGTGGTGAAGACAAATCAGTTCTACGTTTTGATCGTTAAACTTTTCAGCAAGGTCTTTTCCTGCAAAAAGATATACAACAATATGCTCATACTCGGGAAGTAACTTAAGAGTATTGATCAGCAATAGTTCCGCGCCGCCCAATGAAAGGTCATTGATAACATGAATGATCAGCGATCGGTTAGGTAATTGAATTGACAAAACAGTGCCTTTTGATTGGTCTTTCTTAATACAATCTTACGCTTCTTATTTTCCGGTAACTGAACCACGGCAGAGGCATTAACCTTCGCACTATGATAACCAGGAAAATAAATAAAAGGAAAAATGATAAGGCTGTTGCGTAAGCAGCTCCAATAGCGCCAAAAATTTTTATGAATAAATAATTAAATAAAAGGTTGGTCACTATATTAAATACAGCCAGCCACCCGAGAATTCTATTTTTCTTAAAAAAGAAAATAAAGCCGGAAAACAACATATACCCACCCCAAAAGCAATATCCTAATGCTACCCAAAAAACATAATTCACACCCTTATAATAATTTGGCGCAATGAGAATTTTAAAAAAGATGGGTGTTAGAAAAATAATCAGTATCAATACAACCACGCAGGCAATCCCATATAAGTAAGCCATCTTCACGATCTGCAATTTCTTTTCCTCGGTAATATCCGAAAGCCTCTCCATTAAAAAGGGAGTATAGAAATTAAAATAAGCGTTCACAAGTATCATTACCAGCGATCCTACTGTATATCCTATGCTGTACACACCTGCCTCACTGATCGATATCATTTTTGCGATAAAAATCCTGTCGGATTGGTTAACTACGAATTTACCAAGGTTATGAAGTATCAGGGGGCTGCCAAACAGAATTCCTTCTCTGATGAATTTTATTTTAATGCTTCCCCTTAAAAAACCCTGCTTATAGGAATAAACCGCCCCGATAATAAAAGCCAAAGTAGTGGCAATAAGCCAGGAATACATTCTGCCTTCCCATCCATATCTATTTCCAACGACAAAATAAAATGTCAACCCCACTTCGGCCAACACTTTAATGATTGTAAAAACAGTAAATAGAAAAGCCTTTTTCTGAAGGATCAGGAACTGGAAAAATTGCTGGGAATAGACAGAAAAAAGAGTGATCAACAACATGATAAACCCCCACCTCTTTCCAGTATTTTTCAATTCAAGTGCGTCGGCTAGCGAATGATAGAAAAACCATATAAATAAACAAAGGATGAGAGTAACAAAAAAGGGAATGACCTGGATGGAGTTAAATTTTGAAGCAAATACCTGTTTATCTTTTTCTTTGAAATAATCAACATTCAATAAAGTATACGCGGACAAGCTTACGAGAGGAATGAGAATAGTTACATAAGTATTAAAAATTGAGAGCAATCCATAATCTGCCGGTGATAAATAATGCGAAAGCACCGGCATGACCAGGAAATTGATAGCAGCTCCGAATAAACCAACAAATGTGTAAAGTGAAATCTGTTTAATGACCTTCATGACCGACTATTGCTTCAATTACTCTTTCAGTAGCTTTTCCATCAAAGGGATAATTGCAGTTGGCTAAAAATTCTCCATAAGCTTTCTTATTCTTCGCGGCTAAATTATCATGCGTCCAGTCCTCAAATTTATTTTGTAGGTCCGATACCGAAAGGGAAGTATGACAGAGCCCGGTTTTGGAAAAATCTGTTCCAAAAATTAACGGTTGAGGGTGCCACGCCAGCAGGACAATATTTTTTTGGGCACACAAAAGCCCTGTTATAAGGCTTGAGCTAAATCCAAGAATTAATTTTGCATCCAAATATAGTTGTGTAAAATCTCCTTGCTGAAGAATTTCTACGTATTCATTATCGAAAGAATAGTCTGACCAGTTTGATCGTTTTGAAAAAGGATGGAGCTTAATATAAAGCTTTATTTTTTTCCTGACAGCAAAATCATTTAATGCCAGTGCCACTTGCCTATGATGTTCTTTTGTCCAACCGAGCAAGCCATACTCCAGGTACGGGTGTTCGACGTACACCACATGTTCCAGAACAGTGGACTGACCCCTATAATATTTGTCAAAAAAAGGTATGCCGGTTAGCAAAGCATCTTTCCTCGCAATTCCGGTATATAATTCAAAAGCTTCAAAATTTATTTCGCTGAAAACGATCGCATGATCTGGTACTCTTTCCCGAAAAAGGCTTTTGCTAAGGACCCTGTTGGGTGAGCCACTTAACATTTTAAAAGGAAGGAGTAAAAATTTGAAATAGGAGTTTACCGAGTTAAACTTTTTATAAACAGAATAATAAAATAATTTGGCCGAGATAATATCTGTGAACCTTTTAGTAAATCTTTTCATGAGGCGTGGGAGCCTTTTCTTTAAAAAAGAATTTGCATTCCACCGGTAAATAGCAGTCTCCCGGTCGCCTGCAGCGCCGTGCTCTAAATAGAAAGTAGTTACATTCATTGACCGAGCTGCAACGATCAACGCGATCTGCCTGAGATCGATGATTTCAAAAAATATAATCCGGTCAGGTTTTATTTTTTTTAAAAGAACATAAGGAGTAAAATAATCGCTCCAATAGTATTGGCCT
>Ga0157375_10003936_pt1 | contig 12879 bp, 11 predicted proteins | sample M35metaG_FD_115311 | JGI IMG/M metagenome (GOLD analysis project Ga0157375, IMG submission 115311) | Miscanthus rhizosphere microbial communities from Kellogg Biological Station, Michigan, USA - M3-5 metaG | ecosystem: Host-associated > Plants > Roots > Rhizosphere > Soil | place: USA: Michigan...
CCTCCCGGTCGATTGGCTGTTCCGCCTCCCGGTCGATTGGCTGTACCGCCTCCCGGTCGATTGGCCGTTCCACCTCCCGGTCGCTGGGCCGCCCCGGGTCGATTGCCAGCACCGGGGTATTTATTCGCCGTCTGTCTGTTTGGGTAAGGTGCGCCTCCGCGATGTTTGGGATTGTGCTGCCAACTATTTCCGGCGCCGCCTCCTCGACCAACGTTGGTGTTCCCTCTATTGATGTTCGTGTTCCGATTAAAGGTGTTCTTGTTATTGATGTTGATGTCGCCGCCACCCCAATTGCAATTGCCCCAGTACCCGCCGGCCCAAGCACCCAACGCAAACCCGGCCGCGCCCCACGCCAGCCCCATACCGGGGTAGTACCCTGGATAGCTATAAGGATAATAGGGATAGGCAGGAGGAGCCGCTCCGTAAACAACCACCGGGTCGTATGAGGGAACGTAAACTACTTCAGGATTAGTCGGCTGAACGACGATCACTTGCTTGCCGCCTTCGACCGTGGTGGTCTCCACAGTCTGTTGCGCGCTGGTTTTTAAAGTTCCCTTACTTTCAGCCTTCCCCCGCATCCGCTGGACCGCGTCCATCACACCGGATTCTTGCGCCAGAAACGCGTTCCCAAGATCGGTCGTCCACTGGATGTTACCGGCCAACCGCTGGACGACTTCTGGAGCCGCAGCCAATGACTGGACACTAGGGTCCCAAGGTTGCTTGGCCACGGCATCAGCGAGCGCCTTGTCTTTCAGGTTCTTATTTTGATCCGTCCATTGCTGAAGTTGGACGATTTCCAGTGGGTAAGTGGAGGCAGCCAGCGTCTGTGCAAGGAGCGGATCGGGATAAAGTGCAATCGGCGCCACCAACGAATCTAATTGATCATTCGGAATCGGCGGAGCCTCTTCCTCTTGCTCGGGCAGTGCAGTCTGCGTCACCGTCTCCTGTGCCAACGCCACAGAATAGGTGGGTGAGAGCAGCGCGACCGATAAAACGGCCATCAAGCAATGAAATGATCGGCTGCCCAGTCCGGGTCGAGAGGTTTCTTGTTTCATGTTTTCCCTTCGTTTTGAGCAACTGGGGAGGGTAACAGATTCGAGGAGGTGCGTTGCCGATGCAACTCAATTTCCGATATGCCGTCAAACTACACGTCCAGCAGGAGGCAATCGAACGGCAAAGTCAGCGATCTTGGGCTCGCGCCGACCCGGGCTCGCGTGCCGTCGGTCGCGGAACTCGGAGGGGAGGGGTCCATTCTGTCTTCCAACGCTTGTCGGTGGTTCACGCCGGCCGATCGCAGTTCCAGCCCTTTTCGCGACCGGCAGCCGGGTGAGGCATCGTACGACCGCGGCGAATCGAGTTTCTCTGGTCATCATCAGGTCCCTAGAACTTGAGCGTTGCGCTAACCTGAAAAAGGTTGCCCTCCGGACGCTTGCGATTTTCGAACTCATAGACCCAGCGCGCGTTGACGTCGAGATTACTCTTCCCTACTGTTATTGAGTAGGTAAGGATCGGCCCGGCGCCCAACGCGCGGCCGACAAACCCCTGAAGCCGATCAGCCGTTGTGCCTCCATCATCGGTGAGCTGCTGGATCCAGCTCCCGATCACACCGATACCGACATCGGACTTGAAGCGCTTAATCGCAAGTGCCTCGAAGTCTGAGAGGATGCCGTTCTGGTAATGAGTCGCCGGGTTTTCGGTATCGAACTGCAAGTCCCACACTCCGCTCAGCTCCACATTAGCCTTCGAGAATATTTTTGTGTAGGCCACCCCGGGAATAAATGTCCACGTATTGGTACTTAGGTTCGCCAAACGGTCCTTGTCATATTCGCCAGTCGGTGCCCAAACGACGAAATTGAACGCCAGGTGATCGGTTTGGCTGATGTGGTAGCTCGCTATGATGGGAACCAGCACCATGTCAAAAAGTCCAAAATCGTCGTCCTTAACTTGCCCCGTTAAGCGTCCCACTGTGACGGTCGCTTTTGCTTCGACGTAGGCCATCGGAATGTTAATGGCCGAGGCAAAATTCCATTCCTTGCCTTGCGTAGGCCAGATGTAGAGGATCGTGATGGGCGTAAATGATGCCTTCATATCGAGGCCGAGGGTAAGATTCGTACCAACCGGTACGGTCGTGCTACCGGCGATTGAGGCGGCGTAGTAAGCCTCGGTTACGCCCAGGGCAAATCCGGGCAAAGGCGGAACCAGGCCTGCATAAGGATTGATTGTGGCCCCCGAAATAGGCCGGCCCAGGCCGCCTTCGGCGGCGAAAGCACGCGCAGCAAAGAAAGCCAGCATCAGCAGTCCCACAAAGGCGATTCTCGTTTTCATTTGATTGGTTTTCGCCGCCCGGTTGGAGCTACTCTATGTATCGTCGTTAGGCAAATTGGCTGATTTAGGTCGTGTGGATTTTAGTCGCTGGATTCCGCAGTTAACAGTTCGATCGGTGCGCCGAGCCATTGCGCAGCTTCTTCTCGGTCCTGGAATATGCGGACTTTGATGGGCGAACCTTGCGTGAGCAAGGCATGCAACCGCGCGTAGTGGATGATCGTCGAATCTGTGGCAAGAATGGCCGACTTGATGGGCCGGCGCCCCGCGTAGGAGAGGCGCCGGTAGACAGAAACGTGAAGGACATACCGGAAGTTCAACTCCACTTCATCTTGTCCCAGCGTATCTGAGAATCGATTCAAAGGCTCCCGCATCTTGACCTCGAGTTCTCCGATAACTCTGATGATCTTGTTAACGGACGCTTCGTTCAACAAACCCCTTGGCCGATAAACAAGCAGACGAAGGTCTTCGTGAAAGTGGATGTCAGGAGGAAGTTTCATGGCGGCCTTTCTACCAGAAGAAAAAGGAGCGCGGGCATCCTGCCCGCCTTGTTTCTGCGACGCGGACGAGACGTCCGCGCTCCTTTGCGCCTTTCATTTTGGTGGAGTGTACGGATCCGGCGCGCCCGGCGCGATCGGCGAATACTTTTTCAGGCTTTGCTCGAACTCGAACGCGATCTTCATCGCTGGGCCAGCTATCCATGAGCTTCGCAGCCCAGTCTGTGGGTATTCTTCTTTTGGATCGGTGATGAGGTCGAACGCTTTCGGGCTGCCAAGCTTGGTCGGCGGCGTCCACCAGTCTCGTTGCTCGTCGTAGAAGACCACTTTCCAATTCCTCCATTTGATCGCTTCCAGGCGATCCGCCACGAAGATTGGAAAACCCTCGCGGCTGGACTTTTCAGATTTCCCGAGCAGAAAATCGGTTTGGTCCACTCCATCGATCGCGCGATCCTTTGGCGCGGATGCGCCGGCGATCCTCGCGAAGGTTGTGTAGGTATCGACCTCATGCACGATCTCGTTGCTTACTCGACCCACAGGGATATGACCGGGCCAGCGGATAATGAACGGCGCCCGCAACGAACCTTCCATGTGGGTGAAATAGTAACCGCGCCATGGACCGGATGTTCCCTGCCACGGCCAGGTCGCTTCCGGGCCGTTGTCGCTCGTGAACACGACGATGGTGCTATCGCGAATGCGCAGCTGATCGATCGCGTCCAGGATTTGTCCGACGCGCGCGTCCATTTCCGCAAGCGCATCTGGGAAATCCCCGAATCCTGTTTTGCCCTCAAATTTCTTGTTCGGCAAAGTCGGGAAATGCACAAGCGTGAATGGAACGTAGGCGTAAAACGGTTTGCCCGATTGCGCGTTGCGCTTCATGAAGTCGATCGTTCGACGCGTGATCTCCGCGTCGATTAGACGACGCTGCTCCAAGTCATAGACCTGAAGCTCCCGGCTCTTCTCGCCCTTCTTTCCTTCCATGATGTGCTCGAAAGCGACGTGCGCCGCTTTCGCCCCGGGTTGCGAAGGTGCGAAGACTTCATCGGTCGTCCGCGGAATTCCATACCACTCGTCGAAGCCTTGATCGCTAGGTAGCCGGCCTTCTTCACTGCCAAGGTGCCACTTGCCGAAGTGGCCGGTCGCGTAACCAGCTCCAGAGAGTAACTCCGCGATCGTTACTTCCCATTGAGTCAATCCCTCCAGCCCCCCGCCGATCGGCACTGAGTGAGTGCCGGAACGAATGGAGAAGCGTCCGGTCAGAATCGCCGAGCGGCTCGGAGTGCATTGCGCTTCGACGTTGAAATTGAGTAGTCGCGTACCTTCAGTCGCGAGCTTGTCTATGCGCGGCGTGGCCGCGCCGCGGAGTATGCCGCCCCCATAACAACCGACCTCGCCGTAGCCGAGATTGTCCATCAGGATGAAAACGATGTTCGGTTTCTGCGTGTCAGCGGCTTCGACGATCTGCATCAAGGCAACAAGTAAGAGGAGAACAAGGAAAGGAGCGCGGGCATCCTGCCCGCTTCCCTTTAACGATGCGGACGGGACGTCCGCACTCCTTTGCCACAAAATCCCCGCGCTGCCCTTCGGATTTCTCGCGATGTAGGAACGCACCGCGTTTAGGTGTCGTTCGTTGCAGATCATGCGATCCCAGTAACCTTCCTGCCAGGCTTGGCCGGTGCGGGCGAGACGCCCGCGCTCCTGTCCGTGGTTGATTTCCTTAGCGGTAAAAACTCTTCCAGGAATGCACGACCTTTCCAAAGCCTCTCCGGCGCGCAACCAGAAGAGGACGTGAACGTGATTCGGCATAACGACGAAAGAATCGAGATCGGAGCGTTTGCCGTCGAAATGGTGGAACGCGTCAGCGACGATTCGTGCCAACGCGGGCTGGCGGAGGATGCAAGCGCCATGACCGGCATCGAGCCTCTCATCGATCCAACCGCTGAATAGCCGGTGGTATTCGGTTTCAGTCTTAGCGTCCCACGGCTCGGGGTGGTGACGCATCCAAGCATCTTTTTCATCCTGCCATTCGCCGAGTTGTTCAGCCGGCAGAGCATGGCCAAACGGTAAGTGACGAAGTAGAAGACGTCACCCTGCTGCCAATGCGGAAGATGGTGCTCGTGGATATCGATGTCGGAATACGGGTCTAGGAAGGGACCGCGTTCAGGAGCGTGGGCATATTGCCCGCCTTCCCTTTCACTGCGGGCTGGAAGCCAGCGCTCCCTTCTTTCTTTCATTTGATCCTTTCAAAATCTCCCAGCGGCCAGTTCTTGTCGAAATAGGTCTCGGTCGGTTCGTAAAAGCGGAAGTAAGCAAACCAACTCTTACCAGCAACGGTTGGAATCCAATTCGCCTCGAAACCAGCGGGAGCAGTTGGACTGCAATAGATATCCACCGAACCATCCGCGTTCTTCTTCAAGTTCATGCGCGACGAGCGGTCCGCGATCTTCTGCTTATTCACGAGCAGCGAGCGCGTGTCCACGTCATATAGCGTGACCGACCAGAACAACTTCGCCGGCGCATTAGGCGGGACGTGTAGTTTATAAGAACGCGCACCGTCGAGCCAGTAGCCGGACTTATCTTTGTAGGTGCCGAGGTAGGCTGACGACGGACCGGGGCGCTTTGGCGCCATGTCGGGCCCAGCACCCACAGCCTCATAAAACCACGCGGCGCGTTCGTCGAGCAAATCCCAGAAGGCATCCGGATGGTCCGCGTCGAGCGCAAGGGCGTAATGCCAGTGGGAATCAGGGCGGTACATCATGCCAGCGAAGCGACGCTCGAAGGTGTTAGCCTTCGCCATGGCTTCACCAACGAGCGCGGCGTCGGTCAGGATCTTGGTCTGACGAGCATCCGGGTTGAATGGTTTGCCCTTCTCGATACCCAGTGGCTTGAGCATCGCGTGGAAGAAACGGTCGCGCTCGCCGATCGGCTCGCGTTGGATGACCTCATCGAGGCGGCGCCAATACTCCATTCCGCGAGGCGGCATGCCTGTCCACTTCTTCCCTTGCGGCGCGACGATTTTGGGTGACGGCGGATTGGCGCGCTGCGCATAGGGATAGGCTCGGAACTGCGCCAGCAGTGCGGCCGCTTCCTTCGGATCAGTGGCAGTGATACGAATCCCGACGAACATGTTGAACGTCGGGCAACGCCGGACCTCGAATCCCGCGGCGTCGGCTGGCACTTCCTGTCCCGGACCGAGCACGAGATACTTCGCCGAGTTGTTGGTGTCGGGCAGTGCATGTTGCCAAGCGTCACTCAAACCACCGCGCACGTTCGGCGGCATGTCGATGACGAGCGGCCCGACCGTGAGGTCGCCGAAGACGATGTAATATGGCGTTGTCGCGTTGGGTGTAAGGATGCCCAGTCGATCTTCGTAGCTGAGAACAGCCGCAATGTCGCCGTTCCCGGCGCCGAACGACGCCTGTCCAAGTTGCCACTGTGTGAACGACACAGCCGGTATCGCCCAGAGATAGGCCTGGCAGGCGCGCTGAAAGTCGCGTTCGTCATAGAGCTTCTCAACGGTATCCTTAGTCGGGTAACCATTGGCAAAGTCGTGAGTGAACTCCAGTTTGCCGATGCGGGTATTGACAGCCTGGTTATCGGCAAGAATAGACGATGCGAAGAATGCGATACCTAATAAGTATAGGCTAGACGTGGCTTTCATATTGACTCGGTTGGACATACCGCCGAAGCGGAGAACTGGAAAAGGGAGCGCGGCCATCTTGAACGCATTTCTCCGGCTTCAACCGGCGACCCGTCCCGCGGTCTGGAAGCCCGCGCCTTTCTCATAACAGGTTCGAAATCATTCATGCATTGCCTCTATGTCCGGCAACTTCCACGTCTTCTCAAACAACGCCTTTTCTGGGCCGTAAAAGCGGAAGAGCACTTCGAACTGGCCCTCGACGCTGGTGGGGACCCAGTTCGACTCCTTTCCCACAGGTGCCTTCGGGCCAAAGTAGATATCAACCGAACCGTCGCTGTTCTTCTGGATGTTCGGTGTATTGGAGGAGCGGCTGGACCAGTTCTGGTTGCGGATGAGTCCGTGCGTGGCGCGGTCGTAGGCGGTGGCGGACCAGTATTGATCGACGGGTGCGTTGGCCGGAACGTTGAGACGGTAGGTCTTATCACCGGTTAGGCCCTGGCCTGCCTTGTCTTGGAACGTCATGAGGTAGAACTGTCCTGCGCCAAGCCGCTTGGAGCTGAAAAAGCCGAGCGTGTAGGCGGTGCCGCGGCTGTCGATAGGATAGGCGTTCGGCTCGCTGAAGAATGTCGGCATACCCTTCGCCACTTCTGGCGAAAACGGGGCGTGCCATTGCTCACCTTCATAGAATGGCGGAGGGAAATAGTTGTGCTCGTATTTATCCACGAGCCAGGCGTGTGCTTCCTTGATGGCTTGTTGAAGGATTTCCTTCGTCCTGGAGTCGGGATGGAAGGGCTTGCCCTTCTCAATGCCGATGGACTTCAGCTGGTCAATCATCGCCTTGTCCCGCGTGAGCCACGGCTGGGATTGGACGATCCGGTCGAGTGATTCAAAGTAGCGCAAGTCGTAGGGGATGTTCGCCTCGAACACGACATCGATGGCATTCACGTAGGTGGTGGGCGGCGGACTCGCGGCCTGCAACAGGGGATAGAGCTTCATACGTTTACCGTAAGCCACAGCCCTGGCAACATCCGCCTCGGCGCCGCTCTTCGGATTGGAGCGCACGAGGGCGTAGCCCGCGATGGTGTCCGAAGGCATGACGAAGTAACCTTCGGGTACCGGTCCCTTATAGTCCGGCGGCAGAATAAGACATTTGCCGCCCTTGCCCTTGTCCACACCTGCGGGCCCTACGTCTTCGAGCGCGGATTGCCAGCAATCCATGATTGAGCCAACGATGACTCCCTCGTCACCGGACGGCGGGACTTCGAGCACCATTGGCCCGTTCTTCGTGTCGAAAAACGGCATGAAGTAGATGGCGTCCGGATTGGGTGTCAGCGTCTGGTTCTTCCAATCGAACAGGCGCGACCAGTAGACGATCTGGTTCTGCGCGCCTTTGGCGTCACGCACCATTGCCTGATACATGATGTCGTAGTTCACCGCGGGCATACCCCAGATGACGGCCTCGACCGCACGACGCTCGATAGTGCGCCGATTGAGTTCTTCGGCTGAGAACTTCGCTGCTTCGCTAGATGCCGCTGCCAAATGCGACTGCGCGTAAACTGTGTTGATCACAGTAAGCGTCAGACCTAACGAGTAGATGCTAAGTTTTGTCTTCATCCTAGTTTCATTTCTAGCCTCCAGTGGATCGCTTTTACGATCGGCGGCTTCGACGGAGCGATAAGAGGTCCGGGAAGGGGAGGTCGCCAGAGCACGATGAGCGCGCCGCCGAGGAAGGTGGTTTTGAGGAGGGTGATGAGCCTTGCATCAAGGCTGGAGAGTTTCCGCCTCAGGTTTCCTCCCCGATCGGGAGCTCCATTCCTTCGCGAGCCAGGACCGTGTTGGGGAACCGTTCCTGACACAACTTCTCGATGCGCAAGAGAAACTCGTCGTCGTGGTCGGGATCATGATGGGTGAGGGCCAGGCTCTTTACACCAGCCATTTCGGCAACCTGCATCGCTTGATCAAAACTGCTGTGTCCCCAACCGCGCCGATTCTGTAGTTCCTCGGCCGTGTACTGCGCGTCATGGACTAACAAGTCCGCGCCGCGCGCCAGCTCCACCAGGCGCGGATCGATTTGTTCGCCATGCTCAACGTCCGTGCAAACGACGAGCACTTTTCCACTGCGTTCGATCCGAAGACTGTATGCGCCACCGGGATGGTTGTGCTTCTGAGCGGTGACCAAGGTCTCCACATTGTTGATGCCCGTGAAGTGCTTGCTGGCCTCGGCGATTTGGAGGAATTCGAAATTGGCTCCCATTTGTTCCAATTGCACTGGGAAGTATTCCGCCTGCATCTGGACCTGAAAGACCTCCCGCAAATGGCCAACGGGCTGATCCCGGGCAAGCGCGAGGAAGGTGATTTTCTGACCGGGATCATAGGCCGGCGCAAAGAAGGGAAAGCCCTGGATGTGGTCCCAGTGAAAGTGCGTGAACGCGATCACGATTTGTTCCTGCTTGTGCCCGATGGCGAGGAGGTCGCGCCCCAGATTTCGCAGTCCCGTGCCGGCGTCAATGATGGCAATGCGGTTGGTATCGGTGAAGGTGATTTGCAGGCAGGTGGTGTTACCACCGAATTGCTGAAAACCAGCATCACAGATAGGGATGGATCCCCGCGTGCCGTAAAATTTAAGTTTCATAAGGTCGTAGCCGGCCCCTATCACCAACACCGGCGGCGCTGAGGCCGCAGATTGCAGCGAGCAGGGTGAGTTTGGTTTTCAATGGAGTTTGATTCAAGAAATCGTCGTAACGGTTAGCCTGTGACTTATCGCTTGAGAGGCCCGCGACTTTTGGCCAGAGAAACCCGTTTGCCTCAGCTTCGCTGGAAGCGCTCACGCTGCCGCCTCGCTCTGGAACTTTCCACGCGCCACGGGCAAACGGACCACGATGCGAGCGCCGCGGTCAGGGGCGTTCTCGGCCGCAATCGTGCCGCCGTGCGCTTCGACGATCGATCGAACTATGGTTAAGCCCATTCCCATACCTTGCTGTTTGGTGGAAAAGAAATGATCAAAAATCTTGTCCGGCCGATCCTTTGGCAGTCCTACTCCAAAGTCGCGGACGCTCACCTCGACGATCTCGCCCTTGTCTGAACGTGTGCTGATAATGATGCGGCGTCCGGTTGGCGGCAGACTTTCCACCGCATCAAGCGCGTTAATGACCAGATTGAGCAAAACCTGCTGGATCTGAACCGAAGCGGCTTCCACTTCGGGAAGTCGCGGATCGAGCTCGGTAGTGATAACACTTTCCCGCAGTAAGACGTCCGAACTGACTAATCGCACCGTGTCAGTGATCATGGCATTAAGGTCGAGAAAAGTGCGCTTCACATTCGTATCCTTGCGCACCAGACTCCGGATTCCGCGAATCACTTCTCCGGCGCGCTGGCTGTCGGCTACCATGTCCATAAGCAACTGGGCCAACAACGCAGGATCGATGTTTCCACGTTCGAGAAAACGACGGGCGGCAGAGGCGTTGTTCGCTATGGCCGTGAGTGGTTGATTGAGTTCATGCGCGAATGATGCCGTCATTTCGCCCATTAGAGCGACGCGGTTCCGATGGGCCATTTCTTCACGTTGAAGCTGCAACTGCAGGTTAGCCTGCTTTTGCGCGCTGACGTCAAGAGTGACACCAATCGTCTCCAGAAGATTTCCGTGCTCGTCCGGTAAACACCGCCCACGCATGATGACCCAGCGCGTCCTACCATACGGGAGGACAATGCGATGCTCGCTCTCGAAAGTTCCGTTCGAGGTGCAGGCCTGATCATAGGCTGCCTTCACGAGCGTTCGCTCGTCCGGATGAACGCGTGAGAGAATCAGGTCGCAAGTGATTGGTAGCGCAGAATCGAATCCATAGATCGCGCGTCCCTTCTCGCTCATCCACGCGCTATTGCGCTCCGGATACAAAATCCAAAAGGCCAGATCGGCTGACTCTGCGGCGAGACTTATACGCGCTTCCCGCTCGCGCAACATCTCCTGTTGCTGCTGGCGTTCGATGGCAATGCCGGCAATGTGCGTCGCGATTCCAGTCAACCGCGTTTCCTCGGGCCGCGGTCCTCGCTTCTCCTGGCGATACATCGCGAACGAGCCCAGAACCTCACCTTTGGCCGAAAGAATTGGAGTTGACCAGCAGGCGCACAGTCCGCAAATCTCCGCCAGGCCGCGATAATCAGCCCAGAGCGGATCGGTCAACACATCGGTTACGACCACTGGCCGGCGGGTATACATGGCGGTACCGCAGGAACCGTTACGTGGTCCAATCGCAGCGCCATCCACTGCTTTGACATAAGCTTCGGGCAAGTTTGGCGCCGCACCGTGACGCACATGTTTGCCATCACGATTCAAAAGGAGAATGGAACAGCGCAGTCCTTCGGCCTGCCCTTCCATGAGAAGCACAAGGTGAGTTAGAACGTCCGTCAAGCCCGCGTCGGCCGCGATCATCTCCAAAACCCGGCTTTGTCCGGCTCGAAGGAGCTCTTCCTCTTTGCTTTGGGTAATGTCGCGGCAAACAACCACTCCGCCTAACAAGTCGCCGTTTGCGCCCCGCAAGGGACGGCCATTAACCCGCGTCCAGAGTCCGTTAGGCATCTTCGCGTGCCGCACGAACATCTCAACATCGTTTACCTCCTCACCCCGGATTGATCGCGTCAGCGGAAGCTGGTCGTGCGGGAACAAGGTCTCCTTATCCGGCAGGTAAAGTCCGTAGCGATGCGACCACTCGCTCGAGCCTGTCCTGGTTGCACCCATCCCGAACATGCGCTCCGCCATCGGATTGAAGAGAAGAAATTTACCCTCCGTGTCGGCTACGATGACAGCATCCCCCATGTTGGATAAAATCGATTGGAGGATTTCGTTGGTTTGAGTTAGCTCGTCGGTGGCTCTTTTCCGTTCCATCACCATATCCAATTGGGCTGCGACCGCCGCAATCACCTTGACCAATCGCTCGTTCGCTGTGCGGGATTCGTGCATAAAGAATTCGATCACCGCGATGACCTGATTGCCCGATAGAATTGGAATTCCTACTCCCGTTCTTAGTCCGACGGTTCTGGCCGCTTCGATTCGCGGGAAATTGGGATCGTTCCTGACATCCTCCACCCACGCTGGCTTCTGCAACGCCCATACGCGGCCGGGAAGTCCAACTCCCCGGACGAAATTACATTCTTCGGAGGCGGTTCGGAACGATTTCAAATTCGCTTCGTCGCCATACCAGACCGGACCGCATTCCAGCACACTTCCATCTTGGCTTGGCACCCAGGCCTGTCCAAGAGCCCATCCCGTTTTCTCGCAAACTCGATGAAGCACGACCTCAAGCGCGCACGAAAGGTCGCTGGTCGCGGCCACTTCCATCGCGATTGTGGCCAGCAAGTTAAGCTGTTCCTCACTCTGCTTGTGAGTTAGCTCGGCGTGTTGAGGTGAATCAGCCATTTCTCGATTCTTTGCGAGGTAACGTTACATCGGTCGCTCATCACCACGATGCGGACGCCGCTCCGACCGATCCGAGCAGAAACAGTCGGGCAAACCATAGCATCGAGCAAGATATTAGACTCTTGCGTAAGCGTTTGGAATCTCTTCGGCCGGCCGACCGGTAAGTTACACCCTTGCCGGTCCGCTCTCTATTGCAATCACTCGTTAGGCGAAGCACGTAGCGTCTGCGAAAAATCGAAGCGCGATGAATCGACCGCGGTTCACCCGCAAAATCAGCCGAGCAATTCTGGCGGAACTTTTCCGCCGTTTTCTGCCAACTTCTTGAGCACCTCCTTATGGAGCCAGACGTTCATCGAAGCTGAATCATTCATGTCTCCAGTGTAATGGAGTTCGGTCGCCAGCTCTTTGCGCGCGCTCAAGCTGCTGTCCATGCCAACCAGCTTCATCAGATCGACGATCGAGCGCTTCCAGTCCAATTTTTCGGCGTTTTTGGCGGCCAACCCCTCCATCACTGCAGCGATATCTACGATCGGTGGCGCCGGCTTTGGAGCGCTTGGCATGGGCGCCGCCGCAGGAGCCGGCGCGGCGGTAGCGGTGGGCTGAGTAGCTACAGTTGGTTGGGCCGCTGGCGCACCGGCCGCAGCAGGCGCCGTCGCGACAGCGGTGGCGGGTGCATGACTAAAGATTTTTGATATTAGATTGCTGAGTAGTCCCATGGGTTTGTCCCTCTATTTTTGTTTCGTTGTTGCTATGACTGGTCTTTTCGCGAGAAACGCCGGCTAGGTGTTTCCTTTCCTTTGATTGCTTAAGAGTTTGGCCGCAGCCACCGTTAGAGCGCCCATGACAACGGGATTGCCCATCGCTTTCACAAACCACGGTTTTTCTTCGACGGTCTTTTGCATAAGCTCCGGATGTTCTTTCCGAGCGTAATTCATGACCCGGGCTGCATCGTCCTCGCTCATCTGGTTGGGGTCGGTCGAGCCAAGACCCAGCATCTTGGCGATCCCGGC